>Ga0210383_10005917_pt1 | contig 10709 bp, 11 predicted proteins | sample IncBWC14OmetaG_FD_160072 | JGI IMG/M metagenome (GOLD analysis project Ga0210383, IMG submission 160072) | Forest soil microbial communities from Barre Woods Harvard Forest LTER site, Petersham, Massachusetts, United States - Inc-BW-C-14-O ...
CGTCAGAACCTGCTGCTGGCGAGCATTCGAATCGAAGCGGACCAGACCGTTTGCCGTGGCCACCGCTACGGTTCCGGTCGGGCCATCCGGTACGATACGGTTGACGCAAAAAACGTGGTCGTTCTCCACGTGCGTTGCGCGTCCTGCATCAGCGTCAAGAAGATCGAGGCCGCGGTCGAAATAGCCAATCCAAACGCGCCCACTTCTGTCCGCGGCCAGCGCCGAAATATTGCGATCGCTGAGAATGGCGGTACCGGGCCTCAATACCTGTTGCCAACCCAGGCCGCGTGCACTCATGCGATAGAGTGCATCACTGGAAAGCACAAAAACGTCGTTTTCGGACGCGAAAAGCTGACGGATCTTGGCCAATTCTGCAGTTTTGTTCGAATGCGGTAGATGTGGCTCCCTCTGCGGGCTACCAAAGGGGATGGTCAGAACGCCCTGATCCTCAGACCCCACGATCAGGCTCGCATTCGTGGCCAGCAAAGAAGTAGCAAGTACGCCCGGCGCGAGAACTTGTGAAAAACGCCCGTCATCGAAAACGGCCACGCCTAGCACCGTGCCCACATAGGTCTTTTCGCCGGAGGTCGCAAGACACTGTACCTGTCGGTCTGGCAAGCCTTGCTCCTCACCAAAAGAATCGACCGCGCCGGCATGCCAGTGGAACACGCCTTGGTTGAGCGTGCCGATCCACAAATCGGATTCTGTGCCCGCGAGCGCGGTGACAAACAGACTATTCAACGAGGGGTGCAAGGGCGCCAGATGCTTGCCGTCGTAAATCAGGACACCCAGCTTCTTTGTTCCGATTAGAACATGTCCCGCTGTCGTTGGGAGTATCGAGGTTATTGCGCGAGCTTCGGAGTCCTGCGGTCGAATCTGACGGAAACCACGGCCATTGAAGGCCAGCAGACCATCCTGCGCCGTGGCTACCACTAACTCCGGTTCCTGGCTGTCCGCCAGCAGGGCCGGAACAAGAGCTACGAGTGGAGACGGCGGCAACTCTCGGCCGGGGATGAATTGCCGGGAGGGGGTACCCCTAAGATCGAATTCCAGAAGGCCACCTGGTCCTCCAATGTAGAAATGATCCTCGAAACGCGCGGCCTGTAAAAAGACTGCGGGCGCGCTGACCAGCTCAAAGCTGGCACCCGCAACCGCAGTAAATGGATGTATCTCGAAGCGAATCTCTCGTTCCGAATGAACTTCCGCTGTGGAGAGTCGCAGCGCCCGCGTAGCACGCCAGCCGACAAAACAAACTATCAGGCCAAAGAGGAGCCCACTCCCAACAATCGCCCGCACCAACAATTTCCGTGACTGTCGCATTGATTCCCTCAAGACACTTAAGCACTAATATGTGTTCTAACTTTGACCTTGAATACGTATAGCACATGGGCGGCCACAGTATTTCCGCGGGAAAGTTAGGGATTTCCAGGATTCCGAATCTGTTTCGCTTCGTGTCCTACGACACACAGCGTGTTCCGTCGAACATAACCTACGAACCGAGATCGCCAGGAGTTCTGGCCTCCTTACCGCAGCAATTGCGCAGGGAATCTGCCAGTCCTCAACTCTTCTCGTCGGGGAGCTATGGTTGGTTCGCGATTTGGGAACAGCTCGAGACCAGAACCCTGGACTCATTTTTCTCGCTTAGCAGCGCAAGGGCAATTGCACCAACGATGAGCGGGATGGGAATGTCCCATGTCACTCTCGCGTCTGAATGGCGGAGCTGGCGCTGTGCCACCTTTGGCGAAGCGCCACCCTCGAGGAGCAGCGTTGGTAGGTTTCGAAAACCGAATGGAAGCCGAGCGATTGCTGGAAGCATGTCGGGAACGGTTGGCCAAGTTCGGACTGGAACTATATCCGGAGAAAACACGACTGATCGAGTCTGGGCGGTTCGCTGGCCAAGATCGGGAGAAGCGTGGTGAAGGAAAACCGGACACCTTTACGTTCCTGGGCTTTACGCACTACTGCGGGAAGCGCCGGAGCAATGGGTCGTTCATCGTCTGGCGGAAAACGGCGAAGAAACCCGTGGTGGCGAAGCTGCATGCAATTAAGGCAGACCTGCGCCGCCACATGCACGAGTCGGTTGCCGACGTCGGTGCATGGCTGCAAAAGTTTGCGACCGGCTATTACCACTACCATGCGGTCCCGGGGAATATCGACCGGTTGAGTGTCTTCCGGCAACGATTGGGGCGATTGTGATGGCCTCATTCTACGCCGTCGCAGTCAGCGACCCATGCCGTGGGATCGAGTAACCCGGATCTTCCCGCGATGGATTCCAGCCTCACGCGTTTTGCATCCTTATATTATTGTCCGCTTTCTCGCCACTCATCCAAGGTGGGAGCCGTATGCGCACGCGCTCGTACGGATCTCTTAGGATGCTGCCAGCGATCCCCGGGCGCAGAGGCCCTGTGCGCGTCCGGGGATCAACTCACGGCGTGCGTCGATCTACATTCTTTACTGGATGTTGGGGCAGTTTGGAGGGACGGTCGGTACGTCAATCCTGCGATTCGCCTTATTCGGATCGTACGGAACGAGTTGGACGGCAATGGTTGATGCTGGAACCAAGCCTTCGTTCCGGATGATGTGGACGTGACCGTGACCGGGATCGACGAGTGTCGGGGCCGGTTGTCCTGGAACAAATGTGTACACTTGGCGATTGCAGTCGGCATCATACTCCGTTATGGTTCCAGCCGTAACAATAATGAGGCTGTGGCCAGGGTGCGTGTGCCAGCCGGTAGTTCCTCCTACGGACCAGACATTGCTCTGCACGTACAGGTCTGAAGATCCTTTGGTCTTTTGGATCGAAAACCATAGCGTTTTGTCGTCTCTGTCGTTGTCACCGTCCCCTGCGGGGTTCGGCAAAATGGAGTGGTTAAAGACCTCAAATTCGTCGAAGGTGCCGGTGGCGATTGTCGTAGCTTTGAATCCATTCGCCGTCGTAGCCCTGACATGTGCTGAATAGCTGAGAACCGTGACCGCGATCGCGGCACTGAACAGCACCAGCCATGTAAATCTCTGTCGCATAGCGACCTCCTTGGTCTCATCGGCGTTCGCCGGCTGAAGACGCCCGCACACAATCGGACACCTCGATGGGGAGGTTCAAGCTGTAAAGCACAGAATTAGGGCTCTTGGACGCCATGCAGTCGAATGCCGTGCTTTACCGTCACTTATCGACGGGATACAATCCGGCTTCCCGGGGTCTGGACAACCCGCGAACGAATCAGGGAGCTCGATGGACAAGCCATCCCAGGGCACACCTCCACCCGTCAGCCCACTCGAAGACCGACTGGATTCGTGGAAGGAAATCGGTGCGTACCTGAACCGCGACGTTACGACGGTCCAGCGCTGGGAGAAGCGGGAAGGGATGCCCGTTCACCGGCACCTGCATGAACGGATGGGCTCCGTATACGCTTCGCGGGCGGAGTTGGGCGCGTGGGCGCGGAGCCGGAATCTTCGAGCAACGCAAGAGAGCGGGAACAATACCTCCTTGTCGAATTCCCCTGCGCCGCCTCCGCGTCCCGCGTTCTGGACTTCTGTCACTGGAAGGAAGTCGCTATTGGCGCTTTCCGTGGTGGTAGCTGCGCTTGGGATTGTGGCAATTCTGTGGGTTCACAAGACGGAGTACTTCTGGCGAACCCCGATCGCTGATGCGCGATTCCAGACAATCGCAGACTTCGATGGAACCGAGCAGGCCGCAACCGTGTCACGGGACGGCCATTTCGTGGCGTTTCTGTCTGACCGGGACGGACCGATGGATGTGTGGGTTACGCAAGTGGGGTCGGGACAGTTCCACAACTTGACGCGCGGAAGCGCGCGGGAATTGGTGAATCCATCGGTGCGCACGCTCGGTTTCTCTCCCGATGGCTCACTGGTTACGTTTTGGGTTCGCAAGCAAGGTGCTTCGAGGGACGCCGATATCAGCATCTGGGGGGTGCCAACGCTCGGAGGACAGCCGAGTCCCTATCTTGAAGGGGTTGCGGAGTACGAGTGGTCGCATGACGGAACGCGACTCGCGTACCACACGCCAGGGCCGGGAGACCCACTCTTCGTTTCCGAGGGTAACCGGCGAGCAGAGGGTCGGTCCATCTATACTGCACCCGCAGGATTGCACAGTCACTTTCCGTCGTGGTCGCCAGACGGGACGTTTATTTACTTTGTGCAGGGTTCACTTCCAGACAAGTTGGACATCTGGCGCATTCGACCGACGGGCGGGAGCCCAGATCGGATCACGTCGCACAATGGACGCGTGAGTCATCCGGTACTATTGGATCGAGATACGCTGCTCTACCTGGCAAGCGATCCCGACGGATCGGGCCCGTGGCTGTATAGCATGGACGTCGAGCGTCGCAAGGCCCACCGGCTGGGAGTTGGCCTGGACCGGTACACGTCGCTGGCCGCCAGCGCTGATGGAAGGCGTCTGGTGGTCACGGCGGCAAGTCCAAAGCGAACACTTTGGCGTTTGCGAATCGCTGATTCAGCAACGGAGCTGCCCGCGCCGGATCGAATCTCGCTTACCACCGTCACGGGGTTCTCCCCACGACTCGGTCCAAATTATCTTTTGTATGTTTCTGCGACCAGCACGAACGAGAGTGTATGGAAGCTCGCCAATGGAACTGGAACGGAGTTGTGGAATGGTCAAGGAGCGCGAATCTTTGGCGGCCCGGCAATCTCGCCCGATGGACGGAATATCGCATTCTCTGTCCGGCAACACGGGCAGACGCTTTTGTACGTGATGCAAGCCGACGGCACGAACGCGCGGATTGTGACCGATGCGGTCGACCTCGAAGGCGCACCCGCATGGGCGCCCGACGGGCAATCGATAACCTCGGCGGCGGACGATCACGGCGTCACACACCTCTTGCAGATACCGGTCGACGGTCATCCGCTGAGGGTCTTTGTGAAGGAATACGCGATCGATCCCACGTGGGCGCCAGATGGTCGATTCGTTGTCTATTCGGGACCCGACATCGGCACAATGTTTACGGTAAAAGCGGTGACCGCCGAAGCCGCAACGCATCCCATGCCAGCGCTGACGCTGACTCGTGGAGCTCGACACCTGGGCTTCCTGGCTGGAGGACGTGCACTCGTGCTTCTACGGGGAGACATTCAACATAAGAACCTCTGGCTCTTCGACCTGGAGACAGGCGCCGAACGGCAGTTAACCAACATGGCTGCTGACTTCGACGTTCACGACTTCGACATCTCCCCAGATGGCCGCGAAGTTGTCCTCGAACGAGTGCAGGAGCGCTCCAATGTGTTGCTGCTGGATCTTCCTCGACCATGACCCCGGTTCGCCTTAAGGAACTGATCAAGTACAAGGCGTACCAAGTCGCCCCGGCCGAACTTGAAGCTTTCCTCCTCAGTCATCCGGCGGTCGCTGACGCAGCAGTGATCCCTAGTCCAGATGAGGAAGCTGGTGAAGTGCCGAAAGCTTTCTTGGTGATGCGGAATCCAATGACTGTCGAAGAAGTGCTCGATTTCGTGGCCGCTCACGTGGCACCATACAAAAAGATTCGTCGCGTGGAGTTCGTCGAGCAACTGCCGAAGTCGCGGGTCGGTAAGTGATTGCGCAGAGTCTTGCGGGAGCGCGAGTGGCGCGGAACGAACCTGGGATCACAGTGACGAGCATTCGGCGCATGGATGAGGGTAGGGGGCTGAACTATCTATCGCGTCTCCCTGGAGGGTTCCAAAACTCGGAATTAGCCTTTTGGTACCGGAAACTGCTCGCATTGAGAATCGTTTTTACGGCGCCGAGAACGGGCGAGCGGGTGTGGTATGGTGCCGTTTTCGAGATCAAAAAGGAAATTCTGGTTCTAGTAGTATTCCCATCCCGCACGATCGAGCTGCCACAGGACGGTAGGAGCCTTATGCTGCTTTCACTTGCAAAGCGCATTTGCCTGACTGTTTTCGCTCGTAACTACGATAATTTCCTAGCGTCCAATTGGAGCCTTGGCGACCAAAACCGATCACTCGGGGGGGCTGTTTTCAGCGACTCTGCCGCATAAAGACAATTGAATCATCGAGACTTATGGAGCGCGCGATGGGAATCGAACCCACGTCCGAAGCTTGGGAAGCTCTTAATAAAACTCTGAACGAGTTTGAATTGGCGGCACTTAGCCTTCCCGGCGACGGCCTCAATTGGAAACTAGATGGAAACTGAATCGCCTGATCGCCGAATGAACCTCGTTGGGCGTTTCCTTACCGCATCGTCCGAGGATGATCTTGCGAAAGGCTCGGGCGACCAGACTATGTCCTTATCTACCCATTCTGTGATCTCTTTGCTACGTCAGAAACGGAGAAGATCGGTGTCCTTTTTCCTCGTCGCAACATGTGCTGCCGTCAGTCTCTTGATATTTATAAGATATATATGAATAATTATTCGACGATGATTGAACTCACAAATGACTACGCACCATGTCGGGACCTCCTCCTGAAACGCCTCCAAGATCCCGCACCAGGCCGAATCCAACTTCTCACGGGGCCTCGGCAGGTTGGCAAGACCACCCTGCTCCTTGAAATCGCCGCCCAATTTGGTGATGCCGCAGTTTACGCTGCTGGGGATGAACCAGACGCGGCGCTTCCCGGATTTTGGGAGCGTCGTTGGGCTGACGCCGAAGCCCGCGCTCGCCGCGCGACAACGGTTCTCCTGCTGGATGAGATTCATTATCTGGATGGCTGGGCAAAGCAACTCAAAGGGTATTGGGATCACCTAGGTCGACGGACCATTCCAGTCCACATCATCGCAACGGGCTCATCCGCACTGCGGGTAACGACGGGATCGCGCGAGAGTTTGGCGGGGCGCTTCGAACGGTTGACTCTGAGCCACTGGTCGGCTTCGTCGCTTGCGAATGTTTTTCAGATTCCCCGAGATGAGGCGGCTTCTCTTATCGTCCAGTTCGCATCCTATCCTGGTGCGATGGCGCTGCGGAATGATCCTAAACGATGGGCTGCCTACGTCAAAGACTCCATCATAGACCCTGCGATCGGCCGCGATGTTCTGGCGTTAGGTACAGTTCGACGGCCCGGGCTGCTGAGACAGGTGTTTGCAGCGGCAACCGGATGCCCCGCGCAGATTGTTTCCCTACAAAAATTACAAAGGCAACTTCGTGACAAGGGTGCCCTTGAAACGGTGGCTCACTATCTGGCGTTGCTTCAAGACGCCTATCTGGTAGCGCCTCTGGAAAGATTTCCGCAGTTAGCGCACCGTCGCCGGGCTGCCCCCCCAAGCTTGTGTCACTGAACAATGCGCTCATATCCTCAATGTATCCCGACGGACCTCCGGATCAAGAGCGTGAGCCTGCGAGGTTCGCTCTGTGGCTGGAAAATGCGTGCCTTGCGTTCGCGATCAACCAAGGGCAGCGGGTGACTTACTGGCGTGAAGAACCGCTGGAAGTCGATGGAGTGTTCGAGGGGAGTTGGGGAGACTGGGCCATCGAAATAAAGACAGGCCGCTTTGAGCTATACGATCTCAAAGGACTTCTGGAGTTCTGCAGGCGGAATCCGAAGTTCCGGCCCCTGATCATCACCGCGCCTGGCGACGAGCCCCTAGCCAGCCGACACGGCTTGCTGGCCATCAGCTGGAAGCAATTTTTGGTCGACGGCCCACCTCAACCCTAAGAAACACCCACGTTTCTTTTCCCTTACTAAACCGCTTATCTCGGAAGCTCGTGACTGCAGTCAGGTCGCGATATACTGTCTTTACTATTTCTGCGGTTCGCTGAGTGAACCACAAGGTGAACAACTCGGTGATCTGTCTTTCTGCGCCGTTCACCCCGGCAATGTGAGGACGCAAAATCCAATCTCTCCACGCGGAGTCCCGCACACCCCCTGTTATCTAGCAGGCTGCTGAACAATCGTGCTGAGTCGGCAATTTCTAGGTTGGCTTGAGTCATTCGATGCTTTTCGAGCGTCTGAGGCGTGATTTTTCGTGCTAGCGAGCGCCCGAAAGGGGCGTTTCGGCGCCGCTCAGAGACACTACCGCCCGGACTGACTACCTCGGAACTGCGCTGCGCATCAGGTTCCGCATGCGCACCAGATTGTAGGCTACGCAGGCAAACGTGAAGACCCAATCAACTTTCAGCGTTCCGCGATGCCGCACTTTGCGCAACAGCGCAATGGTCTTTAGCCAGCCAAAACATTCCTCGATGCGCTTCTCTTCTTCTGGCTGATGGCATAGCCCTCTTGCCGTGTGGTGCGACTATCAATGGCGCTGCCGCCTCTGCGCCCAAGGTTTTGCGCCATGTGCGGCGTCACCCAAATGGTCCGGCACTCGCGCATGAATTCCGCCGTGTCGAAGCCCTTGTCGTCGCCCACTGTCACGCGCCCGCTTCCAGGAAGTTCCTGCAGCATTTCCAGCGCGGCATAGCGCTCCGCCGTGCCCGTGGCTTCCCACACCCGGCTGTCCACAATCAATCCGTTGCGATTCTCCACCAGCAGATCCCCGCTGTAGCTCAACTTGGCCTCCTTGCCTGCCCCTTTGCGCGCCATCTGCGCTTCTGGATCGCTTTTCGACTCGTGCGTTTCGTTCGAGCGCTTCTCGCCGCGATAATTCACCGTGGGATTTCCGGGATCCTCTGGCGGAAACGAACCCACTGGCTCCGGTCTGGACTGACAAGGAGTTGTCTCGCGTGAAGGCGCCTAAACCGCTCGGTTCTTCACATATTGAAGAGGATGCTGGATTACGCCGTTGGCGGATGCGCGACACCATAGATACCCATTCCGCAGGCTGCTACTCCTACGCAGACTACGTTTGCAACATATAGGAGCCAGAACCTTTTCTGCCCGATTCGCTGCTTAAATAGGAAGCGCAAGACAAACGCGTCTGAAACTGCGCTAATCATGGCGATGATCAGAAGCAAGGCAACCCAGTTCACCGGGGCGGTATTGTCAGTACCAAAGACTCGATGCAAAGCAAGTCTGGGTAATGTCCAGACCAAGTAGGCCACCGGAAACGCAATGAGATTGAGGAGCGAGGAGGCTGAGTTCATCGCAATGTCCGCAACGGTACCTCGGCTCCAAGACAGCCGCATCAGATAACGCACATAGGCAAATTTCACGAAGAGACCGACGATGATGGCCCACAAAATGAAGTGACGATAGTACATGTCGTAAGTTGCTCGCACATCGACGCGAGGAAGAATTTCGCAAATTCCGATTAGAATTTTCGGCAGCAATGCTGACCTCTTCCTAAACATTTCCCCGGCGCGACTTGGTAAGGGCACCTGCCGCAATTGTAATGCGGTTATCTATGACCGCCATTAGCCTTAGGATTAGACACCGGAGCGCGAAAGAAAGACGGATTTCAGATGATCGCTAACAGATCGATGACAAGCAGCGTCCAATTGGCGGCGGCGTCAATCTGGCGTCCAAAATCGACCATTTCTAGGGGTATTTCCGGCGACTCAGCCGCATAAAGGCAACGGAATCATCGAGACTTATGGAGCGGGCGATGGGAATCGAACCCACGTCCGAAGCTTGGGAAGCTTCTATACTGCCATTGTACGACGCCCGCTCTTTGTTTTTTAATTGTACCCAGAAACCGATTTTCCGTACAGCGGGGGATTCGTCGCACACCGCACGGTGCACAAACGGGTGGTGGCTCAATTCAATGAGACAGGATCTGTCGTTCGCTAGACTCCTCCATAGACTAGTTCGGTGAAGAAACTTGGCGTGATGAAGGCTCCGGCCCACTTCGCATCGAACTTCGCAATCGCACTGACACACTGTTCACGCCATTCGCCCAGCCGTCGCTAAGGAGCAAATGAAGCGGAGTGTTTAATAGTGAACAGAAGTACATAACCTCCGGAGATATTCTTTGTATGAGGTAGCTTCGACGATGTTTGGACGGTGTTTAACGCGGCGAGAGCTGACCCTGACACTCGCTGATGTGTACAATGAACAAGACTATATCGATTCACAAAATACTTCTGATTGAAAGTGATCAGACCCCTGCCAATGAAGTTCGCGCTGCGCTGGCTGAGGCGGGCAGCGGTTCGTTCGAGGTGGAATGGGTTCGCACACTTTCCGAGGGTCTCGAGCGCCTCAGCGGCAAAGGAATTGACGCGGTGTTACTCGAGTTGTCGCTGCCTGATAGTCAGGGTATCGTGACATTTGACAAGGTGTTCGCCGCCGCACCAGAAGTCCCGATCCTGATCCTTGGTGGAAACGCCTCCGAAGCCCTCGCGATGGAAGCGGTAGGGCACGGTGCGCAGGACCATCTCCCGCTGAATCACCTCGACAGCTATTCGCTTACCCGGGCACTGCGCAACGCGATCGAACGCAAGGCCATCGAGGATGCCTTGTACGACGAAAAAGAGCGCGCTCTGGTGACCCTCAACTCGATTGGGGACGCGGTGCTGTGTACCGACGTTTCCGGCAACATCACCTATCTCAATTTTGTCGCGGAAACCATGACCGGTTGGCGTCGGGAAGAAGCCACGGGCAAGCCTCTAGCCGAAGTCTTCCGGATCATTGATGGCATCACGCGCAAGAGCGCTCGAGACCCCATGGAGATGGCCGTCGAACAAAATAGGACCGTGGGACTGACGGTCAATTGCGTGCTCATCCGACGCGATGGATTTGAATCCGCCATCGAAGATTCCGCCGCCCCAATCCACGACCGGGCAGGACTGGTCACCGGAGCGGTGATCGTTTTCCATGACGTGAGCGCGGCACGGGCGATGTCGTTGCAGATGACCCACGCCGCGCAGCAC
>Ga0210383_10005919_pt1 | contig 10708 bp, 7 predicted proteins | sample IncBWC14OmetaG_FD_160072 | JGI IMG/M metagenome (GOLD analysis project Ga0210383, IMG submission 160072) | Forest soil microbial communities from Barre Woods Harvard Forest LTER site, Petersham, Massachusetts, United States - Inc-BW-C-14-O ...
GCGGTCGCCCTGGCTGCGAAGATTCGCGAAGTCCTCGACCAGCCCGCCAGCGCACAGGCGTAGGCACAGCTCGAGAAATCCTGAGAGAGCTGAGTGCCGAACTAATCCGCCAGCCGAGGTGCCAGACATTCCTCTAGCCGACAGTAAGACCCACTTCTAGCGCCAAGAACGCGAGAAATGCGGCGCCCGGTCTTTACTTGGTTGGATTGAATATAAGTTGTTGCAACCGAGGCGGGAAAGAAACTTACTTGGCGCCGAAATTGAGAACTACTTCCTCTTCGGTCTGGTTGGGGCCGGGAGCATAGCGCCAGGCTTTCACGGCCTTTACGGCATTCTCCACCAGGATGGGGTTGCCACCCTTAACTTCCACTGCCACGACGCTCCCATTCGGAAGCACGATCGCGGTAAGGCGGACCAGTCCTTCAATGTGCATGTTTTTCAGCGTCGGAGGATAGAAGGGCTTGACGTCGGATATCACTTTGCGGCCAGGCTTCGACGTTTTCTGCGCCAGCGAAGCGGGAACGAACGCGGCCGTCAGGCAGAGCACGAGCGCGAGAGTGGGCAATGCCAGACTCCTCCGTGTGCTTCCCGCGGATTGAGAATCAAGATGACGCAAGGCAAACCGATGGCGAACGCCTAACCCGATTGAATCCCCGCACCAACGGTATGCCACGTGACGTGTGCCGGTAAGATTACCGAGGTGTTTTTGAGGTTACAGAAGTGTCTTTTTTGGGGCCTGGTCCTTTGGGGAGGCGCGTGCTGGCGATAGAAGCTTGCTGCCAGAGCTCTTAATTAACGCCAAGTCCGCGAAGGAAGACGCCAAAGACGCAAAGACGAAACTGCCATCGGAATGATTCCTAATATTAAGACGAGATCCAACTTAGTAATGACCCGGTAAGGGGGCTCTTCTTCCACTTAACGGGGAAATATTGGCAGGACGGGGCTAACTTCCCGGGGGCATGCAGCGTCAAATGAGCGGCTTGGGACCACTATTACTTTCTTGATTCGCTGGAGTTGAGCTCTGACTGCGAGCTTGGGCTACCGGTTCTACAACCGCACGGGCGAGGCGCGCCCGTGGCTACACGAGCTGGGATTGGACCGGTCAGCGCAGCTTTTCGTATTCCGCTTTGGCCTGTTTCAGGATAGGGAGGTCGGGGTCGGCGTCTTTCCAGAGGGTGAGGAAATCTTTGTAGGCGGCTAGGGCGCGGACGCGGGCGGCATCGGCATCCGCGGGCTGCCCCTGTCCTTGAAAAGCTCTTGCCTGCAAGGCATTGGCACGCGCCACGCCCAGATGCGCCAAGGCTCCCGTCCAGCAGTTCCAGACGATGCCGCTGTGGTCGATGATCTTCTGAAACTCCGCGGCGGCTTCTTTGCCCTGTCCGGCGGCCAGGTATGCCTCTCCGCGAATGTACGTCGGATAGAGGCAGGAAAGATTGCAGACGAAACTGACTGACCCTAGCTCGGCCGGTGAAGTAGCAGCTTGCAGCGCAGTCAGGGCGGAGGCGGGGTTCTTGTTGTTCAGTGCCAATTGCGCTCGAATCGCTGGCAGCCACAGCGACTGCATCTGCGTGTCCAGTGGGAAGCGTTTCCCTAAGTCCTGAGCCAAGGACTCGGCTCGCGCCGTGTCGCCGGCCATGGCATAGGCAAGCGCGGCTTCGTCCCCAACACCCTGACTCGCGGGAGACAGCTTCAAAGCCTCTGCCGCTGATTGCCGCGCTTCCGCGGGATTGCCGTAAACGGCTTCCCGCTGAGCGGCGATCGCCTGCCAGATTGCTCCGTTTTCCTTGCTGTCGGCGCGGATGGCAGAGTCCACGGCTCTCTTGGTCAGTTCCCGCGCCTTGCCGAGATGACCAGCATACGCCTCGGTGTCCGATGCGAGCGCCAGTCCAAAGTTCTCGTAATCCGGCTTGCCGGCAAACCACTGCTGCTCCTCGGCTATCGCCGCTGAATCCGCGCCGAGAAAGGCGAGAGCGTAAAGAGCATTGTGGAATATGAAATTATCCAGGTTTTGCCCTTTCCCGTCGTGGATGGCCTGCCGCGTCTCGTCGAAACGTTCTAAGGCAAGGGTATGGTTGGCGAGACCCCCGTAAGCAGACAGCCGATCCGGTGCAAGACGCGCGGATTGCTTCGTGACTTCGACGGCTTTCTCATACTGCCCCTGCGCACCGTACACGATGCCCAAATTGCCGTACGCTGCGAAGTATCGTGGGTAGCTCTCAATCTCCTCCTGATATGTCTGGGCGGCTTTATCCAGTTCTCCGGTTACATTCCGATAGTACTGGGCGGCGATCGACAGCTTTTCCCGTTCGCTGGCATGTTCCCGTAACTGAAATGCTTTGGCGAAGTAATCGCTGGCCCGCCCTAACTCGCCGAGACTAGAGTAGTCGCCGCCCACTATCTCATAGCCCATGGCAAAATTCGGATCAAGCTCGATGGCACGCTGATGGTAAGGGAGGGCTGCGGCGGGACCTTTCTCGTTAACGGCCTTTCGTCCAAGGCTGAACGCTTTCAGGGCTTCGAGCGAGGATGTGGTGGCCTCGGCAAGGGGAACATCAAATTTTTGCACTGTTGCCAACGATTCGCCCAACTGACCGCGCAGCTTTGAGGCCGCGTCGCCCAGCGCGTCCAGCACCTTCTCCTTCCCCGCCGCCGTGACTTGCTGCTCGGCCAGCGGGTCTCCACTCTGGCAATTCACCGCCTTTAATCCCAGCACATATTGATTGCCCAGCCTAGCAATCGAGCCGGCGATGTACGCCTTGCTGTCCGCCCGCTGGCAAAGTTCACGCGCAACGTCGGGCGTGAGCCTGGTGTCGCGAGGGCGGGTCATCAGCTTCAAGGTTGCCGCGACCTTGTTCTCGGGGAGCACATTCAGAAACGGCGACTGGTTGAGAGAGACGCTGAGCGCGGTTTTGAGCGTGTCATCAAACACCGCATCGCCCGTGCTGTTGACGAAGTCGGCGAGAACGATGGTGTCTTTGTCGGTGAGCTGGTGCGTGGTCCGTTGCCGGGAGCGATAGTAAAGGCCAGCGGCGAGGACAGCAGTCAGTACGATGGCGGCAAAAAGCCAGCCGAGCTTCGCTCGGCCTGAACGGACAAGAGTGCCCGTTCCCACACGATCCGTTCCTACACGATCTGTTCCCACCGCGGCCGTGCGTGTGGATTGTGTTGGGACGGTCGTCGTGGGTTGTCTGGTTGAGCGCGGATCGGCTGCCTCACTGCTGACTGCTATCGGCACGCTGCCGGAACTGCCGGCGGCAAAGCGGCCGGTGTCGCTATCCCGCTTCAGGCGTTGCAGGTCGGCTCGCATTTCCGCCGCGCCTTGATAACGCAGGTTGCGGTCTTTTTCGAGTGCCTTATTGATGATGCGTTCGAGTTCCGCCGGCACGGCGTGATTCAGGCGCACGGCGGGCACGGGAGCGCGGTTCAGGATGGCTTCGCAAATGACGGCTGAACTTTCTCCCTGAAAAGGCAACGCGCCGGTCGCCATCTCGTACAGCACGGAGCCGAATGAGAACAGGTCGCTACGCGCGTCGAGCTCTCGGGCCCGCACCTGCTCCGGCGACATATAGGCCACGGTTCCCACCATGGTGCCGGGACTGGTGAGATGATCCGCATCCATCGAACCGGTTGCCGTGTTCAAAGACGCAAGGTTACTGGAAGAAGTGCCGGCCGCGGCGACCTTGGCCAGCCCGAAATCGAGAATCTTGGCGTGGCCGCGTTTGGTGACAAAAAGGTTGGCGGGCTTGATGTCGCGATGGACGATGCCTTCGGCGTGGGCGGCGTCGAGGGCGTCGGCGATTTCGATGGCGAGCGAAAGCATCAACTCGGTTTCCATCGGCTTTCCGGCAATGCGGTGCTTCAGGGTCAGGCCGTCCAGAAACTCCATGGCGATGAAGGTCTGTCCGCCCTGCTCGTCGATCTCGTAGATGGTGCAGATGTTGGGATGGTTCAGCGCGGACGCGGCCTGCGCCTCCCGTTGGAATCGGCTCAATGCTTGCGGATCCTTGCCGACTTCATCGGGCAGGAATTTCAAAGCGACGAAGCGGTGCAGCTTGACGTCCTCGGCCTTGTAGACCACACCCATGCCGCCGCCGCCGAGTAGTTCAAAAATGCGGTAGTGCGAAATGTTCTGACCGATCATGCGCGGCGTGCAGGGAGCGTGGGGACGAACCCACATGGTAGGGGTGGTACCACGCTAAGTCAAACCACTCTCCTCGAGCGATGAGCGTTACAAATCTCTGGGTTGCTGACCGGCGTTTGTGATCGCGCGCGCGAGATTCTGCACAGTATGCGCGGCAGTTACATTCACGGCACTTGACAGGCGGACAGATTCGAGTTCTGAATAGTCATTCGCCGGAAAATTGCATCGCAAGATTTCCACACAGCCAAAAAATTTGTGCTAGTATGCGGTTCTGTTCCTGCGTTCAAAATTCTTTTTCATTTCGGCAAGGGCGCGAGACGAAAACGGGCTCTTTTCCGCAGTAGACAAGGTTTTCAGCCAGCCGGCTCATTAACGACGGTAGAAGACACACAGGCGCTCACCAGCCGCCAGGAGCGCCATGGCGGGCATTTCATATATGTCAGTTCCAAGCACAAGTCTTTCCCCCAATCCGTGGGTTCGAATCCTGGACGCGCTGGAAAAGAAAATTAACCGGCACTCCTACGACACGTGGCTCAAGCCGACGCGCTACAGCCACGCCAGCGGCGGAATTTTGTTCGTGCGCGTGCCCACCGTTGAATTCCGCCACGCCGGCGATAAATACGCGGACTTGATCCAGGAAGCCATCGACAATCTGGGCCTGGAGTTCGAGGACGTGAAGTTCGTAACGCCCGAAGACGACCCGGCAGCCACCACGATGCGGCACGATGGCGGGCTCTCGGCTGCAAGTGCCGGGAACGGTTCGCCGTCGCAATCAAGATTCGATTGGGACGGCGCGGCGCAGCTGAACCCGCGCTACACCTTCGACGCTTTCGTCATCGGCAGCGGAAACCAGTTTGCCCACGCGGCGTGCCAGGCCGTGGCCGAGCGTCCTTCGAAAGCCTACAACCCGCTGTTCCTCTACGGCGGTGTGGGCATGGGCAAGACGCACCTGATGCAGGCGATTGGTCACGAGATCAAGCGCAGGATGCCGCAGGCGGCGATCTGCTACGTATCGAGCGAGAAATTCACGAACGACATGATCAACTCGCTGCGCTACGACAAGATGACCAGCTTCCGCGACAAGTTCCGGAACATGGACGTGCTGCTGATCGACGACATCCAGTTTCTGACAGGGAAAGAGCGCACGCAGGAAGAATTTTTCCACACGTTCAATGCGCTGCACGAGTCGATGAAGCAGATCGTGATTGCCAGCGACCGTTCGCCGAAAGAGCTGGCAGAGATTGAAGACCGCTTGCGCAGCCGCTTTGAGTGGGGCCTGATCGCCGACATTCAGCCGCCGGATCTGGAAACGAAAGTGGCGATCCTGCAAAAGAAAGCCGAGCAGGAAAAAGTCACGCTGCCCACCGACGTGGCGCTCTATGTGGCGTCGAATATCCGTTCCAACGTGCGTGAGTTGGAAGGCGCGTTGATCCGGCTGGTGGCGCACTCTTCGCTGATTGGGGCGGAGATCACTCTGCCCTACGCGCAGCAGGTGCTGAAGAACTTTATCGATTCGCAGGCGCGCAAGGTCACGATCGAGTCGATCCAGAAAACCGTTGCGGAACAATTCGGGCTGCGGCTGGTGGAGATCAAGGCCAAGAACAATTCGCGGGCCATCGTATATCCCCGACAGATTGCCATGTACCTGGCCAAGCATCTTACCGAAGCTTCTCTGCCCGAGATCGGACGGCAGTTCGGCGGCAAGCACCACACCACTGTGCTGCACTCGGTTGAGAAAATTGAAGAGGTTCGCAAGAACGATAAAGATTTGAACAGACTGCTCAATAAATTCACCGAGCAATTAGGCGGATGAATAAAGGGGACTTCGAGTTTTGCACGCTGGAGCCGAGTCTTCCTTGAGTATGGCTGTGAATACGATGTGGAAGTTGTGTAAGAAGTGAACAGAATTGAAAGTTGCGTCGAGTTGTAGTGGGGAGTCCGAAGAGTTTGGGACCGAGTTTCAACATTAGGGTCCGGTCGGAAACGCTGTCAGAACAGAAGAGTTAGCAAAGTTTTCCACTTCTGCGGATCGCCTACTGTTACTACTGGTTTTATAAGTTTTATATTTGATCTTAGGGTAGTGCTAAAAGTAGCATGAGGAAGCAGACGGTTTAGGGAGACGTACTTTATGCCCGTGGAAGCGGCCGTTGCAGCAGGGACAACCACGATGGAGATTACGGTCAGCAAGTTTGAATTGCTGCGGGAATTAACCGCCACGCAAGGCGTGGTCGAGCGCAAGACGACAATTCCGATTCTCTCCAATTATTTATTCGAAGCGGCGGGAGACAGGTTGTCGGTGACGGCGACCGATCTCGACCTGAGCCTGCGGACTTCGTGTGAAGCCAAGGTGAAAAAGGAAGGGTCGTGTACGATTCCTGCGCGCAAGCTGCACGATTACGTGAAGCTGCTGCCGGACGCGGACATCACCATCAAGCTGCTGGAGAACCACTGGGTCAGCATTCGCTGCGGGCGGTCCAACACCAAGATGGTGGGAATGGCGAAATCAAACTTCCCCAGCTTGCCGACGTTCCCCACGGCCGGAGTGGTGAAGATTCCTGCGCAGGTGTTGCGCGGTCTAATTGCTCGCACGGGTTTTGCGATCTCGAATGAAGAATCGCGTTACACGCTGAACGGCGCGCTGATGCTGCTGAAGCCAGAGTCGATCACCATGGTCGCGACGGATGGGCATCGGCTCGCGCACTGTGAGCGGGCGGGAGAAAAGTTTGACGGCGTTTCCGGCGAGATGAAAACTTTGGTTCCGAAGAAGGCGATGGACGAATTGAAGTCGCTGCTCGATTCCACGGATGCTGACACGGTTGAGTTCGCGAAAGACGAGTCCACTTTATTTTTCCGTGTGGGGCCGCGGCTGCTGACTTCGCGGCAACTCACGGGACAATTCCCGAACTTCGAAGCTGTCCTGCCCAAGGACAACAGCAAGATCGTTCCCATCAACGCCGACGAGTTCAACGCGGCGATCCTGCGCGTGGCGCAGTTCGCCGATGAGCGCTCGCGGGCGGTGCGCCTGAAGCTGGAAAAGGGCGAGCTGAAGCTTTCCGCTTCGTCTACGGAATCGGGTGAGTCGGAAGATTCCATGGAAGCTCCCTACACCGGCGACGCGCTCACCATCGGCTTCAACGCCCAGTACATTGTGGACTTCCTCAAGGCCGCCGGAACCAGCGAAGTGCGCCTGGAGTTGAAAGATGCGCAGTCCGCAGGCCAGTTGCGGCCGGCCGAAGGTGATGATTACAAGTACCGCTATATCGTGATGCCGATGCGGATCTGAGAGGCAAGCTCTTGCCCAAGGTGCTGCTCTTTCTTGCGATAGCTACTTTGTGTTTCGGTCAAACAGGTCCATTACCAAACGCTGCAACGGACGTTCCACGGGTTCACCTCTCCGAGGCCGCCGGTCGTGGCCTCCTGGTACGAGTAGTCCATCCCGATTATCCGCCACCGGCAAAAGAAAAGAAGGTTCAAGGAGATGTCCTTTTTAGAATCCTTGTCACCGTGCAAGGGGATGTTACCGTGCTCGATATTCTGAGCGGAGATCCTCTTCTACGAGATGCAGCACGGCAGGCTGTCCTTCAGTGGAAGTACTATCCCTACTACCGTCGGAACGGTCAGGCCTGCGAAGCCGTTACCCTGGCGCGTGTCAGATTCATTCTGCCGAAACCCATGCCGACAGCTGCGAAACAGTGAGTCAGCACGTATCTTGACCTTCGGTAGCTTCTGTCATACATTGACGGGCACTTAATTTTCGGAGGTAGCCTATGCTCGACGGTTTCAAGAAATTCATCCTGCGCGGAAATGTCGTGGATATGGCGGTGGGCGTGGTGATTGGCGCGGCCTTTGGCGGCGTGGTCACTTCTTTAACCAAGGGCGTGCTCACGCCTTTCATCGGTGCGCTGGTGAAGTTGCCTGATTTTTCCAATCTCAAGTATGAGATTCGCGGCAGTAACTTCCTGGTCGGTGACTTCCTCAATGCGGCTATTTCGTTTGTGCTGATTGCGGCAGCGGTTTATTTCTTCGTCGTGGTTCCGGTGAACTGGCTGATAGCCCGGATGCATAAAGAAGCGCCAGCGGCTTCTCCGACCACCAAGAAGTGTCCCGAGTGCCTGAGCGAGATTCCGATCGACGCGCGGCGCTGCATGCACTGCACCCAGCCGGTGCTGGGCAAAGCGGCGTGAGTTGGCCGGCACCCAAACACCCAGGCTCATTCTAACGGCTCTGTTCGCCTGTCTTATTCAGAGTGGAATCGGAGGAAGCGTCGTATTGGACGTGAACGTCAGCGAGCGAGGACGTGTAACATCCCTGCGCCTAGTATCAGGCAATGAAATTCTCGCGAAGGCGGCCCATCCCCGCCGTGCGCCAGTGGACATACGATCCATACCCGCTCGATGATCCGGGCGAATTCAAGACCCGAACCACCCTTGCATTTGCACCTCCTGCGAACCGAGTTTCACGATTGCAGTACCATCGTTAAGATGAGCATTTTTCAGCGGCGACTTCCATCCTGGTCATTTGTGGCGGTGTTCGCGCTCGTAACCGTTCCGGCTCAATTGTTTTCACAGGCTTCATCCTCGTCTTCGCAGCATGTCAGGAAGGTCGCCCCTGCCGTGAATTCCGCGCTCGATGCCGGAAGCGTGAGCGGTGGCGTTTATCACAACAAGAGCCTGGGGCTCTCCTGCAAGATTCCAGCGGGGTGGGTGTTGCGCACTGAGGAGATGAATTCCCGGGACGCCGCTGAAGATGATTCGGGCACCACGAGCCCGGCGAAAACAGACTCCGCCGGGCGCGTGCTGCTGGCGGCGTTTTCGCGGCCACCGGAGGCGCGGGCGGAAGATGTGAATTCGTCGATCGTGATCGCGGCGGAGAGTCTGGCAACGTATCCGGGGCTGAAAGAGGCGGCGCAATATTTCGGGCCGCTGAGCGAGGTCGCCAAGGCGCAGGGATTTGCGGAGGTGGAAGAGCCGTATGAGGTTGCGGTTGGAGCCAAAACGCTGGCTCGGGGAGATTTCCAGAAAAATGTGGGAGCGCGCGTGATGCGGCAGTCGACGCTGGTTGTACTGGCGCGCAGGTGGGCGGTGTCGATTACGTTTATTGGTGGGACGGAGGATGAGGTAGAGGGATTGGTTGGCGGGCTGAGCTTTGCGGCGGCAGCGAAAACCGCGAGGTAACTCCTGTGGTGGAGATCCCTTGCGAGGCTTGGTCTTGATGCCTGCGTGCACGAGGTCCCTTGACTACGCATGAGTGTCCTCCGGACGCTCATGCTCCGCTCAGGATGACGTACCGAAATGGACTACCGTACGTGGAATCAGTCTAAAGGTTCGGGCTGCAGGGCGATGTTTGTTTCGCCGGCGGCTTTTTTTTCGGCGTACTTTTTCATCCAGGCTTCCCAGCTCTTGCCGGCGGCGGTGTCGCGCCCGGTGAAGGCCAGGGCGGCGATGTCGGCGTATGAGATGGAAACCTTTTCGCTGGAGTTCTTCGGGTAGAGGCGGACGATGGAGTCCTGCAACGTTGCGGCTGTGCGGCGATCGAAAAGGTAGCCTTCGATCTTTGATCCGTCTTTGCGGGTGATGGTTACGTCACCGCGGTAGTCAAAAGCCTTTTCGAGGGCCGCGCGGATTTCAGCTTCGCTGGCGAGTTGGGGAATCCAGCCTTCGAGTTGTTCGTGGGCGGTGCCGGCGGCGACTTCAAGCGTCTCGGGATTCGGCGCGTTAGCGTGGGGCGGCGTCGCTTGCGGAGAGGCGTGGTCGATGTGGCCGGCTTCTTTGCCTGTCATGTTCTTCTTGGCTTCTCGCGAGAGCGCGGACTGCCGGGCTTCGCGGCTGCGGACAGCCGAGGCGGCTGTCCCTACGTGATTCTCGCTAAACCCGCGTCTCTTGCAACGAGGACGCCGTGGGTGCGATCTGCACCAGCGGGTGGACCGGAGCTTGCGGCTCGTCGAGCAGGCGCAGCGCTTCTTCGTCGCGATAGCTTGTGAAGAGTGTGGCTTTCACCGTGGCCAGGAATCCGCCGAACGAGCTGTAGACGGCGTTGACCGCCGAGGCCTCGTATCCGCTGTGCACCATGCAGTTCGCGCAGGCGGGGTTGCCCGACTCCGTGCCGTATTTCTCCCATTCGGTGGTGGCGAGCAGTTCGGCGAAAGTTTCGGCGTAGCCGTCCTGCAGCAGGTAGCAAGGTTTTTGCCATCCGAAGGCGTTGTAAGTCGGCATGCCCCAGGGCGTGCAGGGGTAGGTGCGCTTGCCCATCAGGAATTCCAGAAAGAGCGGCGACAGGTTGAAACGCCAGTTCTTCTTGCGGTTCGACAGGATCGCGCGGAACATGCGGCGCGTGCGGGCGCGGCCCAGAAAATGCTTTTGGTCGGGCGCCTTGTCGTAGGAGTAGCCGGGCGAAAGCATCATGCCTTCCACGCCCAGGTCCATCATCTCGTCGAAGAAGGCACGCACGGATTTCGGATTGGCGCCGTCGAACAGCGTGGTGTTGGTGGTGACGCGGAAGCCGCGTTTGAGGGCTTCTTTCACGGCGTCGACCGCAATATCGTATCCCCCTTCGCGGCAGACTGCGAGG
>Ga0210383_10005922_pt1 | contig 10705 bp, 10 predicted proteins | sample IncBWC14OmetaG_FD_160072 | JGI IMG/M metagenome (GOLD analysis project Ga0210383, IMG submission 160072) | Forest soil microbial communities from Barre Woods Harvard Forest LTER site, Petersham, Massachusetts, United States - Inc-BW-C-14-O ...
AAAGTCGCGGAAGAAATCTGCAAGGCCAGCCGCATCACGACCGAAGGCATTCTGAATAGCTAGCTAGTCCGACCAGGGCTGCGGCGTGCGATCCCAGCGGTGCCCCTTCAGAGTCCGAAGCAATCCTGCGTCGAGCGGTCCCGCATCACTCGCCGCAATATTTTGCCGGACGTGATCCGGTTTCCTCATGCCCGCGATCGTGGTGCTCACGGTTGGGTCTGACAGGATAAAACGTAATGCCATTTCCGGCAGGCTCGTGTTTTTCGGAACAATGGGCTTCAGGTTGTCCACGCGAGCCATCGTTTTCTTAAGATTGTCCGGGCTGAAATATTTGGAGCGCCAATCGCTCTCGGGAAAGGTCGATTCACTAGTCATCTTGCCGCCCAGGCTGCCTTCGTCGAACGGCACTCGGGCGATCACGCCAATATTCAACTCGCGGCAGGCAGGAAAGAGTTTGTCTTCGGGAGCCTGATCGAAAATGTTGTAGATGACCTGCACAACATCCACCAACCCGGTTCGCATTGCCTTGATGCCATTCTCCGGTTGCCAGCGATTGAGGCTCAATCCGAAAAAGCGAATCCATCCGTCACCCTTCAGTTTCTCTACGGTTGCGCGAAATTCCGGCTCATCGGTCCAACTATCGTCCCAGACATGAAACTGCAGAAGGTCAATCGAGTCGGTCCCGAGCGTCTCCAGAATCAATCTGGCGTATTTGAAAACGTGATCGGACGGGAAGACTTCGCGATACGTATCTTTCGGAGACGCGGGCCACTTGTCGTTGAAGGGCGGAATTTTCGAGGCCGCATACAAACGCTTGTCACGGTTGGCGGCGAGAATCTTGCCCAGCAGCCCGTCGCTTTTCCCTTCGCCGTAGGCCCAGGCAGTGTCGAAGAAGTTGCAGCCGAGGTCGACTGCCAACTGCAGGGCCTCGATCGACTGGCGGTCGTCTGATCCACTCCACCCGCTCATCCCCCACAGACCATGCGACACGTCGCTTACCTCGAAGCCCGTGCGACCAAGTGTGCGATACTTCATGCGTCCCTCCGCGGATGAATCAGAATCCTGCTGCCGGGATTTGACATTCCCGGTCTCAGATTTTTAACATATATGTTCAGCGTCGAACTGTTCAAGAGTCGTGCGGTTCGAGCGCTGCACACCTTATTCCCTTGCAACAAACCTCTATGATTACAGTTAAAGAGCTTACCAAGAGATACGCTCGTAACACTGCCGTCGACCACATTTCGTTTGAGGTGGCGAAGGGCCAGATTGTCGGTTTCCTCGGTCCGAACGGGGCCGGAAAAACCACGACCATGCGTATGCTCACGTGTTTTCTGACCCCCACCTCGGGCGGCGCAACCGTCGCCGGCTTCGATGTTCTGGAGCAGCCGCTCGAAGTTAAGAGGCGCATCGGCTATCTTCCTGAAACCCCGCCGCTCTATCCGGAGATGGAGACTGGCGAATATCTGACCTTCGTGGGTCAGCTCAAAGGGCTTTCGGGCGCGGAACTCCGCAAGCGAGTCGATTACGTTTGCGAACGTTGCTCGGTTGCGGATGTGAAGAACAAACAGTTGGGTAAGCTGTCCAAAGGTTATCGCCAGCGTGTAGGCCTGGCGCAGGCGATCATTCACAATCCAGACGTTTTGATTCTCGATGAACCGACGGCTGGTCTCGATCCCAAACAGATTAATGAAACTCGCGACCTGATCAAGAGCCTTGGCGGCGATCACACCATCATTTTAAGCACGCATATTCTTCCGGAAGTCGAGCAGACTTGCGAGCAGGTGCTCATCATCAACAAGGGCAAACTGGTCGCGACCGATTCGGTCCACAATCTGCAAAATCGCGCTCGGGGCGCCGAATCGATTCTGGTCGAGGTCAGCGGACGCGATGGCAGCCTCGATTTTGCTGCCGTGCAGCAGCGGCTCGAACAGATCGCGGGCGTGAGCAGGGTTGTGATGAAGCAGAGCAGGGACAACTACAACAGCTTTGAGGTCGAAAGCCGGAAGGGCTTTGTGCGAGGCGATCTCGCTCGCGCGGTGGTCGAAGCCGGTTGGGACTTAAACGAACTTCGTCCCACAGCCATGAGCCTCGAAGAGATTTTCCTGCAACTCACCGGCGCGCAAGTCGACGCCCCGGAAGCCGCGTCCAAGGAGTTACAGTAAATGAGAAATACCCTGATTATGTGGCGAAAGGAACTGAATAGTTATTTCGTCTCGCCAATAGCGTACTTCCTCCTGACTATGTTTTCTGTGGTCTCATCACTCTTTTTCTGGCTATATCTGCGGGACTTCGTGCAGTACGGGATGGAAATGCAGATGCGCGGCCGCACCTTCCCCATGAACGTCAACGAACAGGTAATAAGGCCGCTGCTGTCAACCGAGGGTGTGATCGGCCTGTTCTTGATTCCGCTGATCACTATGCGCTTGTTCGCGGAAGAAAAGCGCAGCGGAACCATCGAGTTGCTCACGACGTCGCCAATCCGCGATTGGGAGGTGATTCTCGGAAAATGGCTTGCCGCGCTCACCCTTTACGCTTCCATGCTCTTTGTCAGCGGCTTGAACTTCGCATTTCTTTTCAAGTACGGAAACCCTGACTGGAAGCCGCTAGCGATTGGGTATCTCGGCCTGCTGTTGCAAGCCGGAGCGTTGCTATCCATCGGGACATTCATTTCGAGTCTGACCAAAAATCAAATCATCGCCGGCGCCGTAACTTTTGGGCTTTGCCTGGTTCTTTGGGTTATTTCGGCCGTCGGCACATTTGAGACTTCAACCTGGGCGCAAGTGGTCTCGTATTTGTCGGTACTCAGCCACTACGAGGAGTCCTTCGCGAAGGGTCTTCTCGACGCCAAGGATGCCGTCTATTACGTGACGCTGATATTCCTGGGGCTGTTTCTCACTGCCCGCTCCATGGAATCTCTGCGCTGGAGGTCGTAGGTGAACACACAGTTATTGAGAGCAAGACAAACCAAGTATGCGGCTTACGCCACTACCTATATTCTCGTAGTGATCACGGCTTTAGCGATCGTGAATGTACTTGCGAAGCGCTACAACAAGTCCTACGATGCGACCGCGAACAAGCGTTACAGCCTTTCGGATCAGACCGCGAAGATCGTAAAGGGATTGAAGCCAACGGCGACCATCACCTATTTCGACCAGAGCGCGCAGTTCGCGCATGCGAAAGATCTTCTAAGCCAATACTCGGACCTTTCGAGCAAGGTTCACATCGACTATATCGATCCTGACAAGAAGCCCCAGGAAGCGCGCCAGGCGGGAATCAAGAATTACGGCACGGCGATTGTGCAGATTGGCGATGAAAAAGAAGAAGCCAAGAGCATGACCGAAGAAGGCATCACCGGTGCCTTCATCCGCGTGCTGAAGAATAAGACGCGCACCGTCTGCTTTGTGGCCGGCAGCGGCGAGCACCAGATCGATGACTCCGACCGCAACGGTTATTCCAACTTCAAAGAAGTGGTGGGCAAGGACAACTACGAGTCGAAGACGATCGACTTACTGCAAAGCGCACAAGTCCCAGGTGATTGCACTGCCCTGGTAGTGGGTGGGCCCACTCGCGATTACCAACAGCCTGAAGTCGACGCTATTAAGAAATATGTCGAGGATGGCGGGCGGGTTCTGTTCATGCTGGATCCGCCGCTCAAAATTGGCCGGTCCGAGATTGCAGGTAACGATACACTCGCCCAACTGCTGCAGAGCTGGGGCGTGACCATGAACAAAGATCTGATTCTCGATCTGAATCCGATTGGCCAATTGGCAGGGCTCGGCCCGCAAGTCGCACTCGTGACCAGTTACGACTCGCAACCGATTGTGAACGGCATGAAGGGCACAGCGACCGGCTTCCCGCTTTCACGTTCGATTGAAATCAAGAATGCGGACAAGACAACGGTCCAAAAGATGTTCAGTTCCTCAAGCACCAGCCTGGCCACAAACAACTTAAGCTCACCCGCGGTTGATCCGAACGATCCGAAGAACAAAAAGGGACCACTGACGATTGCCGCCGCCGGTACCTACGACACTGGCAAGCAGGATTCGCAGGGCAGGTTTGTAGTAATCGGCAGTTCCTCGTGGGCGGCAAACTCATTCTTGAAATTTAACGGCAACAGCGATCTGGCATTGAACACTATCGATTGGCTGGCGTCCGACGAAGACCTGATTTCGATTCGCCCCAAGCCAGAGGAAGACCGCCGCATCACCATGACTCGCGGGCAACTAAACTTGGTTCGGATGACCAGTCAATTTCTCCTGCCTTTGGTCGTCGTCTTTACCGGCGTATCGGTCTGGTGGCGGAGGCGCTAGATGAAGCAACGAGGCCTGATTGTTGCTGCCATCATTTTAGCGGCGCTTACTGGAGCGCTCTATTGGTCCGATCATCACAAGCCAGCGGACACGACGCAGGTTACTGCGGACGCACCCGTCAAGATTCTCGCCGTCAAAGATGCGGATATTGCAAAGTTCGTCCTGCAGAAAAACGGCGCGGAGCAAGTTGGCTTAGAGCGAAACGGCGCGGGCCAATGGCAGATTACTTCTCCAACCTCACTCCCCGCCGATCAGAGTGCGGTTTCGAGCTTGCTCGGCACGTTTTCATCGCTTAGCGCGGAGCGAGTGGTGGAAGATAAAGCCAGCAGTCTCACTCCCTACGGTCTGGACCCGCCGAAGCTCGAAGTCGATTTGACCGAAAAACAAAACCAGACGCAGAAGCTGCTGCTGGGCGACGAAACCCCCGCGGGCAATGGCATGTACGCCAAACTCGACGGCGATCCACGCGTCTTCACCATTCCCAAATATGATCAGACCAGCATCGACAAGACGGCAAACGATCTGCGCGACAAACGCTTGTTGACGTTGAATTCCGACAAGGTCAGCCAAGTTGACCTAGTTGCGAAAAAGCAAGAAATAGTCTTCGGCCGCAACAAGGACGAGTGGCAGATTGTCAAACCCAGGCCGTTGCGAGCCGATAGCAGCGAAGTGGACGCACTCGTCCGTGCCCTTACCGACGCTCGGATGGAGGTCGATGCAGCGGATGATCCGAAGAAGAATGTCTCGCTCTTCGCGTCTGCTACTCCCCTCGCGACCGCCAAGCTGACGGCTGATTCAGGAACTCAGGAACTACAAGTCCGAAAAAACAAAGAAGACTACTACGCCAAGTCGAGCGCCGTCGAAGGCGTCTACAAAGTTCCAGCGACGCTCGGTCAGGCGGTCGACAAGAACCTGGAAGATTTCCGCAACAAGAAGGTATTCGATCTCGGCTCGGGAGATCCCAACAAAATCGAGATTCACGATTCTTCGAAGACCTATTCATTCACCAGGAGCGGCGAAGACTGGTGGTCGGGAAGCGCAAAGAAAATGGACGCGACCACCGTCGACGGACTGATCGAGAATATTCGCGGCCTGTCAGCCAGCAAGTTCGTCGATTCCGGATTCGCGGCGGCAATCATCGACATAACCATCACATCGGACGAAGGCAAGCGGGTCGAGAAAGTGGCAATCTCGAAAGTCGGTGACAATTACGTTGCGAAGCGAGAAAACGAACCCGCGCTCTACGAACTCGATGCCAAGACGATTGACGATCTCAAGAAATCGGCAGAGGATGTGAAGCCCGCCACCGCTCCGGCCTCCACGCACACCAAGTAACCTCGCAGCGTCCTTCAAAGCCATCCTTTGCAGGAATGAGAATTGAGCTAAAGCCCTTCCTGGTCAACAGGTTAGCTGGTGATTTTTCTTTGTCCTCCGATTGTTGCGCGCTGCATTGCTCCGATTCACAACGGCGTAGCACAGTGGTTTTGCAGAATCTGATTTGGAGGCGAGATCAATGTCGACCCAGCCATATCTGCAGGTCGGAACGAAACCACTGAACTTTATTCCTGCAACCCGACTCCAGCAAAGTTTCGTAGCTGCTGCGGAAAAAAGAACACTGCTATGGCTGGCGGAGCGGATCCCGCGCTGGATCAACTCTGATCACTTGACCATACTCGGCTTTACCGCGCAGTGCCTTGCCGGAGTCTGCTATGCGCTCTCACGCTGGAACCGTTACATGCTATTGCTGGGCATCGTATTTCTGGCGTTGAACTGGTTGGGCGACAGTCTGGACGGAACCCTGGCGCGTGTGCGAAATTGCCAGCGCCCCCGTTACGGCTTCTACGTGGACCACATCGCTGACACCTTCGCCGCCTTTTTCCTGATGGGAGGGTTGGCCCTCTCAGGCTACGTTCACCCGGCGATTGCTTTCGGTCTGCTCGTCGCGTTCCTAATGCTTTCGATCGAAGCTTACCTCGCCACTTACACTCTCGGTCAATTCCAGCTCTCGTACTGGAAGCTCGGTCCCACGGAAATACGCTTGTTGTTGGCCGCTGGCAACCTGGCCCTACTGCGTTGGCCGACCGTGACGGTCCAAGGCACGCAATTGCGGTTGTTGGATGTCGGAGGCGTCATCGGCATCGGCGGAATGTCACTGATGCTCATCGTCTCAGCAATCCATCACACCGCAAGACTATATCGCGAGGAAAAAATCTCGTGACCGGCGGAGCGACGCGGCGCGGTTCGCAATCTTATATCTGGAGTGCAAGCCTTCGGCGCGCGGCCAAGTTCGTATTGGTCGGCGCAGTGGGCGTGCTGGTGCAGCTTGCCGCTCTGCAAGCGCTAACGGCGGTCGGCGTGTCGTATCTATGGGCAACCGGTCTCGCGGTCGAAGCGGCGGTACTGAACAATTTCATGTGGCATCGGAAATTTACCTGGAGCGATCGAAGTGGTTCAGACCGGGATCGCTTGCTCCGCTTTCACCTCAGCAATGGAACAATCTCGATTGTCGGTAGCCTGCTGCTGATGCAGTGGTTCGTGGGTCAATTCGGCATGGACTTGCTCATCGCAAATCTGCTGACTATCGTGGCCTGCTCGGTCGGAAACTTCCTCGCCAGCGACCGTTGGGTATTTCATTTGCCGGCCAAGGAGTAGTCACGCGGGCTGCGGACGGTCTCCCATCAGAAGCAGCGTCCGCTGCGCGAAGGGAACATAAATGAGCGCTGCGGTTGCAGCCAGTGCCAAACCGACTCCGATTTCGGGAGTCATGAGAAATGGCGATAGCGCCCACAGCTCATCGAGAGGGAAAGTCACGAGGAAAAGCCGATGAAACTTGCGACTCAGTCCGGAGAGATCGAAGACCACTGCCGAAATCAGATACAGACGAATTGGCAAACCGATCACCGCGGAGACGATCAACACCGTCATCGCCCACGCGGGATAACCGAGCGTCTGCTCCAGCAGTTCCTGTACGCGCGGCAACTGGGCCAATGCGGCAACGTAGAAACTCAAATACATGACTTGAATAAGGAAAAACAGCACGCGAACGTACCGGCGTCGAACTGAAGGAACATCCTCGGCGCGGGTGAGTACCGCGACCGGCAACGGCGGTCGCGGAGACGATGCCTCCGCGGCGAGTTGAACCGGTGCCGCGACGGAATCCTTTGCGACGAATTCGACGGAAGCGAGAAAGCGATATCCGCGGCGCGCCAGGGTTTCGATAAATCGCGGGTTGGCCGCTGAATCGCCCAGAGCTTCGCGCAGCTTGTTGATGACGGTATTGAGGCTATGATCAAAATCAACAAACGTATCTGCCGGCCAAAGCTTCTGGCGCAACTCCTCTCGCGTGACCACTTCGCTCGGCCGTGCCAGCAGCACCAGCAACACTTGAAAAGGCTGCTCCTGTACCCGCAGGCGCACACCCGCTTTGCGCAACTCCCCCGAACCAGGATCGGCTTCATACGCCCCAAATCGGAAGATCCCGTTCGTGTGGTCTCGTGACATGGAAACCATCTTAACCCAGCGAGGTTTTTATGATCCGTTCTACATTCGTAATGATCGCCGTCATTGTGCTCGCCAGTAGCCCAAGCCGAGCCGCTGACTTGAACCCCGCAACCGACGCCGCTTTCAATCGCTATGTGCAGATCAGCGAACAGCGCATGCATAGTGACATGAGTTCCGAATCCTTCTTATGGGTCGACGGTTTACCGGCGCAACAGCGCCTGGAAGTCCACGATCGTCTGAAGCGGGGCGGGGTCGTCACCCGACGCCTGGAGACACTTGAGCAGGGCGCGTCCATAGCGGTGCCGGGAGGACTTATTCATCATTGGATTGGCGTTGTCTTCATTCCGGGCACCGACCTTCAGCGAACTCTTGCGCTCTTGCAGAACTACGACCAGCACTCCCGAATCTATGCACCGCGCGTTCTACGTTCCAAACTCATCCAGCGCAACGGGGATGACTTCAAAGTCTTCCTTCGCTTGCGCGATAGGAACGTCATTACTGTTGTTCTGGATACGGAATACGATGTGCACTACGTCCGCCTGAGCCCGGCGCGAGCTTGCAGCCTGTCGTACAGCACGCGCGTCGCAGAAGTAGAAAAAGTCGGCGAGAAGGATGAGCGCGACAAACCGGTAGGGCACGACAACGGCTATCTCTGGCGCCTCAACTCATACTGGCGCTTCTCGGAGAGCGACGGTGGAGTGTACGTGCAACTGGAAGCCATCTCGCTAACTCGAGACATCCCCGAAGGCCTGGGTTGGCTGGTTCGTCCATTCATAACCAGTATCCCGAAGGAATCGCTGGCGTTCACGCTGGAGCATACTCGGGACGCGCTCCAGTAACCGGGGCAAGCTCACGGATGGGCCACTCTTTTCTAATGTAGGTGCGAATAACTACAGAGTCAGGCCCAGAGCCGAGTTTCCTGACGCAACCTGGCGATGTCCTTGGTCGGAGCGCTGCCGAAGAAGCGGCTGTATTCGCGGCTGAATTGCGAAGCGCTTAGATAGCCCACGCGCTGGCTAGCAGTACCGGCGTCCACAATTGTCGACAACATGAGACGCCTCGCCTCCTGTAGGCGCAGCACCTTTTGATAGTGCAGCGGACTCATCGAAGTGACCGACTTGAAATGTTCGTGGAACGAGGAAACACTCATGTGCACCAGGTCCGCCAGGTCTTCGACCTTCATGGGTTGCGAGAAGTTTTCCCGCAGCCAGGAGATGGCCTTCGCGACCCGCTGCACGCTCGATTCGGCGAAGCCCATTTGAGCGATGCGAGTGCCAATGGGGCTGCGCAGCAGGCGGATCAGAATCTCATCGATCGCGAGCGGTGCAATCAGTTCTGCGTCGCCGGACTCCGCTAGGCAGTTCATCAACCGCGCTGCGGCGTTGACAATGCTCGCATCCATCGGAGTGACGTAAACCGCGTTCCGTTCCTGAGCGGGAGGCAGACCGTGCGGAAAAACCCTCAAGACCAGCTCGGCAATTTTGTGAGGATCGAGGTCCAGCTTAAGAGCCAGATAAGGCTCGGAATGACTGGCCTGCGTGATCTGCGATGCCACCGGCAGCGCAACCGAGAACACGATCATGCGCGACGCGTCGTACTGATAAACTTCTTCGCCGACGATGGTAGTCTTCGCCCCTTGGGCGACGATGCACAACGAGGGCACCCGGAGCGCATGCACGCACTCTGTGTTGACTCGTGAAAAGCGGCTGGCGTGCACACCTGGGATGCGCAGCTCGAAACTCCCGTCGTGCGGAGCATAGGCGGAGATCAGCCGCGCCAACTGAACGGTGTCAGCTTCGTTTGCCCGCAAACCGCTATTGGCTTGCCGCGCAGAGACACTTTTGCCGTTGGACTTCGCGTGTTCGAGAATATTCCCACTCGCAATCATAATGGCATCTCCATCTCGGCTAAGTCTTCAAAGCCGCCTGCGCATAGGCGGGTTTCATCGGAAGGCGCCGAATTACCTTTCCGGTTGCATCGTGGAAGGCCGCCGCGATCGCTGGCGCAGCCAGCGCATTCGGAGCCTCCGAACCTCCGCCGTAAGTGCCGACTTTCGGATTGTTGAGCAGCACGACCTTGATTTCAGCGATGTCCGACATGGTGGGAATGGGATAGGAAATCCAGTCATCTGTCGTGATCGCGCTCTCGTCAAATGTAACTTCTTCGAACAGCGCATGGCTGATTCCCATCACCGCGCCGCCTTCGACCTGCCGCTTCAGTTGCGCCGGATTCACGACGATGCCGGGATCTACCGCGATCGTGCACTTCTCCACCACGATGACACCAGCACTCGGAGTGACGGCGATCTGGCAAACGCAGGCCCAGTAGGTTAGGTTGCGGAACATCAGCGAGACACCGCGACCACGGACTGGCGTCGACGCGCTGGACACAGCATCAGGACGCGGTGAAGGGCGCGTGTCCCAACCGGACGCATCCCGGACTGCTTTCAGCACGCCAACCACCCGCTCTTCGCTTGCGTGATCGATGCGGAACTGCAGCGCGTCGGCGCCTGCGAGCGCAGCCGCTTCACTGATCGCCAGTTCCCGTGGATAGTTCTGCTGGAACTGCACCGGTGTGCGCATGCTGTGATCGCGAAGACCGACTGCGAGAGGCGACGCCTTCTGTCCCACCTGGAATGTGCCATGGCCTCGTTCGATCACATTTGCAACGGGAGCGTAAACCCAGGGATCGGAAATGTTGTTGACCGTGGTAGTGATGAAATCAGAGTGGACATCGGGAGCCGGCATGGTGGGCAACCCCGCGAGAACCGCGCCAATCGGACGGTCGTCCTGCATAGCGGGCATGTAGTGGTCGATTTGATACGCGGCGATTTTGCCTTTTTCGTCGATGGCAAGCTGAACATCGGAGAAAGCCGCAGGCGAATTCGTGGACCA
>Ga0210383_10005927_pt1 | contig 10698 bp, 12 predicted proteins | sample IncBWC14OmetaG_FD_160072 | JGI IMG/M metagenome (GOLD analysis project Ga0210383, IMG submission 160072) | Forest soil microbial communities from Barre Woods Harvard Forest LTER site, Petersham, Massachusetts, United States - Inc-BW-C-14-O ...
CCTGTCGAGCTCGTCCTCGTCCGGATTCTTCGGAGGTTGGTCAAATCAAAGAAAACCGAGTGCTCAATTGGGCCGGGCACACCGCGCCAAACAGAAACAGGCCACGATCCAATCCTCCTCCCGAGCCGCTATCTAGGCGGCTCTACAGCGCGAAATCTCACCAGCGCTTTGGCTTGTGAGATTTTCGCGCTAAAGCCACTTGGCACCGGGGATCTTGGCCTTTTCGGCAATTCTCTTCGTCAGGTAGGCCACGAGCAGTGGTTTGGCGATCGACCATACACCCTTCCAGATCTGAACCATGAAACCTTCGCCATAGCCCCCCTTTTTCGCGGTATCCGCAGTGTGAATATAAATTTTCTTTTTCCTGGCCGGTAAACGAGAGAGGAGCCAGCCGAAAATCGCAGCCAGGCTCATCCAACTCCAGGAATGATTTCTTAATGACTCGGACATCCGACGTCCAACATCCAGATTCCGGCGCACCAGCAGAGACTGATCGCGCAGTTCGACTCGCCTGCGCGCGAGCTCTGCAATTATTCGCTTTCTTTCGTCTGGTGAGTCAGCCATTCGCGGTCCCTTTTAAACTCGGCGAGCGTGGTTGGAAACAGAGGCTTAACGATCCGGAATCGAAGAATCACCCCGGCCGCGATAGCTGCTAGAAGAGATACCACTCCACAGGCGAGCGCGCTCCAACCCCATCCCCAATGGAAAACAAGCGTCAAAAGGTAGAGCAGAAACACGAGCAACATGACAAGGAAGCCGACAAAGAATACGACTGCGCCGACAAAAAGCAGCGCGAGTACCAGCAAATGAACGCCGGCTTCCTTTGATTCAAGCCCAACGAGCCGTAGCCTGAGCTCCAGATAACCCAGAAACGAAGCTACCCAGCGTTGAACTGAGTCGCTCGTAGACTGTTTCGAAGCTTGAGCCCCGAGCGGAGCATCAGGATCCATGAATTATTTCCGGAACATGAGCCCCAACAAGAATCCTAGACCGAGCGCGACCAAGATCGCCTTGGTCGGGTTTTCGCGAATGTAGGTTTCGCTGTCAGCTTGCCATGTTTTAGCCTTGGATCGGGCATCAGTCCAGGCGGTTTCCGCCGCGCCGCGGAACTCGCGGGCTTTGTCTTCCGCCGCGTGCCGAAGTTCATCCGCCTTTTGCTCGGCCGCGCGCCGGATCTCTTCGGCTTTCGCGCTGGCCGCTGTCTTGAAATCCTCCGCCGCGCTCTTTACGTGGTCTTTAGCGCTGTTCGCCGCATCTTGTGCATCCTGATGTTCATCCATAATTTCTCCTCGCAATCGCTGGATCCGTTGACCCCTCTGGGTGTTTAGTACCAACGACTTTCTGCGCTGTGCCTGGAAAAATCAAGAGTCCTGAGTCCTTTCTCAGGGCGTCTACGCACCATCGAAGCGCAATACTCCAAATCGGCTGGGCACATGAAAACTTGTAAAGAGGGTTGGCGACCAGGCGGACAATTCGAGCGGTTGATCTTTCGGTCGATCGATCCGCGAAAAGTTCACCCGCCAAACCGGAGAACGCGTCGGATGGCAATCCCCGAGAGACTCAAATGGGATCTGGAATGCTGCCACCCACCCGTAGGCCAGGGTGCCGCAGGCTGTGACCAGACTATCGCAATTCCATCTGAAATCTTTCTTTAATCCCGTCCAGGTCCGGCGGACGAAAAGATCGGTCACGGTGTTCAGCGGGTTGATATCGATCTCAAAATAAGAGAGCGAATCCCCAAACGGATCCAGAAAGACTTCGACCACTTCTTCTTCCCACAATGCGTCGCCCCGGGTCGTTTTGGTGCCCCATGGATTTGGATCCTGACATAGATAAAGTCCATGCAGAACATCACCGCTCCAGCCGAGGCGTACTTCCGTGCCCCATCGCGGTGGGCGCCCCGTCAGGTTCTCGCGCAGAGAGATTCTGGCACAATTTGCCCAGACGCCGTTTAACGCATCGAGCGAAGATAAATCCCAGCGAGGCGTCTCTGGGCAGAGCAGTTCAGGCATACGCGCAACCATCGACTTCAAGCGATTTGCCTCACCAGTTGGTCTGACCAAGTCAATCTCCGATCTCTTCCCCGGAACGATGATCGTCCATCAGCTTGCCGAATTCCTTGAAAAAATAGCTCGCATCGTGCGGGCCCGGAGAGGCTTCGGGATGATATTGGACACTGAAGATCGGGTATTCCGTGTGCCGCATCCCTTCCACGGTCTGATCATTCAGGTTGATATGCGTCACTTTCACAGTGGCCGGCAAAGAATCCGCGTCGATCGCGAACCCGTGGTTTTGCGACGTAATGGATACCTTTCCGTTCGTTAAATCTTTGACCGGCTGATTCCCTCCGCGATGGCCAAACTTCAGTTTAAATCCCTTTCCTCCGTAGGCCAGACCGAGCAACTGATGCCCAAGACAAATGCCGAAGATCGGGCAGCGCCCGAAGAGCTTCTTCAGCTCGTCGGAAAGGTACGGCAAAGCGCCTGGATCGCCCGGTCCATTGGACAGAAAGATCCCGTCCGGTTTCATCGCCAGGACCTCTTCTGCAGACGTGGCGGCAGGGACAACGGTCACTTTGGATCCGTGCTGACGCAATCTCCTGAGAATGTTAAATTTGATGCCGTAATCGTACGCGACGACTTGATGTCGAATCGGCGGCAGCAGTTTGAGGATTTGGCCATTCTCGAGCACCTCACCGGATTGCTCGGCAGAACCTTTCACGATCGTCCAATCGCGACTTAGTTTGTCTTCCGGATCCCATTCGTAGAGCTCTCGAGTCGTCACTTCCTTCACGTAATCGGAGCCTATCATCAGCGGAGAGTTCAGCGCGCGCCTGACGGCTTCCTCGGGTTCCCTGATCTCTGTGCTGAGGCACGCCCGCATTGCTCCTCGGACTCTGAGATGCTTCGTCAACGCTCGGGTATCGATTCCCTGAATCCCGCAAATGTTCCAAGTTTTGAGGTAGTCATCCAGTGACCCGCTGGCGCGCCAATTGCTGGTAATCGGCGAGAGTTCATTGACAACAAATCCCCGAACGTGCGGCTCGCGACTTTCTTCGTCGAGCGCATTCACTCCGTAGTTCCCAATGAGCGGATAGGTCATCGTGACAATTTGACCGCGATACGAAGGATCGGTCAGCACCTCTTGGTATCCGGTCATTGACGTGTTGAAACAAATCTCGCCGACCGCCGTCCCTGGCGCTCCGAAACTCTCTCCGGTAAAGGTCCGCCCATCTTCGAGAACAATAAGAGCCTGCGTCATTTTGGCCAGGAATATGGAAACGATTGATCGATCTTCCAAGCGGAAACTCTCATCGGCGCGAAAGGTCTCCGGAGTATTTTGCATTGACTAAGGCCGACTTCAGAGGTGCTGCCAACGTACCGCGATCACTCACCGCGACCTGTTCCAGACCGACCCACCCCGCAAGGAGCGTGAGTTCATCCGCCAAAGCCACCGCGACTTTCACCCGATCCGCGCCCGGTTCTTCGAGCGCCGACAATACTTCGAGTCTTCCCTGCTTCCGGTCGGCCTTCAAGTCAACGCGCGCGACCAATTTGTCTCCCAGCAGAAAAGGCAACACATAGTAGCCATGCTCGCGTTTGTGCGCGGGTGTGTAGATCCCGATCCGGTAACGAAATCCGAACAAGCGTTCCGGTCTTTTCCGCTCCCAAATGAGCGGGTCAAATGGTGAAATGAGGGCCTGCGCATGAATTCGCCGCGGAATTTTCGCGTCCCGATGGAGATACGCTTTCCAGTTCTCAACGGTGATCGGCACGAGTTCCCCTGTCTCGACCAGTTCAGCAGTTCGGGCGCGAGTTTCACCCGTTTGGAGTCGAAAGTAATCCCGCAAATCCGATTCCGTTGCGACTCCCAGGGCGCGTCCGGCGATGGCGATCAAGCGCCGCTGTGCCTCCTCGGAAGAGAGTGTTTGCGCGGCGAGAACCTCGTGCGGGATCACCCGTTCAACGAGGTCGTACACGCGCATGAAATTGCGACGGCTTGCCGTGGTAATACGACCGCACCAGAATAGAAATTCCAAGGCGGACTTACTCTCCGTCCATCCCCACCATCCACGGGACCCGCGTGGTCGTTCCTCCATCAGGTGCCGCGCGATTTCGCCGGCGCTTGCCGGCCCGTGCTCGTTGACGATCTCAAAAACCCTCTCGACGAAATTCTGATTGGATTTGGCAAAGCGGGCAAGTCTGCTCCACGTCCCCACAAAGTCGCGTGCTCGCTCCATCCTCCAGCGGAGAAGGGGATAAACCTCCAACGGCAACAGGCACGCCTCGTGTCCCCAGTATTCAAAAAAGCGCCTTCGTTCCGTTGAGTAGCTCGCTTCGTCCAACAGTTGCACCGGGTAAGCGCCGAGGCGCGAAAACAACGGAAAATAGTGCGCCCGCACCAAGACATTCACCGAATCAATTTGCAGCATCCCGATACGCCTGGATGCGGCCAGAAGATGTCGGCGAGTCAGACGTCCAGATGATCGATCCCCGAACCCCTGCGCCCGGAGAACCGCTCGCCGTGCTTCTTCCAGTGAGAGCGAAGGCGGGCGGCTGTTCCCGCGTTTCAAGGCGGCGCCATTTTCAGTTGCCCTGAGCTTCACGCCGGTCTCGTTTCCAATTTGGCGACCCCACTACCCTTGCACCGGCAGCAAAGCCTACCATGAGAGTTGATTCCAGTAAGTGACTGCCCCGTTGTGGTTCCGCACAAATTGAACGGATCCATCTTGTGAGACGACGATCGCCAGGCATCTTGGATAGCCTCGACAAAACCGGTACACCGCACGGTGCCGGGTCCCGACGTTATCGAGCGGTTCGTTGGCCCAGATCTCGCCCTCCAGGTCGAGTGCGTGTCGGACGCTTTTCAAGCCGGGCGCGTCGAAGCGCAATTCGGCGCCGAACCCAACCAGGTCGAGGGCCTGGGTGACGACCAGGGCCCCGTCCACCGCCATCAGATCTGCCAGAAAATGCGCGAAATCGAACAAAGCCTCATCCATATCGCTTAATTCGGTATCCATGAGTGTCTGATATTCCGACCATCCGGCGTTGGGCCTGCGATGATGGCTCGCCAGCTTCGAAAGTCGGACGATCGCCTGGGTCAGCATCCGCGCATAACGTCTCCGTGCGGGACAATCAGCAATCAGGTATTTGAAACGGACCGCGGCCGTAGGTTCCCGCAGCATCTCCTCGTCTTCCGGGGCGATAATCACCAAGGTCCCCCCATGACGACCGTTCCGGACGACCGAAAGCGTGCGAAGGACGATGTTATAAGTCATCATCCTCACAAAATCGACATCCACTGGAACGTATTTGGCGTTGGTGCCTTCACCGAATGCCTCGTTCAGAAAACTGGTGCGGACCTGGGAGAACACGCCTTGGAGCCATATCGAGTCAAATAGATCAAAGGCCCGCGACTCGATTCGACCACCTGCCAGGGTGGCTATTCGATTCCTTCCGAGGTGAATAGTCAACCGGCCCGGACCAAGCGAATGGATCACCAGCGAATCTGGTTCCGGCGCTCCATGGTGGCGGCCGCCGGCGAGGCTGCTGAGCCAGCGTGTGCCCGAAACGACCATACCCCAGATCTGCAGATCATGGTGCAAACTCCGGCACACTCCGATCATCGAACGGAAATACAGCGCAGCCATCGAGAGCCTGCGAATCTCTTGTTCGTTAAACGGCCGCGGGCGATCGAGGTGCAGCGGCATCAGACCGCTCGGAGGTCCCTCATCCGGCGGCAATAGCCCTGGATCCTCGAAAATCAGCCTGAATGTGACCTGTCGATCCTCGTCGCGCAGCAGACTCGCGTGGTACGCGATGTCGAAGAGCTTTCGCAGGTGATGGTCCTGCGGCAATTTCGCCAGACGATCCTTCGGCCAGACTTTTTTGACCAATTCGGCCAATTGCGCAGGGTAGGAATACCCGAGGTAACTTTGGAGCTGTTGGGTCATGGAAAAAAGTTTCAGGGCCGAGTCAAAAGGCCAACGACAGCCTGCTTAGTATGCTGCGATTCTACGAAAATTCAAAGAGCGGAGGCTCCGCGCAGAGGGTTTCAACCGCCGAGCCCCTCGACATCGACGTAGCGAACAAAGCTTCCCAATGCCGGCCAACCGTCATGGTGCCAGGTGAGTGGTGGATTCTGCATCTGACCAATATTACAGATGCGCTGCGCACCTAACCGGACCGCAAGATTTACCAGCTCAAGATTAACCGGGTAGAGCCCGACGGTGCTGATGAACCGTCGGATGGGCGACAGCACCAATTCGGGATCCGAGGGCATCGGTTTAATTAAAATTGTTCCATGCAATGGATTATTGACCAGACCGGGATCCGGGTCATGAATCACCACCCAGTCCAGATTTCCGACGCTTTCCCAGAGGAAGACGCCCTGTTCGGTGGCCGCGCGAAACTTCCATTCTTCGCGGAACGCGCGCAGAGCGGCAGAAATTCCGCCTTCCCTTACGGGTTTAAGCGATCTTGAATGGTGCTCGTTTAGTCGCTTCGAGAGCTGACAAGCAAATTCTGCGGAGTCGCCGGCGACGTAGTAAAATTGGGGTGACAAGCAACCCAGCTGATCGAACGGAAAAACATCGCGGGCGATTCCTTTTGCCACCTCGGGCTCGCAGCGACCCCACACCAAGCCGAGGCTGATCTTGGGCCCGTGGGCGAGGAATCGTTGGCCGGGGAGAGCCTTTCGTGAGAATTCCTGGACCGTTTCGTTCGAGCCGAAAACAACAATCGCCTCAGCTTCCTCCATCCAACCTGGACGCAGGTCGGCTGCCAGTTCCGGTCGTATTTCTTTCGGCAGCGCGCGGGTATAAGTGTCCAATTCCGGAAGCCCTCTCTTGGGCAGCTTTATCCAGTTTGCCGCGCCGACGAGCACGCCCCGGATCAGGCTTTGCAAAGCCGCGTGCGGAGTGTTCCCGCTGACAATATGCAGGATGGGACTAAGCGGAAAGGCCAGACAATGTTGGTTTCCATACCTTTGAGGTCCGCGACCGTCCAGAAATTTGCCCAATTCCAGCGCGATCCAATGCGAGACGCTTTGCGAGGTCAGATCACCCAGCCCGGAGACTTTTGCGGCCGCGGCGACGACGGCCGCGATTCGGTCGTCCAGGTTCATCCGGTCCTCCGCGCGTACCGCATCAGTTCATCGACTGCCCGCGAGCAACCGCGCGGCAGGGCGTCTGGATCGCGACCCAGAAGCAGAAAGCCTCCGTCAGGCTGGGCGATCGCCAGATCCTGCGTCAAGACAGCCAGGACCGACCACAAATTCGCCAGGTCGATAATACGCAACAGTCCAATTCTTCCCGGAGGAGCCGGCTCGTTGGTGTCCGGGTCAACGATCTGAAATCGCATCCATGGCGGGGCCAGGTGTGTGCGACCCAAGCCGCGTGAATAAAATTGCGAACTCAATTCGGTCATTCCGTACTCATTCCAAATCGAGTCGATTGCGACACCAAGATGGAGCGACATCCGATCGTACAGATCGTGTTTGCCGATATCGCGTCCGCTCCCTTTGAATCCGCCCGTTTCCATCGCAACGCTTCCCGGCGGCAATTTGAGGCGGAGCTCCGGGACTTTCTCGAACAAATTCAAGAAAGCCAGGGCCGTACCGAACAGGGTCAGTGCCTCTTCATGATCCATGAGCTCTTCGCGCAGCCGATCAAGTTCGAATTCGCCGTTTTTCGCGATGACAAATCGATTGCGGTCGAATTTCGCCAGGATCCCACCCATGTGACTAAGAGAGGAAAAGGGTGCGTCATCGGGATGCGGCATCAAGAGGATCAATCGATGACGCGGTAAACAAAAATAGTCCCAGGCTCGCTGGACGGCAGCCTCGTACAACCGGGTGGATGGCAAGAAATGCGTTCCATGGCCTTCCCCGGTGGTGCCGCTTGTTCGGAACTCCGTCTTGGTCTGGTGTGCAGGAAACGACCGCAGGGCGGACCGCTTAAACGCGCCCTGGGGGACCGCCGGGATCCTCTCCCAGGAGTCGATTTGTTTCGGCGTATCGAGGAATTCGCAATACCTGGCGTAGATCGGGTTTTCGCGACGCTGGTAATTGAAAATTGCCAGTGCTAAGGCGTCGAATCCCCCCTCCTCAGGCTCACTCAGAAAGTGCAGGACTTCGGTCTCGAGCGGCGTAGTCATTCTCCAATGATTTTCACCAGAACTCGCTTTCGTCGTTTACCGTCGAATTCGCCGTAAAAGATTTCTTCCCAGGGGCCAAAATCGAGTTTTCCTTTGGTGATGGCGGCCACCACCTCGCGCCCCATAACAGTGCGTTTGAGGTGAGCATCGGCGTTATCTTCCGCCCCGTTATGCTGGTATTGCTGGTAGGGCTTTTCAGGCGCAATTTTTTCAAGCCAGCGTTCGAAATCGTGATGGAGGCCGGTTTCATTGTCATTGATGAAGACGCTGGCCGTGATGTGCATCGCGTTCACCAGGACGATACCTTCAAGGACGCCGCTTTCCTCGAGGCATTTTTCAATCAGCGGGGTGATCCGCAAAAATTGCCGCCTTCGATCAGTTTCAAACCAAAGTTCTTTTCGGAAGGATTTCATGTACGGTCATTTTCTATGGAGTGGATGAACTGGGTAGGTGACCCGAATGCATGGGTGAGCTTGGTCACATTGAGCTTTCTGGAAATCGTTCTCGGGATCGACAATGTCATCTTCATTTCGATTCTCGCCGGGAAACTACCTCACGCCCAGCAAGCCTATGCACGTACCATCGGCCTCGCCCTGGCGCTAGTTACCCGGATCCTGCTGCTGCTGTGCATTAAATGGCTCATGGGACTGACTGCGCCTCTTGGAACCATTTTCTCGCACAGCTTTAGCGGGAGGGACTTGATCCTTTTTGCCGGCGGTCTTTTTCTCATTGCCAAGAGTACCCATGAAATCCACCTAAAATTGGAGGAGGCAGACTCTAAGCGCGTCGGCCAGGCACGTGCCGGCCTTCTCGGGACAGTGGTTCAGATTGCGCTCCTGGATATCGTTTTCTCACTGGACTCCGTGATCACCGCCGTGGCGATGGCGAAAGATCTTGCGGTAATGATTGCTGCCGTGACCATTGCGGTGTTCGTCATGCTGGTGGCCGCAGGTGGGATCAGCAGATTCGTGCATCGGCATCCGACCATCAACATGCTCGCACTCGCGTTCCTCATTTTGATCGGCGTGGTTTTGGTGGCCGACGGTCTCGGCCAGCACATCGAACGGGGCTACATCTATTTTGCGATGGCGTTTTCCGCCATTGTCGAGATGCTCAATCTTCGACTCCGGTCCGGTCACCGGAAATCGGGTTCCTAGCTGTGGAGTCTAACGAGATGCGCGAATCTGTGGCTAGGGCCTCATCCAATACCGGCCACCCTCTGTCGTCCATGCCTTGAAACGCGTGAAGATAGACGGCCACAACTTCGGGAGAACGTTTTTCGAGCAGACTTGTGATGGCGTCGGTTAGCTTTTCTCGAGGTGGCTCCTCGGGCAGGTTCTCTACGACACCTTTCCCGTCATGCTCGATCCCGAGGGAATCAAGGAATTCGCAGATCATTTCCCGTTGAGCGCCCAGCAGCCAGATTTGCAGTATCTGCATCGCGATGTCGTCAGCGCTTCTCAGGGAGAACGCCTGCTGCAGCCAGAGATGCCGTTCGTTTTTCGGTTTTCGCTCGATAAAGACCGGTCGCAGTTTCCGGCGCGAAGCGATATTTTGGATCATCGCTTTGTAGACCGGCTTTTCGAACTCAAGCAGGTAAGCAAAAATCTCGTTCGTCAGTTCAGGGGAAAGTTTGCCGAAGATCTCGTAGCACTTCATGTTGATAGGCGCGAACGATTGATTGCCCGTCCGCCCCAAGTCCAGCGGTTTTTTTTAATCTGGACTTCACTCCATTGCCATGCAAGCGGGACGGGAGGAGGCAGGATTCAGAATTCAGGATTCAGGAGTCAGGAGTCAGAACCCGCTATTCACCTGAACCAGCCCCGTCCCTCCTGTCTCCCGTCTCCTGAATCCTGACTCCTGAATCCTGTCCCCTGACCCCTTTCCTCCAAGTTGATCCCGCTTTGATATGTGTGATGCTTCATGCTTGAGGAAATGGATAAGAAACCGTCGGTTTTCAACCTCACTTTATCGGGACTGGAAGCATGGGCTGCCACACGTAACGAACCGCCTTACAGAGCAAAACAGGTTCTTCAATGGCTTTACCAGAAGCGGATTTCCCGATTTCAAGAGATGTCGGATTTATCCGAACGACTCCGCGACGAACTCAACCGCGATTTTCTTTTGGCGCCCTTGGCTTGCGTCCGAAAAACGGGATCCCGCGATACGACGCAGAAATTTCTTTTTGCTCTGAGGGACACCAGTTTCATTGAATCAGTTTTGCTGCCGGCGAGTCCCGCACTGTATGGATCCCCATCGGACCGCAAAACGCTCTGTGTTTCAACGCAGGTCGGCTGCGCCTACGGGTGCAAGTTCTGCGCCAGCGGATTGGAAGGATGGACGAGAAATCTGGACGCTGGAGAAATAGTTGAACAGGTCCTGCTAGTCGAGGCTTTGAGCGGCGAGAAGGTCAACAACATCGTGTTCATGGGAATGGGGGAACCCCTTGCGAACTATCAAAATCTCTTGTCAGCGATCGAAATCATCAGAGCGCCGTGGGGCATCGGAATTGGAGCGCGGCATATCACAGTTTCAACGAGCG
>Ga0210383_10005928_pt1 | contig 10695 bp, 14 predicted proteins | sample IncBWC14OmetaG_FD_160072 | JGI IMG/M metagenome (GOLD analysis project Ga0210383, IMG submission 160072) | Forest soil microbial communities from Barre Woods Harvard Forest LTER site, Petersham, Massachusetts, United States - Inc-BW-C-14-O ...
TACACCGCAACAACTGGATCAATTGCCATCCGCATCCTTCGCGAACGCGGCAACTTTGCATTCCAACGGCAACCCGCCTCCTCCCTCGTCCTCTCGCCGCCCAACAAACACCCTGCCCGCATCGAACCGCTTCCTCCCGCCAGATCAACGTTTCGCGCCTTCTGCTCCCATCGGAAATCAAAACCAGCGCTTCGTACCCTCAACGCCCTCGACAGGAGCACCTCATCGATTCTTCCCCACAAATGGTGGTCTTGCGCCTTCGGCAGCTATTTCTGGTTTGGTGTCTGGATCAAAGGCACCTTCTCGCGCTGCTGTTTCGAATATGTCTGGAGGAGGTCAGAGGATGCCATTCATTCCTAGAGAATCGGGCGGGTTTGGGTGAGGTTCGCGTACAGGGACAGGCGCATACATAGGATAGACTCAAATGGCTTTGTGGATTGGTTTACACTGTACAGTGCCTATTCAAGAAGAAGTTCTTGCTGGATCTCGACTTGTATATTATGTAACTCTCGTTATGGGTTGGAAAGATACTATATTTGGCCGTTGATATCATATTATACAAGCACCACGCTGGTCGCGAGGCAGTGTAACGCAGCAAAAAGTCGTCATCGCCTCAATCTTTTGTTTTCGTCTGCCTTCTGCCCACAACGCCAGTCTCTGCTGATACTAAACATGGCCTACCGAGACCCGTACGCTGAGCAGTATGGCTCTAGCCGTTATCAACACCAACCACAATATGGCGACTCTGCGTCCCAGTTCAACCCTTACACCACCGAACAGCAGCCGCATCAGACATACGAACAACACGGGTACGAGAACTACGACGATGGATATAAAGATGAGCCTCTGCCCGATCCATATGCGCCCGGCTATACTCCTCCACAGCCATCGCGGCAAGCGACGTTTGAACCTTCTGACGGTCCTAGTAATACCATGGATGCACCTGTTGTTGCGAAAGCGCTCAATGAGAGGAGTGCCTTTGACCATACGTCATTCGTGCCTCAGCCAAGGGGAGAGAAGTAAGTTTGGAGTGTTTTTCGTAGTTGACGGTACTAATGCGACTTCTGTATGAAGGACTGCACGGAATTTGAGAAATTATCGGTATCAATTCCAGGGACAGCTCTGGACCAAGGTATGTTTTTCAGAAAGATGATCTAGGCTGGCTGGGTATTGAATATGAAGGAAGGGAGGACGAGGGCGGTGTGTCGGGAGGTTCTGCTGCTGCACAGTGATGATCACATTGTTTTTGATCATCAGCATATTTCTTGCTCTCGCTCTGGTGAGTTTATCTACTCCATTTATTTCATTCTTTGAGCCTAACACATTTAGTGGATCCGACCTCCCTTCATTAACATCGAGGATGTTGGACCTATGAGCGGCAGCGGAAGTACCGTGAGTCCGAGTCCACGTTGCCCTGCGTACTAGAGTTAAAGACGGAATACGTAGATTCAACTGCAAGAGGATAGTTTGAACATCAACCTGGGCGTAAACATCTCGTAAGTGCATACATTCTACTCAGTTCTTATAGAATGATCTACCATCTCACTCTCGATATGTAGCGTCACAAACCCCAACTACTTCTCCGTAAATCTCAAACAAATCAAAGCAGAAGTGGGGTTTTCTAACCCAGCTCATTCTGTATTCCCATTTGACTTTCCTCATTAGATCTTCTACCCCATCAACAACACTGCCATCGGTGGCGGCACATCTAACAACGTCGTTTTCGGCTCCCATGCCCAGACAAACTTCACATTCCCATTCTCAATCGACTACAAGTTTGAGCTCGATCCCAAGTTCCTGATCCTAGTCGACCTCGCCACCAAATGTGGTGTTCTGGGCGCAAAGAGCAATATCAATGTCAATTATAAGATCACCGTCAGTAATCTGGCCATCAATCTTTCCAAAGATACCTACTGATTCCTGGCTGTTTTCTCAGCTGGGCATACGGATCCTTTTCGTAACAATCTCGCCGGTTATCGCGAATAAATTCACTTTCATGTGTCCGTTGGATGCAAATGATATTGAGGTGCGTGCCGGGATTTTGTTGTTTGCCTCTCCATTCGTTCTGACTAGCCTCTTGCAGAGTTTGCTCAAGACTGCAGGCGTCGATCTAGCCGGATTGGTGGGCGGCACGTAAATCTCGACCGTTACACTCGCGACGGCTGTCTCACTCACTCTGACACATGTATTCACCCGGACATTACTACAGCATATATCATCTATCTGGCATTTGATATCATACAATTGACATTGAGGACATTCAAGACTCAGGTTGACTGTTTACTTTTCATTACAATTCTCAACAAACGGATATAGAACAATGTCCCTCAGATAACATGTTAATTTCATACAATGTCCATGGGCATCACGGCGACGGGATCGTCAGAACCAAATAGGCCTCCTTCTACCTCGACGTCGCCTCCGTCGTCGTTGCCCACCCCATCTGGGTCGGTGTCATGATCAACATCCAAGACAATCCCTTCCTTCTTCAGCCGCTGTTTTTCCTTCATCTCGTCACGTTGTGAAAGCTTCATCTCCAAATCAACCGTGAGTTTCTTCAGTGCATCCTCGAATCGTTTCTGCGAAAAATGAGCAAAAAATATGTGCCGGGATAAGGGAAAAACGAACCCTAATGAGAGGATTCGCCGAACTAGCAATCTCATTCCCTTTCTTCGCAACAGCTGCCTCCAGGTCCCTGATCTCCTCGTTCAACAATTTCCTCGCCTGCACTGCCTCATCGTCATCATCTTCATCTTCCTCCTCACTTTCATCCTCATCCTCATCCTCGTCGTCCCCCTCCCCTTCGTCGTCCTCCTCATCACCGAGGGCCAAATCCAACTCCGCGGCCAACTCCTCGTCGATATCCCCATCCGGTTCTTCGTCCTCGTCCTCGTCGCCTTCACCTTCATCATCACCGTCACCATGGTCGGCTCCTGGGGTGAATGCATCTCCCATGTCAGAGATGGCTGGCGTTGGGGCGTCCAGAGGTTCGTCGCGCTCGATGAATTCCGAGTCTGACAAGTCTGGGTTGACGTTCTCGAGTATTTCTGAATCCAATGAGAACGGAAATCGAATAAGAGCTTATTCATGGCTATTACCGTATTTCACCTGAGAAGCGGCTGCATCTTCGTCTAACAATCTCTCGACCTCTTGTTCAACACTCTCGATCGTCTGTCGGCCGATTTAACAGTGTGGGTGATAGATTCGGAATCAGAAACATACCCTTCTATTAACCCTTTTACGAAACCTGCGTTTTCGAACGTGATGCAAAGGGGGAGTGATACCATGCGGCCAGATGAATTCGTCGATATTGAAGTTTCTGTGTGTCGCTAGCGGTTCGTCGTTCTCAATTCGTTTTTCAACTACCAACATCTATAAGGAAGGGTCAGTTCCCGGGTGGACTTAGTGGGACAGACAGCGCGACCTGACATATGTCTGCGACTTTGAACATTTGTTTGTTGTCTAGTGTCTTCTGAGATTCTATGATACATGGTAGATCGACGAGCTTTGAGGAATACGTAGAATTGCCAATGTGAAACACCGCACGGCGAGAGTCTACAACTTCTGTTCAATGCGAGTGTAGATGAAAGAAGGAATATCTCCTCGCCTTTGAACTTGAACCACACGTCATTCGCTACTTCCCTAGCAGCCACCATCTTCTTCAGCCTCTCACAATCCTCCCCAGCCGGCATCCGTAGAATAAACTGTTCCTCAAATGCTAGGTCCTCGTCGTCCGAATCCAACTCGCGATCGTATTGACCGAGAAAAGACATTCCAGGAGCCTGAGCAGCTGCCTTTTCGCTCAGCTTGAGCTTGAGCTTGGGTTGGGGCTTGGATTTGGCTGTAGCCGATCGTGTGGTACGCTCAGATGTTTCCATTGATGGATGAACAGGGGTTTTGCTGGTGCTTCGACGTTGGGAGGACGACGCCATGATGCGTTCTGCTGCGTTTTTTGGACGAGAGTGTTCGGCGTAGAATGGGTCGGGGTCGGCTGTACCAGTGAACTTTGAAGGGCTTGCTTGTACGTCGACCGCTTCCACATCGTCCACAATAATCAGGTCGTTATCCATTTCGACCAAATTTCGACGGTGGTGGCAAGACGGAACTTTTGACGAAGCCTGTCACGGTGTCACAGTTTCGATCACTGGCACAACATTTAGCATGTCTCTCAATGTCTTCTACTTCAAATTATTTCATTTAGATCAGGTTCCTTGCTTAATACCCTGTCCCTCCTTCCCCTTCTCTTTTTTTTGGCCTTGTTCCTCCTTCCCCTCCCTTTTAAGCTCATCGGTGTTAAGAATGGTAAGCCGAATTCGCAGAGTCGACAAGTAGAAGGCTACACTGCCAACAGCAAGAGCGATCCAAGCCCATCGCATCCTGTCAAACCGAATATCCTCCTCGTTCCTGGCCTTAGGTTCCTTCTTTTCCCCTTGTTTCGCCGCAGACTGTGGAACCAGAGACCACAACGTGTAACTGTGAGGGGGAGATGTGGGAATCTCTGGATTGGACACCTGCGCTTCTGCGTGGACAAGCCGGGCATGGTCAACGAGAGTAGGGTACGAGTCCGTGAGGAGGGTTTTCAGCAATGGATCTGGGAATGGTGGGTTCAGCAGGAGAAGAATATGCGCGGCAAGAATTATGTCGAGGGTTGTAGGACTTGGAAGCTGCCATAAGCCTCTTATTTCTACAGTATGATTGAACAGGAACATACCGATCGTGGTAGAAGAACCGGTTTTCACCAAGCAGTCTTGCATATATATTTAATGAAGACTGCGCTTTTTCTAAGACCTAGAGCACAGTAGTATGCAAACCACATCATGTAGGAATTATCCAAATTTACCTTCTCCCGCTCAAAGACACGAAGGAATTTCTCTGTCTTGTTGGCGTCTTCCCTTGGTTTTATGTTTTCCTTGAACGGCTTCTTTTCCTCTTGTTCAATCCCGGGCAAGGCCCACAAACCAGAAGCTTCAAGACGAGGTCTGTACGAGTCACGCACTCTTCCAGGGACATAATACCGTTGCGGTATAGGAAGCATGGAAGCCAACACTGGATGTACAATTTTCGACCAATTTTCGTGAAGGGAGTAAAACATATGTGACTGCAAGCCAATTTAGAACAAGGTCCAGCTGGGGTACAGTGACAACTCACGACGAGGTCACCCAAATTTGACTCTACATGCGCACACCACGCAACCTTTTGAGATTTTTGCGATGAATCCAGTGCAGCATCAAGATTTGAACTTGAATTTTTTTCGATTCCTTCAACCTTCAGACCGGCGACATATTTAACGATTGATGAAAGTGGTGATACGACTTGCTGTTCATGTATCATAAATGGCAGTTGCCCTAATTTCGAGGTAAAAGGACATCTTGCTGGTGCAGGAAGAGAGCACCTACCTACCACTTGGAGACAGATCAGGGTTTGTACATTCTGCAATGCTGAATTTGCCTGGAATTGTCAGCTGTAGGTAGAGGACGGCAGCAATACACCAAGGATCAATGGAGGGAAGGTCCCATCTACCAGGCCATATGTGAAGAACGAAGTGCGAGGAGGGTAGAGCTTGCGACATGAAATTTAAACGAAGAACACTTTCAAGTTTCAGTCTCATTTGTTGTGGTCGATTGTAGCAGAGACCTTCAAGTCAAACACCGCCAAATACAGAATCCTATTGTCCAATACATATTAACCAAACTGGGACTCGGGCGATTGGCATTGGTTCAAACGCAATATTCCCCTCCTTGCTTTACACAAAATTTGGTTTACCAGAGACCTTTCACATCCCCCCACGAGCTATATCATTTTCTTTCTAATCCCAAGTGGGCAAATAACCCGTTTCAACCCAAGTTCAAGAATCCCGTTCCGCCAATGCTTACCACCATGGTCTTATATCAAGAACCTACGAGAGGAAGAACACCGGAAGAAAATTAATTTCAAACGGTTGCAGAGGTGATTTCTCGGAGTCGTCATTAAATTTGCATTCGTCGATCTCACCATTCTAACCTAGTACGCAAGATCGTCACAATATTTCAAGGCATTCAAGTTGGAGAAGGATAGGGGGAACTTGAATATGGTAGCGAAACCATCCAAACTTGTTTTCCTGAGTTCCTCCGGGATCCAACTAGGGTGACGCCGGTCAGCCGTTTGCTTACCATGCCCGTAACCGTTCGAACGTTTTGTTTGATACGCTTGACTTCTCTGGGGCTGCTGAAGGGATGTCGATAAACTGGGTTAAAACCTGTCGATATTGGTCAATGCTGGATTGGTCCTTTAAGGAGGTTAAGACATTCACTACTGACCGTATGACATCGCGTTATATGTTGCAATACGGTTTGATAGGTTCTCTCCAGCCTCTTACCGACACGGATGGCAATGGGATACAAGGATGAACATGTCCTTAATCCGAGTGTCAAGGATGGGACGGTGCGAGTGTGGCGTCGAATCTTCTTTGCTGCCTGTAATGTCTCCATCCAGGTGTGTTAATTTCCGGATATCGAGAACTATGTCAATTTCTTGGTGCAGAAGCTCACTCGGTGTTGAATCATTCCTTGCATAGTGAGTGAGCATAATGGAATTTCATACGAAGCCTGATGTACAAAAAAAAACATGCCATGAATATCTGAAGACGATCAGCATATGTTCATCCTTCGATACCATCTTCAGCGGGAACGCCAGCGCCCTGCAGATCGTCCTCGCCATCCTTCTCTACAAGGTCCTCGTCAAATCGAAGCATCCCTTGCCCCGGAAAGCCCTCGGGCTTAGTGGTTATGACTTTCCAGCTCACAGTTCGTCGTATGTCTGACGGTCGTCGCAGCCGACGAGGTCCCTGGGAGACACGCAAATGGTGAACCTGAAAATCATGGTATCCGCAAGAATATCTTACCTTACGCAAAAAGTTGAACGCTGTCGAATTCTGCTTTTGCTTCTTCGGGGGGCTTGGACTTGGCGTTATCATTGATGGGGCTTCTGGGGGCGCAATTGACGTAGCGGGAGCGCTAGCGATGCGGCGGATGGGGGCTCTCTTCGGAGTCACAGGTATCTCCTCCACCTCGGGTATGATACCCTGCGTCTGCAAGAATTCTGGTTGATTTCACGACGTGAATACTCTCTTTCGACATTACCCGATTCCATAGCTCGAACAACGCACCGCGGGACCGATACCGGAAAACGAACGAGACATATGTGCTGGGCTTATCCGCACCCAGGGTATTTTTATCATGTGCCTTCACTGACCAGGTATACGCGGATTGGTCATAAGCTTGCTTCTCTTCGCCAAATCTTTCAGAACGTATGTATGAGAATTCATCGCAAACAATGGATGGCATAACATACCCCACACAGAGTTCACCCATCTTCCGCTTTCCAAGCCTGGTTTCTGGGATCTTTTGTAGGGGATTTGCAGGCTTGCTAGCAATACGCTCGACTCGTTTGATGCGCAGAGTGACCATCCCCATATCTTTGGTCGCGGTTTGAAAAGTTTCGCCCTCTTCTCAAATTGAATACATCGGCGGATCATGGTTGTCGAACGGATTTATACTCACCTCTTTCTTCCACTTTCTGAAACACGAAAGGTCTTTCGGTGGATGGCCCCGTCCTCACTCCCTGCCTGCATGCGACGCCTGTGCCAAACAAAAACCGTCCAGGCACTACGAAACCATCAAGGGTAATGAAAGCGCAAGTGTCGATTTTGCCCCCGTGATCTCGCCAATACACCGTGAAGGCCTGTAAGTTGTATTAATATGTGCTATATGCATTGTAGAACAAAGGGACGTAATGCTTGGTACTTGCCTGACCCTCTTCACTTGGAATCCAACATGATACTCGGTGAGCTTTCTCGTCAACGGCGACCAGATATTCCGGAAGAGGTTTGCCGTCTGACACAATCCAAGCAGAGAATCCAAGGTGAGTGAGCATATAGACTTTTGAATTCGCCGTGAGGAACGCTCCGAGAGCCGGTTAGGATATTGCACACTCCAAGCCCAAAATTGAACGTCGACGAACACGGACAAAGGCTAAGATGGGAACATGAGACATTTGTGAGCTCATTCGCAGGGGAGGGACATACGAAAACTTTTGTTACAAAGGGGATGGGACTCCGAAAAGGCGTTCTTCGATCACGGGCGTCCGGCTCAGTTCAAGTTGGAACTTAGCGCCTTGTTGACTTTCATCACGTGGTGATTGATTTTCCAGTAATTGGTGGCTTGAGTGCATAGCTAGTACTCTTTCAAGTTAGTCGGACAAGTTTTACGCGTCGTTCTCTGAGTTTTATTGCTTCCCTGTCAATGCCTCTCGAACGCGAAAGCTCTAAACGCAAGATCTCCGTTTCCGACGACGAAGGAGAGTCTTCACAATCAACGAAAAAGGCAAAGTTGCCTCCAACGTCCGAGGATGCGCAGCCCACCAACAAAGTCTTGCCTGTAAACATCATGTTCCCTCCCAGGATACCAGGTACACTCCGGTTAGCCACCTGGAATATTTGCGGCCTAGCGGCAAGTCAGAAAAAGGTATACCCCAATGGCCTTTCACGTTTTTCGTCAAACACAGTGCTCAAAGAAACAACGGCCGTTAGGGGTTCAAGAACTACGTGGAAGCAGAAGATCCTGACATTCTGGTTCTGACGGAGACTAAAGTTGTTTCTTCCCTTGCTGTGCTGAGCGAACCCCGTCTCACAGCTACCAGGTTAATAATGAACCCGTTGATCCCTCTCTGAAAGAGAGGTTCCCATATTCTTATTGGTCTATTTCCAACCAGAAAACATATTGTGAGACACGCTCCGCACGCGTTAAATATGTCTCTTTAACTACATTTCAGCGGGAACGGCGATACTTTCAAAATACAAGCCACTGTCTGTCACCAAGACGCTTCCCGGCCATCCCGACCCAGCTCTGGTCAAAGGCCGGATCATCACACTGGAGTTCGAAAGCTGCTATGTCATTGGCACGTATGTCGTGAACGCCGGGGAGAAGCTCAAGGTGATGGCTCCAGAATTTGGTTCAGGAATGTTCTGATGTCGTCCCGCTCGTCAGACCTTGGAAAACAAAAAGGAATGGAATCTCCATTTTGAGGCGTACATCCGAAATCTGGACAAGCAAAAGCCTGTTATCTGGACGGGCGATCTGAACGTTGCCCCCACCGAAATGGGTATGCATCCGTTATTCAACTTCCGATTCTGCCCCTGAATCCGGCCCTTCGTGCCCCATTCTAGACCTTTCCAACGCGAAAAAGAATTGGAACAAGACTGCGGGATACACCGAAATTGAAACGACCGCATTCCTGAGCATCCTCAACCCTCCCCCGGAATCTGCGGCAGATGCGCACAAGTTTGTGGATGTGTGGCGAAAACTCCATCCTACCGTCAAACACTACACATATTTTTCGTACCGGTTCAATTGCAGGATGAAAGGGTTGGGCTGGAGACTTGATATGTGTATGTATAATTTGCTTTGCGATGATGTAGACTGACTGGGAGTCTTTTGTTTTGAAGTCGTTCTGAGTGAGAGGATTGTAGATCGTGTAAAGATGGTAAGCTCGTTTGTCTTCTAACTCAAAATGCTTCAAGTATGCAATCTGTTTGTTCGCAGTGTGAGATCAGGAGCGAGATATATGGGGCCTCTGACCATTGTCCTCTGGTCATGGAGATTGAGGGTGTTCTGTGAAGAAGAATTTTGTTATATCTCTGCCCTATTTTATACCACGTCAACTCCAGACTAGATCGCCATTTCGGTGTCAAGGTTGGCAGAGGAAAGAGCATCATGGAGTTGGGGGCATAGCTCAGTTGGGAGAGCAGCAGACTGAAGTTGACCCTAAGTGGAAATGCCTTCTGAAGGTCCCGCGTTCGATCCGCGGTGCCCCCATTTTAATTTTTGATACAAATGACAGCACGCTTTCCTATTATTTTCTTCTTTGGACCGGGCAACTCAGCCATGCCGCCTGTAAATGGTGAAAAACAACGAACATGCATTTATCACAACATCAAAAGCAGCTACAGCAAAGACAGCAAATGAACACAACTGGAACCGAACACAGAGAGAGCTACGATGATTTCATCTTAATACTCCCCAAATCGCACATGGCCCGTCTGTTCAGCATGCGCTCGGGCCCCTTTCTCCCCTTTCAAGCCCTGTCCGCAGTCCTGGACATGTGTGTATGAGTCCGGGAGTAAAGTACGAGATGCATGAGAAGACACGAAACGCACCTCACACTTGAGATCGAAGGTAGAAGTGTTTGTATACGCTTTCTTCGCACGCAACAGTCCCGCCAATTTTTTCGCAGCCACCAGGATAGCGTCGGATTGGTCGTCGGATGAATTCTATTCCATGAAAAAATGATATCATGAGTAAAGGCGGAAATAATTTTCAACCAGCACTCACCACGGCAAAGACGGTCTGATGCCACTCACTTGGGGCATCCACCATTGGTGCCAATGTCGCCGCATCATAGTGTATTCCGGAATATATCAAGACGCAGCGCATCCCTGCAGCTGCTACACCCGGGGTGAAAAAGTCTATGCGGCTAGTCTCGACGTCGATGCTGGCGATTTCGGTGTTGTAGTGAGCGGCGAGGATGCCGAGTTCGATGGCGCCGCCCCAAGTGGAGGGTTTGAGGATTGTTGTGATGTATTGAGATGGGGGCATTCTGTGTGGGGAGATGGCGGTGGTGTTGGAAGACGGAGGTAAGGAGAAAGAGGGATTCACGTAC
>Ga0210383_10005929_pt1 | contig 10694 bp, 15 predicted proteins | sample IncBWC14OmetaG_FD_160072 | JGI IMG/M metagenome (GOLD analysis project Ga0210383, IMG submission 160072) | Forest soil microbial communities from Barre Woods Harvard Forest LTER site, Petersham, Massachusetts, United States - Inc-BW-C-14-O ...
CCCATCTACTCTCCCCATACTCTATGTCTGCTTTTTCTGGTATTTTATTGCACCTTCAGCATACCTCTCCATTATATATGTATGTTAGTGTCAACATTCCTACCATAAACTACCTACAAATGCCAAACACAATTGCTTGCGCAAGAAAAGCCCCACACTACATAATAAAATATGCCCAAACTTGCCTTTGGCCTTAGCCAAAACTCATATTGAGATTGAAATTTGACACCGAAAAGAAATTTGAAGCACAAACTTCCTGTGCTTCGTGGGCGGGTTGTGCAACCACCCATGGCAGTTGCATGGCAGATAACGAGGCCCCGGGAAGCTCCCCCATATGTTTGTCTGCCAAAACCCTCCCAAATGGCCCTCAAATACGCAATAATTCTGGCCTCAAATATGCAATCCCGGACAGGGAAGTAACATGTCATAAGGAGTCACATGCCAAAAAAGGAAATTTCTCCCAAACTATGTACATCCGTGAATAACACTACTATTTAGTCAATCGCCCTCCTGGACGTTTCTTTATCTGCCTTTATTTAAGTTTAGATAAGTGTGGTTTAGCATAATTTTGGCCGGAAGTGGCACTCCGTACCGGCAAGATGGTCTAAACTTCGCCTCAAATACGCTATCTTCGGACAGTGTTTTGAAAAATTTGCCCTCAAAATGGCCTAAAATACGCTATCTCGGACAGAGAAATGGCCATTTTGGAGCTCTAAAATACGCTATTTTCGGACAAACATATAGGGGCCTAGATAACGAGCAGATAACGAGATAACGACCGTGGGAACTTGGCGAATTGTTCAGTGGCAAAGGATGTTTGTTCGTATTTTCCCATCTGTATGAAAATTTTCCACCTTTTGCCAGTGACTCCTTTCACTCTAGTACTCGACTCCCCGTCCTTCATACGCAAATGGTGCACAATGTTGTCTGTATCAAGTACGTGTTACTGACCATATTCTTTAGAGTTATAATGGCTATGGCGGTTACGGCAGCGGGGGTGGAGGAGGATGGGGTGGTGGCCACGAGGACAGAATGTCGAATTTGGGAGGCAGCCTCCGCACAGTGGATTGGGCTAACACGAAAATCGAACGTTTCGAGAAGAATTTCTACGTCGAAGACAAACGGGTAACGAATCGTACTGAGCGGGATATTGAAGATTTTAAACGTGTAAAAGAAATCAAGGTGAAACAAAACAGCCCTTCTTTCGGATGATATCCAGTTCCATCACTCATACACTTCACCTCAGGTACAAGGACGCGGTGTTCCTAGACCTGTCACATCTTTCGAAGAGTGTGGCTTCCCAGAATACCTGATGACATCTATCCGTGCCCAGGGCTTCTCTTCGCCCACCCCCATCCAATGTCAAGCGTGGCCTATGGCACTCAGTGGACGGGACGTTGTTGCCATTGCGCAAACCGGAAGCGGGAAAACCATAGCGTTTGCGCTTCCTGCCATGCTCCACATCAATGCGTAAGGCTCCTGTTCTATATCGGAATAACTGCTGACCCCTTCTGTGTTTAGTCAACCGCTTTTATCCCAGGGCGATGGGCCGATTGCCCTCGTCCTTGCCCCCACACGCGAGCTCGCCGTCCAAATTCAGCAAGAGTGTACTAAATTTGGGCAAGACTGTCATTCAGTTGTGATCTTGAATCTTTGACTAATAACTGCCACAGATCAAACTCTCGCATTCGCAACACCGCCATCTACGGTGGTGCCCCTAAAGGGCCTCAAATTCGTGATCTGCAACGCGGTGTCGAGATCGTTATAGCTACCCCTGGTCGTCTCATTGACATGCTTGAAACTCAAAAGACCAATCTCCGTCGAGTGACTTACTTAGTTATGGACGAAGCAGATCGCATGTTGGATATGGGTTTCGAACCTCAGATCCGAAAGATTGTTAGTCAAATTCGACCTGATCGCCAGACTCTCATGTTCAGTGCAACCTGGCCTAAGGATGTTCAAAAGCTTGCTAATGTGAGTATACGTATACCCCCTCGGTCTTTGTCCATCTCCCCCTTATGCGTTTCTTTAGGACTTCCTGAAGGACATGATCCAGGTCAACATCGGATCTATGGAGCTCACTGCCAATCATAACATCCAGCAGATTGTCGAAGTTTGCAGCGACTTCGAAAAGCGGGCGAAGTTGATCAAGCATCTCGATCACATCAGCGCGGAGAACGCCAAGGTACTAATATTCGTAGCCACCAAAAGGGTTGCAGACGACATCACAAAATATCTTCGTCAAGACGGATGGCCAGCACTTGCAATCCACGGAGACAAGGAACAGTGCGCTTATCTCTCCGGATAACATAGATTCATCTCTGATAATACCCATGCAGGCGTGAACGTGACTGGGTATTGGGCGAGTTCAAAGCCGGCCGTTCTCCTATTCTTATCGCCACGGACGTTGCGTCTCGTGGTCTTGGTACGTCCTTTCCTAATTCGCAAGCGCTCCGACCAGTTGCTTCCAAGCACTTATCGTCAAACATCCCAACGATGGTGATTGGTTAGGGATCTTTGCCCTCTCAATTATGCTAGCTTGTCTGCTTGTGCGGTATCCTGGTCATTTCCGTCCCCGCTTACACATCACGGTAACTGGAGAGATCGTTGGAACCACATTTCAGCTCAGCACCACTCGTCTCAACTGCAAGGTCTTTGGGCGCGTATCCGGAGCCAGACAGGTCAATAAATGCGACGTGCGACCATCGAGAGGAACTCTGATCAAGGCTACGTTAATCCCTCTAACCTCTCCAACGTGACCCAAATACGTTCTCTTTCTGTGAGGGCGTAAGCGGGTTTACCCCAACGAACACTTCATAGCGTTGGCATGGTGGCGGTTATGGACTTCGAGGGCACCAGATAATATGGGACTCGTGAAGAATTGGTCTCCTCTCGATATCATACCTGCGCGTAGAAGATCTTGCCTGTCTCCATCCTGGACACGCTGTGCCTCAACCTCTTTCTGCGTATTCTTAGGTTGGGGTGTCCCTTTGACGTCATGTTCGGTCGTTTGCATGTTTTTGTCCGTTTTGCTCGAAGCGCTTGTACTCTGGAGTTTGAGGTGAATTTTTATTGACTCTTACATATTTTGGTCCTTTCATATTCCCTGTGCGCTTTCCTATCAACTTGTGTGATACGATCCGCATTGCATATGTTTCTCTTGGCTGTCGCTACCTCTCAGATGTCAAGGATGTAGGATATGTTATCGTGGGTTCATTCCCATAATTCTTTCGCTTGGTTATCGCTCATTGCTCGTCCCTAGAATTATGACTTCCCAAATAACTGTGAAGACTATATACATCGCATTGGTCGTACCGGGGTGAGTCTTTATGATCTAGTTGGTCTAATTCCCTATCTGACGGCTTCTGTTTAGCGTGCTGGCATGAAGGGTATTTCATACACGTACTTCACCACCGAAAATGCTAAGTCTGCTCGTGAACTCGTGGGCATCTTGAGAGAGGCCAAGGCCACTGTCCCACCCCAATTAGAGGAAATGACCATGTTTGGAGGAGGCGGAGGTGGACGTGGTAAGAACCTTTTTATTATCCCTCAGCACTGCTCATGCAACGTAACTTCTGACAGGACGCTACGGAGGTGGAGGACGCGGACGCGGGGGTGGTGGTGGTGGCGGACGATACGGAGGCGGCGGGGGTGGTTATGAGGGCTACGGGGGACGAGGAGGCGGAGGGGATCGCTGGTAGGCTTTTGATGTGAACACCAGCCCTGTTCCAGCGATGCCTTTCTTCCTCTTCTTCCATCTTGGACTTCCTCCTTTCATATTTCTACAGGCTGTTGTCACTTATCAGACCTATTAGATGTAGATTTGTTAGACAGTAGCTTCGTTTGATTTCCATCAGACATAATATTTTTGGTAATTGAGGGTTTCCCAGATGCTACCACCATGGCAGACAGTTACCATTGCTGGACTATGTGTTCACGTCTATGCTTGTCCTGAATCTACCACCTCCTCTGGACCAGTTGTGATCTTCCTTCTTCATGGTCGACTAGGGTCTGCCAAAAAGATTGAGCCTGTTGCCAAGTCCCTTGTTCAACTGGCACACGAGCCAGGTCAAGAACGAGAACTTCTCGTTGTCACCTTTGTACGTCAGCGGTTTCAACCTAATTTAAGTACATCTGAATGCTGGCCAGGATCAACGAAATCATGGAACCCGCCTAGCAGAACCGAAAGCAAATAATGCATGGAGTCATGACAAAACCAAGAATAATGACCGACACGCGCACGTACCTCCAACTTGAAGTTCTTCTAAATGTTTGCATTGATGGAATATATAGAATTGACATGTACGGCATGCAAAGTATGGTTCTTGCCCATCTATGATGTATGAGCTCATGCTGTGGCTGCGAATGACCAGCGGGAACGGCAAGAGACGTCTCATGGCTGATCGACTTTCTTCCATCGTACCTCTTCCCATTCGGGGAACGGAATGTCTCCGAATGGGGAGTTGCCGGTATCAGTCTTGGTGGCCATTCTACGTGGATAACCCTCAGTCATGGTGAACCCTCAACACAAGCTACCTTTTTTTTTGCTTATTTGATTGCACAGAACCAAGAGTAACAATCGGAATTCCGATCATAGGTTGTCCAGATTATCTCTCCCTCATTTCCCACCGCGCGAGCCAGTTAAATTTGCCCGTTGTGCCGCCTTACGTCCCAACCAGCCTCCTGAGCTTTATTGAACAATCGGATCCTGTGTCGATGCCATATCGGTCATTGGATTCTTCGAATCCGTTCATTGGGAAGAAAATTCTTGTTCTTTCGGGTGGAGAGGACACTTTGGTACCATGGTCGATGAGTCATGCTTTTGTGGAGGGGCTGGAAGTGGGAGAAATGGGCGTGAAGAAGGTTGTTATCCAGGAAAACACGGGGCATGAGTGTACAAATGAGATGGTTGAGGAAATGGCAGTGTTTATCAGAGCAGAGGTGTTGGCAAGGAAATATAAGGGTCATTCACAGTAATCATTTTTGCCACCTTTTTGCTGTAAAAACACATGTAAAATGTGTTCCTTTTTGTTGGGTTTGCCTTCCAGGGGTTTCATAGATTTTAGTGAATGGCACAGGTAACCCAATGGTATTGCTGGCTGTACCCACACCACCCTTACCTGTGATGCACATGGGTTTTCCAATGAAAACAAGCCCTGGATCATCCAAAACTGAGAGGTATTGAGTGATATATCTCATTCAATTCTTAACCATTTTGGACAATCTAGGCTCATGGGTATGAGAATCTGTACTTGTACCCATACCCATGCTTACCCATGACCAAAACCCATGCCATTCACTATTCACAGTGACCATTTTTCACCTCATTTTTCACCTCATTCTTGTTTCCCTTTTGTTGAATTTTCTGTCAAACTTGAGAAAAATGGCTAAAAAAGATTTTGAAAAGGAGCCAAAAATGACTCAAACATGGCTACTGTAAACAACTCTATTATTAGCTTGGTAGCCATGTTTGTGGAATGAGATAACTAATTAAAATGAAAATGAAAATGAAAATGAAGCAGAAGTGGGCACTATGAATTCTTATTGTTTTGGTTTCAATTTTTTTCTATTGCCTCAGAGCTATATGTTATGGTGGTCATAGTGCACATTTATTATTCCACATAATTATTTCAGAATTCCAGTGTATTATTCTAGATTCCTCACCCAAAAAAAATATCTTGGTGTGAAAAATATAATCTGGGCACAAAAAATATTTATTGGATGTATTTATTTATTGGGCATGTTTATTTATTCTGTCTGAGAAATACTCTTATGCAATAAATATTTCACCCAATTAGATAAGACAACTCGCTCCCAACTTGCTCCTTGACTTTCTGTCGACTCCGACACCCACTTGTCAACATCACCCACCAATTGCCACCTCTCAACCCATGCCACTTGACTTCTGTCAATCCTTGAGCAGGCACATTCCTTGGTACTTTCAGTTCCTCACACAGTACACAAGGGCATTTCAGTTTATTTGTTTTGTGATGGGATGGGGACTCTCACTGAGGTGTTGGAGAGGTATTTGAGGGGGAAGGCTAATGTTCATGTTCTTCTGGATACGGAGCTCACCTCCCTTTGACCCTTAGGCTCAGAATTTCCCTACTTACTATCATGCATATCCAACTAAGTACCCAAGGTACTTGGAAGATGGAACACACTAGTAGTACTACCAGACAACCCCTTTAAATTTCATCCCTCCAACAACTCTAGATCTCACACTAGTGCTGCAAGTCTTGATGTCTTTTGAGCTATCGGTAAACACAGCCTCTCCAAAAACTCTCAGCACACCCTGCAGGTGATCAGTCAAATTTGTACATGAGCCCCTCAAATTTGATATGGCATCTTCACCTCTCTACCCACTAAGATGTTGCTCACAGTAGTCTTAGTCTTGTTTGGTGCAACCCAGCTGCTTGCCACAATCCTGGGAGCTGCTGCTCAAAACACCAACACAACATGTATTCCATCATATGAATGGGTTTGTACTGAAATGAATCCCTGTATCTACTATCACCTGATCACTGATTATAGGCCTATAACTCTTGTGGACAAAGTCCTTGTATGGTTGCATCCTATCTGCAAGGAGTCTGTGCAGAAGGAGGTGAGTTCCAACTTCTTATCAAGAATAAAACACGTCAACTAATCATCTTGCCATTGCAGTATTCACAATGAGAGTGTTGCCAGCTGGGAGTCATTATGTGGGGCCAACACTTGAACTCACAAACACATGTTACAGTTCGATGGCTGTGTATAGTCTTGTCTCTGCCTGTGATGACTGTCAGGAGGAGACCTATGAAGACTGAGTTGTCCATTGTTGATAGCAGCTTAGCACAATACTTGCACCACTGCTTGCACTTCTGCTGTTTGGTCCCTGAGGAGTCACTAGACTCAGGTTCCATCTCAAACGGGGTTTTTTCAATACCCATCCCTGAATCTGATGAGTGAACCAAGTCATCACTCCAACATCAGTGCTCATCATCATCCAATGATGAGCTAGAATCACTAGGATCATCACCACACATCGCCCTTCGAACGGTACTGCCCTTTGGCAAAACGGATGAAGCTCTATTGTAATGTCCATGTGGCTCACTAGTGAAGCAAGCCTGAACAGCTACAGGACCATGGTCATAGGAATGGTGAGCTGACTCCTTCTGCAGTTGTTCAAGCTGATGCCTTAACTCAGTGTTGACATGCACAGCTTCCTCCTGAGAGCCCTTCAAGAACTCATTTTCAACCTGCATGGCCAACATCTCATTGGTTAAGTTTGGAGGGACACTGACACTTTCTACCCTAGCATCAACAGTGACAGGGATTCCCTTCTCCTGAGGGTCCACCCCTTTTCCTTTGTTGCTGGTAGGATGGCAGGTTTTCTTTCCTGCCTTCTTCCTAACCTGATCCGGCTCTTGTGCCAAAGTAGGTACCATGAATATGGGCACTTCACCTAAATCACCATCATCTGGTAATTCAGACCAGTCCCCTTCACCAGGTTTGATCTCAGCTTCCTTTCCTTGTTCCTCTGATGGAGCAAACCATGAAGGGAAACTTTTATTATTATCGGCTAATACAGTGTGACTAGTATGATGTATAACCCTATGAGCAGGAGAGCATGGCCTGACAAATCCATCATCATCCAGGCTTCCATCCCCACATGGTCCTGCATTCAATGGCAAGGACCCCTCTTTCTGGACACCTATTCTCATTAAAGGTTTCTCGCATGATGTGACAGGAACATCCTCACCTAAAATTTACATGAGAATTTCAATAGTTCCCCTCTGTTACACCACTGACTTCTGATACACTTTCTTTAGGATGCCCCCAATCCTACCACTTTCCTGTCACATACAGTACCAGTTTGGTTATGCTACATCATTCAAACCTCCTAGCCCTGGGTCTGCGGATTACACTTACATGAGCACAGTGCCAAATATATACAGAGGTTATTATCATTCAACATTGGAACCCCAATCACCTGGGACTCCAGACTACACCCACATGGGCCATCTTTATACTCATTATGATGGGACTCCCAAGGTATGAAGGAGAGGTCCAGGTGGATCCATACAAACAGTTGGTTTGGGGTACCAGCTTGTTTAAATGCAAAGGATGGACTGTACCAATTATAATGTAAATCACATAATGTAAGCTAGTGGTCAATTGGTGTCAGTAAACTGATGCTGTGTTCTGAACACCAACAAGGTCAGATGCAAGTATTAATAATAGAATCCAGTCAAATGTGTTGTGAGGGTACATGCAGTGAGCAATTGCACTTTTACCTTTATTTTATATTATGCTGGTACTGACATGAGGGTCAACCCACCCCAACTTCTCATGATTGTGCTGGAGAAATGAGCTTGGTTTTGCTAAGCTACAAGCTAAGTACATATGGCAATGCTGTACAGAACATAACAACAAACATGTGAACAAAAAACAAATGAATGCAAATTAAAAATGATGTGTAAAAAAGAATATGAGATGCTGGGATCAAGATGCATTCAGGAATGATGTTATGGAGTCTATGATAGGAGCACAAGAAGGTCCAAGAAGGTCAAGAACCATTGCATTGTAATCACCATCGGACAAATAGCACACCAACACCTCCAGTGATGGTCTTGTACAGTCATGGACAAACAAAGTCAACCAATTTATACCATCAATTTTAGAGAGTTCCTCAGACATCAGATATTGCAGAAAACCTTCAGAATACATAGTTTAGGACCTAATGAACAGATTTGCACAAGCCAATTTGTCTAGAATGTTATTTTTATATCTGGACCATCAAAATTTTGGCGGTATGCCAAAAAAAACCCTAAAAATGATGGAAAAATGCACAATCACTTCCTTTTTATGTCTAGAGTCCAATGCCACAAGAACTGAAAATTTTCATCAAGTGGATGGCCTCAAAAATATTAATCTTTTCTCAAATTCCATGGCTTCAGGACATCCAAGAAAGGCCACCAAATGAAACATCAGTGGATTGCAAAATCAGAAAAGGGCCAGATCACCTTCACCAGCATCATCCCAGGATTCCCAGGATCTCTGCCATCAATCAAACACCCCAAAACGGCATTGAGGCATCAACCAGCATGCAGAGTCAGATTCCGAAGAGGATTGGGATCCCTGCCTTGCTGCTGATGGGGACAGCACAAAACTTGTCAGATACAATGGTACAGTGGCTGTTGATGATTCAGATGCTGAGGATATGGAAGAATGCGACAAGGAATGGGAGGATTCACTTGATGACATAACTTTCTGTGAAAACATGATCAGAATGTCTTCGAAGTGCAAAGATGATGAGGACTGGGTACCATATCGTCTGCAATGGTTAATGAATAAGAGAAAATATAAAAAGTGTATGTATGTTCTCACCTGAATGAATTGAGTTTATGCTGAGGATCACATAAAGCTCACCCAACTCAGTATGTAAAGGGTCCAGATATCGCAAGTAAATCAGAGCGCACACAACAACACTATAAAGTTGCCATTCAGAATCAGACATCCCTTGAAACATGGGGATTTGAAGTGTCAGCATCAAAATCTGCCTCTGAAGCAGACCAACATACTGCCTAATTTTGGCAACACAGAAGCACAATCAAGTGACCCACTGAGCACTTCAAGCCCAGATTTCCAATGTGAGAGCTTAACCGAAACCACTGCAGGTCCATTGAGATCCAAAGTCATGTTGACGAGGGTGTAGAAAATAACTGTGACATCAACGAAGATACGGGAGGTGATGTTGATGAGTGGGGATTCGAAGCAGAGGTGTGCGAGTCTATTTCACGGACGGAATGGGAAATATGAGGGTGGGATGTCCTACGAGATCAAATCAAAGTGGATCTTAAGAAAAAGGGAGTGGCATTACCTTTATCCAAAGTCAATCAGCTCCTTATCCTCCACAACTTTGCCACACTTTGCTTGAAGGGCTACCACATGATTTCTGCAAGTGCTGAGATTGCCAGACAATGGCACGAAAAAGATGGGACACATTTTGCACAAAATGTTCAGTCACTTGCTCACCATTATCAACTCTTTGAGCAATTGCCAAGGGAGAAACGTGGCAGAGCAAGGAAAGGGCGGACACTGTTGCTGGACGAAACCCTAAAATCAATGGCAAGAAACTGTTTGTCGTCATAAAAGACTGGAGAAGTGACACCACACCACTTTCAGCATGCACTCAATGGTCAGATACTACCATCATTGAACATCACATTGAAGAGCCACTGTGTGAGAGGACTGCAAGACATTGGCTGATCAAATTGGGTTGGCGGATGACCCGAATTTGGAAGGGTGTTTATTTGGATGGGCATGAATGTGAGGATGTTGTGAAGTATCAAAATGAAGAGTTTCTTCCCTGGATGAAGGAATTCGAGGCTCGGATGTCCCATTATATTCAGGATCCAGATGGAGTGCTTAAACCAGTCAAGCCAACTCTCAGTCCTGGTCAAAAGAAGATCATCCCATTATTTCAGGATGAATCCTGTTTTCACACAAATGAATATAAATCTTCAGCCTGGTTTGTTTCTGACCGATATTATTATCTATACAATGTTCTGATTATTGTACTGCCTCAGGCTTCAAGAGGGAGAGGTCCTGCTCCAAAGTAAATCCTGTGGTCATCTCATTCATGTCTCTGATTTTGTCAATGAAGTCAGTGGTCGATTGGTCATGTGGAACAAAGACGGCGAGATTGCAAT
>Ga0210383_10005930_pt1 | contig 10694 bp, 8 predicted proteins | sample IncBWC14OmetaG_FD_160072 | JGI IMG/M metagenome (GOLD analysis project Ga0210383, IMG submission 160072) | Forest soil microbial communities from Barre Woods Harvard Forest LTER site, Petersham, Massachusetts, United States - Inc-BW-C-14-O ...
TTTATGGGCTAAACTGCTGTAAATTATTTCTTGGCAGCACATGCCCTCCCTGAGCCTGTGTATGGTGTGCTATTGAGCACCCCATCTCTCATAGTCTCCATTGTTCACTGTTTGTTGATATTCTTTGTTCATGTCATTCCTTGTCATTTACCCTGTTCACCATTTGTTGGTGTTGTAGGTGAACGACGAATGGTTAGCTTATGGACACTGTGCATCTATACCAGCGTAATTCACTGGTGGTTGCTGTGCAGTGTCATTTTTGCCAATGTGCAAACTGTTTCAAATCTGTACCCCATGGTTATGAGTACATAGCATATTGTGATATTCAATTTTGACTTCCATGCTTGGGCTGTAATATAAGCAACCACCACCAACACTACTGTAAGAACATGACAAGGAAGACAAGTACCCAATAAGAATGACAAAAATAATAGAGATATGATAACAGTGAGATAATAGGGATGATGGAGATCTGGCTAAAATGATGAGAATGCCAGTAATATGATAGAGATGACAATAAATATAGAACAAATGCATAATAAGGATGCAATAAGAATGATAGAATGCAGTTAGTACAGCAAAAACACAGTCAGAACATGATGAAAATTATGACAACAAATCTGAGGGTTCAGCAGAAGTATAGAAAGGATAGGAAAAGGCCATATCCTACTCTGACCCTCCAACATCACCACCCTTGAGCAAGGGTTGAAGGTATAGTATGCTCATAACCTTTATAACCTTGCACATATGTTAAATTCTTTTATTAGCTTTATCAATATAGGACACCATTTAAAGCTTTTAAAATTATAAATATTTTCATAGCAATGCCTTTGCTTATACCATCAAATATTTTACACCCCTATTTTCCAATAATCTAGATTTAACCTTTACCCCTGCTGAACCCCAACAATAATATCAAGTAGAATGCTAGTTCCAGTCCTATCAGATCTTTTAAGCTCAAAATACCTATTGTGTCTCTCTGCTATTAAAAAATCCACTCGTTATCCTTATTTTTATAGCATATATTTACATTTTTATATTTACACACTTTTATTATGCTATGGACTTTTTGTGACTGCCAGGCTATTCATGTCATAGCTGCTTTTGTTTTTCTGTCTTTTTATCATCCAACATTGAGAAATTTCCAACAAAGACACCATACCTTGCTGCCCTAATCTCCTTTTGACTTTTCAAGATCAGACAAGCTCATATAAACTCATATGAGGGCCCATGAGAAAGATATAGGTTTACTGATGTATTAATATATCTAATACCATTTAAACTTCTGAAGGTGTTCCATGGCCAGAAGGATAATTGAGCATATTCTAGAATGCCTTTAACAAAGAAGAAGAGAAAATATGTTAATACCTTTAATAATTAAAATAGAAAAGCCATAAAAGAAAAGCTAATTACTATCTAAATTCAAACCCAGATCTTTCAGTTGGTCTATTAACAAACTTGTTTTTTAATAGCAAGGATAGTTACAAGTCTATTATTACCTGCAACTTCTTTTTAAAATTATATGATGTATTGCCACATTTGTCACTTGTATAGTTATATCCTACATCCCACTATTGTATTTATGGTCCAACTGGCATGACTTAACAATGTTGTTCTGCTCCATGTGCTTCTTGCAGCATTATAATAAACATAATTCATTTGTTGGAAAGAGGCCAGTGCTTTTCATGGTATATATCCTTTTCCTATCTTTTTAGATGCTTATATATGCAGCCTTATATAAAATTGTAGTTTAACAGATATTACTTTTGTGCATAAATTGCTACTCTTTCATTACAAATATTAGATTTTCAATCTCCTTTACAAATCCTTCTTGCATAGTTGTCAAGCCAGTTATTATGCCATACCATTTGATTGGATGAGATTATACAAGATATAAAATGAAATGCTCCAAAATATATTATACTTCTTAAATAAAGTATTTTAGATATGTTATATTTTTAATTACTATCTTATCACTAATTGTAATGCCTTGTTTATAAATATCAAATGCTAAGATATCATATATATCAGAGAAAATTGTGTGTTGTATCATATTAGCTAAACAGTTTGAGTAATTATGATGGCTAGATTATTTATCCAATTGACAGTTGTTAAACCTGCTAAATTATTAGTAGCATGAATTACAGAAGCCTGATTGTTATCTACAACTCTGCCTTGATAATTAGATTGTGAGCAAACAAGTTGAATTTTGATACATATAAAGTAGTATAGACTTAATACTTGTTTCTTCTCTTTCATAAGTAAAAGCACTATTATTTATTTGATGAAAAATATGTCTAATGTTATGGTGTATGTTTTCTAATAAACCTATGCCATTCAGATTTTTTTGTAATTCTCAATCTAATTTTCTTAAATATTGGCTGTTGGTTCAAATAACTGATAAAGCATCTGGCTCTTAAAACAAGAATTTAGAGAACTGGAAAATTTATATGAAATTGCATGACTCAAATATGAAGGTCTGTTGCTCAAACAAGTAGATGAACATAGAAGAAATACATTAATACCTAACTTTAAAAAATCAAAAGAATCAAATTATGTCCGTCTATAAACTCCTCAAGCAATTGATTGGAATGAAAAAAACCCTCTAAACATATCTGTACTAGAAAACATATTTTGGTAACTTGTAATATAACCAGGTAAAGAAAAAATCAGTAAATATATCAATGATAATGAAACAATGAAAATAACAGAATAAAATAAAATGGCAAATAAATATGGGATTATTCATACCTGCAAAAGCCAAAAGGATCCATTTCTGTGCCAGTTATTGATAACAGTTGAGTTGCCCATATAGGTAATGAAAGAGAAGATAGTAGTAATCTACTAGAAGCATACATTCAAATAAAGATAAGATAGATAGTGATGATTTTTTAAATTTAAAAACATACTTATGTTCAGATAACACAAAACCATTAGGACTAATATATGGGTGCACACAATTACTGCTAAATAATGCCAAATCTGTGTAATGGCTAAGTGTAGCATAAGTAAACTGAGGAAATAGTGATTTAGTAGAGATACCAGTACATTTTCTGACTTACATAGAGCACCAATATAAAATTTTGTGGAAAACAGCAAATATACAGTGAATTGGTGACTACAAAAGTGGAGTAAAAGTGGTACAAGTTCTCTAAACAATGACCATGATTATATAAGTATCACATGAGGATCCAACTTCCAAGAAAATTTTGAGTATAGAGTATATTTAAAACTAGCCTATCTAACTTCTGTTGGAAAAATATCTGCTTTTCTCAACTTTACCACTGATAGGGTAAGTGAATGAATGGGTTAGAAGTAGAGGGCTAACAATGTCAGGATGAAGAGTGCCCTTGTATTTTTAAGGAGAAGTCTGAATGCCTGGACACAGATAGGCATGGAATATGGGAAGTTCATGTCCCAGATCCAGCTGATGATTATCAGATGAGGGAAATGGGAGGATTACATAAGTTCAAGTTGGGGAGACATGGGATGGAGATGAGAGTGACATACTGGACTAGAGGCTATGGATGTCTTCAAGGCAGGTGTAGAGGATGTAGATGTGGGCTATATATGAGGGTCTGGGATAGGTAGGGTATTTCACAGGTATACTGCAGGTACATTTTCCCATAACTGTAACCGTACCCACAAACACCTTGAACTTAATGGGTATGGGTATAAACCCATACCAAAACATATATGGTGTCACGTAAAACTGCATTATCATCAGTACCCACAGTTATATTTCCAAAACACTACTACAAAAGTTCTACTACTTGGGGTATATAGCTAAGCCTCTCCAGCAACTAGTCTTCAGAATCAGTTTCCGCTTGTTTCCTCTTCTTCACCCTCAATACTGATAACAAATCCCCTGGTGATACAAGATCATGTTGGATCCATAATCCAAGACACAAATTGAGGATGGTGCAAGTTGATTGCATGTGAAATGAAGCAATTGTCAACCTTGAGAAAAGACCTGTTCCACTGCAGTGGATATTGCTATATGTGATCTCAGCCACAACACAAAAACAAGCAAAAGGAGACTTACTGGAAATACTTGAAAAATCTAATGCCATATGTAAAAGGGTTGGATATGTGTGGCAGTTGTTGATCCACCATTTCAAGGGGTCATTCACCTTTTTGACTGCACTCCACAAGTATGTATCTAGTTCGCTGGTTGGTGATGATGAGGTGCCAACTGATATGTCAGTGAAATCGATGAAGCTGTTGGCATGTTTCTGGATACTGGTTAATAAATGCAATAGAAATAACTAAATGGTACTCACATTATCACTCTGTTCCTTAGTGTTGCCATTCCTAGAAACCATCTCTTTTTTCTCATAGTTGACAACATATTTCTCATGAACTAAATTCTCCACCATGTCAATCCACTCATTATCCCATTCATATTGCCAGAAATACTCTAGTTTGAGCCCAGGGTGTAAAACTGCAGAGCAAATAGTTGGTAAGCACCAGGAAAGGGAAGCCACTACATTACCCATGGCAATCCTGTAGAAAGATGAAAGATTGGTTATTGAGTAATATTGATCCAATTTTTTTTAGGCCAATTTTATGGCAACAAGGATGGATGGATGGTACTGCATCTTTGTCTGAGGGTTGAGTGTGTTGTGCAGATGGTTCATCACCAGAATGACAGCAGCAATGCTTGCCAAATTGCCAGAAAAAAAAGTGTAGCCTTCTTGTATTGCTGCAGAGAATATCATATCAGTTGTAGTGACTGTGGTTTAAGTGAATGAGATGAGCTTACCTTAAATACAGCAACCAAGTCTTCAATGATCCTCCAATCATCATTATTGAGCTTGTACTTCCTCAACTTCAATTCCTTGTTCACCATGATGCTATCAATAGGTTGTTGGTATTTGAGTGCAAATTGCATCATATCATATGTTGAATTCCACTGAGTGACAACATCACAATGAATGAGATATGGCTTGAATCCCAGTTGAGTACAGATGGTTCGCCAGGCTGGAAGCATGATAGTTGTTGGTTGAGTGAATGATTGCGAAAGATAATTGCCAGACCTGCAATCAATTATAAGCAATGCAGAAGTTAGAATGGGTTAATACATACCTTGATGACAGTCTGCTGAACAACAGCCATGTTGGCCAAAATCTTCTCATGCTCTTCCCCATCCAGCTGGTCTAATTTTTCGATCTCATCATTGTTGTCATCCTCAGGTTTATCGTCATCAAGATCCCCTTCACCACTGCCTCCAACTCCTTCACTGTCATCAGCATCATCATCCAGGAGTGTTGGTATATCATCATTGAGGCCTTGCAATTCATTTTCCTCCACTGCCATTTTCGCTGAGGACATGCCTGCATTGAATGGCTTGAGTAGGGTTTTGCCTGACAATTGAAGTGTGTGGTTGAAACAGCAAGCACGATTGACTTCTTCAAAGGAGTTTTCCATCTGTGCAAGGGCAGTGGTCTGAGTGTCATTGGACATTGTGTTGTCAGCATTAACTGCAAGAATCTGAATGACAATTAAGTAAATACAATCAAAGTAGTCAAAGTCTAAGACATACCTTATCTTTGAGCCCAAATCGCATGAGCATCTCCTGAAATGCTTTAGCCATCATAATGCCTGTGTGAGACTAAGACAAATGTTAGCATCACTAACAAAGAAAATAAAGGAGCCACTAACCTCTGCCACTTTGACAATGTTAAGGAGAAAAGTGAGCATGTGACCTCAGTGCTCCAGGTGTACAGTCCATGCCACAAAAGCCTGATGGTTAGGAGATGTCCATGCATCCATTGTAAAGTGTAGCTGTCCTGGATGATCCTATAAATAACAAGATATTATTATCAATCTGACTTTGAAAAAAAATTGGAGCCAAAAATGTACATGTAGAAGCTTAGCAACACAGTTGCGACACTTATTGAAGCATGCCTTGATATCCCAAGAAATGGTGATATGACCAGGAAGTTCAATATGTGGTCATCCTGCTGTAAGTAGCTCATATAGCTCTCGGTCATTTACAATATTGGCTGGTTGGTTGTTCTTGGTAATCCATTTAACTAGGTGGGCACTGAAGACACAATTAGTTGACACATCAAAAGAGTAGAAGTATATCATACTGAACTTCAGTGTTAGTATGGGATCAGTGAGAATAGTGCACAGGCTTTTGGCCTTGGCATGCAAATGAAGAAAAAATAGAACCACTGGTTTCGTCAACGTCTTTGCCCTTTGTACCATTTTGCACCACCTCTTCTCCAAAGCAATGGAGTGCATGGTGTCAAAGATTGGCAGTTGAGTCCCAGTCTTTGGGATCTTGGAAGCAGCAGACACCCCCAGCGGCTGTCTTGCATTTCCAGGCCACACAAGGGAAAAAGTGGCAGAGCCTGTCATTGTGATATTGAATGGAGATGTCGTCAGACTTGAAGAAGGAGTAGATGGGGGAGTGCCAGGTCCACTTGAGTGCTTCTAAATTAAATGGCTGAATAATGAGCTGAAATGTGCAGAGCATTTGCTTACTGAGTTCTGCCTGAGGGTCCACATTTTCTCCATTGCCATCCTGTGAGTCTTCCTTTGAGTTGAGTGATATGAGCAATGGTGGCATTGATATTGAGCCTTTATCTATTACTAGCAATTAGCAAGCAAAGAAAACAATATCAAGTTACATACCTGAGCCACCTGAGATGCTTGAAGACGAGTGGATGCTCTCAGCAATGGATGTGACTTTGGATGATAAGGACATCAATGAAGTTTGCACTCACTTGAGTGGCCAGATGACAGCTGCTGAGATTTTCTTGGCACCTTTCATGGGGGAAGATTGAAGGGACTTGATCAATGAGGTGGAGGTTTTATTGGTTTTATTGTGGGTCTTCACCATGATGGTTGAAGATGGGGGGTGGATGTGTACAGAGTAAAACAATTTAAGTATCCATGGCAGACCTAGAATGTCAAACAATGATATATGAGCACAGTAGTTAAAATGGGAAAAGGCGAGGCACCCACACCTGCATGTGAATCTATAGGGCAAATCCATGAGGTATCGGTCATAAAAACAGACTAAGTATATGAGGAGCCAATGAGCCATGGTGAAGTATACAATCGGCCGAATTGATGATGATATATGGATGCTGGAATACTGGAGATCAGGAGGGTTTGAAAAGGTGGTTCTATTCTTTTGAGATTAGAAAAGGCATGGAACAAGAGATGATGGAATGAGAGCTAACCTGCTGGAGAAAAAAAAAAAGAGGGTGAATAGATAAAGGGGCGGTCATGTTTTTTCTGGCTCCTAGTCTACTATGGCATGTGCTACAGTGTCCATCGATCAGAGATAAAAGATAGATTGAGCTATTTGAAATTAAAAAAAGCTTGAAAACAGTAATAAATTTTAGTAACAGTTAAATCAATAGTAAACATGAAGGAATACTGACCTGTATAATATGTTGAAATTATTGTTGTCGTTCAAGGAGAGTGGGTGAAGTGGGAAGAAACCAGAAGGTGATAAATAACAGAAACTGAAGCCATTGTGCCACCCGAATCCCAGAGCACAGGGCTGTGAGTGAAATGCCCAACACAGATAGCTGTCTAGGGAGTTTGTGAAGGTCCTAAGAGGGGAATCATGAAGAGAAAAAGGAGTGATGGGAATCAAATGGTGCCATTAAACAAGAGCATCAAACAGTCTTGAGGCAGGTCACATGTCCCAGTGTGACAGCTGGAATGAACACAAAAATGTAAAAAAAACAGATGCTGAATTTGGCTACAAATGGAAAAACTTGGTGCCCGTGGCAAACCTGTGGAATACCTGCAGACTGTGGATATGGGTGAACAGTCCATCACAGTACAGCACAGTCCAATACTGCACCTGTACCCATCACACCCATCACAGTAACACCATGGGCACCTGTGACATACCCTAGGTCAAAACTTTGACCTGGAGACAGGGAAAAAGGTACTTACCTAGTACCCAAAATGTCCCCTTCCTGTGACCCCTACAGCTTAGGTGAACATTCTAAAAGCTTATATGGCATTGCTTTGGTCATTTTGAGGCCCAAGTTTCATTCTGGAAAGGGTGCTTGATGTGCAGAGGCCTGGGGGTTAGCAGGGATGAATAGGCCTATCTAGAGATAGTAGATGGTATTAGAGCTCATTCAAGTGATGGATAAGGAGTAGAACACATACCTGAGATGGAAAAAGCTAGAATTTGGGGCAGGAAGTGAATAGGGAGGCCAGAGTAATGGGAAAAGTGGGGGGGGATGTACAAGAACATTGAGGTCAGTACTGCATCATGGAGTGGTGGCAATACAAAAAACTCACCACAGCAAGATTGGTGTGGTCCAATAGAACATAATAGAGCCCTTGGATGGACATGGAGGTGGCCAGAGAGTGATCTAGAGTATGGATGTTGAGATGAGCCCAAAAAGGCAAATTTTCGAACTTACTGAAATGGATAGGGCAAGGGAAGCCCCAGGAAGGTGGAGGCATATGCCAGAGATATGTAGAAAGAGCATGCAAAGAGACCAGAGTGATTGAGTGTGTGTGGAAGCCAGGAGAGCAAGAAGATGGTCCAGGAGCTCAGACCACTCATTTGTTCCCAGTGCATACTTTAAATCAGCTTTCAAATTGGCCAGGCCTGCAAATACAATAGGATGTTTTAAATATGCATATCAATCAGAACCCAGTTCATATTGGATGTCAATCTATTGTGCAAATTTATTATCTGCACCATAATAGGATTTAAAATTTGATTTATCATTGCACATGCTGCAAATGATTTTACAAATATTAAATATGATTCTGCATTTGTCACAGGTGCAGATATTGATAAATATTTACAACATGCCTCAACATTTACTAAGCATATGCACGGGGTGCAAATACTCCTCTGTCTCTTGTGAGCCTCAAAACTTTTCAAAACTTTAACTTTGAAGCACCCTAATGAATCTTGAAACAGTTTCAAACTCCACTTCAGCAGTCCGTGTTTGAAATCCCTGTCACATCTGATCTGCAGGTGTGATTCAATCCCACTCTGAATTCAATTTCTCCTTTAACTGAACATTTTAGCTCTGGAGCCACCAGCAACAATCTAGGCAATTTTTTCTAATTGTTATACTTTTCATGGCAAAGGGTTTCCTGTCAACTCCCCCAACCACTTGCTTTCAACCACAACAATTTCCCAAGTGCCCAACAACTCCCACAACCCCCACTCATGGCCAATGGCTGGCACTCAGCTCTCATACTGCAGTCTTCCTTCTCAACAGACATTCAACATATGCATGCACAATGATCCCAAGACAGAGTATACCATGACATACAAAATTTAATTTTCTATACAACAGGGTAGAACACAGTAGACAGAATTTGCTGATTTTGAAACCAAAATCCATTTTTTAGTGTAAGTGATTCCAATTCAACTTTGATCACAAGCACAACCAGCATCAAATCCATGCCAGCAGAGTTGGAATTTATTCCTTTTGTTATGTCACTAACCTAGGCCTGCAGATGTGATCATTATACTTGGCATAAGAAATGAAATATAGATTAAATTCATTTTTTATATAGTGGTAATTATAGGGGATTTTCCATGTCAATAAAATGATATATAGTAGCCAATTATTTGTAATGTATAGATGTTACTTATATTATATTTTTCATATCAAAAATAAAATTAAATACATTTTTTGTCATTCCATAATGTACTGTGCCTGGCCCTGTAACGAGTCACAGCAGAGAACCTTTGCCCAGGCATTCACATTTCCTCATATTTTGTAAATCCTAAGAGGGAAAAACCTTCTGTAATGTCTTTAAAAGTAATTTAGCACTTTGGATAAATTTTAGGAGCCCATATTCAATGAAGAGCAAATATTCTCTGCAACAAGTGCCAAAATGACCAAAGTGGATGTAATGAGTCAATGTCGCCAGGGCCTAACAGGAGAGAGGGTTTTGTCCCATTGGTTCAGTTGGATTGACATAGAGTCAAAGAACAATTTAATGCCCACCAAGAGGCAGTAGGGGCTTGGGTCAGTGAGCGGCGCAGAGCAAAGTCGAGACAGAAGGTTGTCATGACCCAAAAGGGAAATCAAATCAAAATCAAATCAAAATGTGTATGGCTTTGCTTCAAATGCTCACAGATTCACTCAGTATTTTGTACACAGCAAGAAGGGATACACTATTGGTTAGAAACAAAATTTTGGAGACATACATGCTGTGGTTATTGCAGGAGATAGTCCATGACTTGTTACTATGTGTAACTTGTTAGGGTGCCACAGTATATATCATTTTATTGACATAGAAAATCCCCTATAATTACCACTACATAAAAAAAATGAATATATTTTATATTTTATATTTTATATTTTTTTCAAGTATAAATAATCACATCCGCAGGCCTAGGGTTAGTGACATAATAGAAGGAAAGAAATTCAAACTCCGCTGGCACGGATTCGATTGTGCTTGCAATCAAAGTTGAATTGGAATCAGGTTTCGATTTTGGTTTCAAAATCGGCCGATTCTACTCTACTGTGTTCTACCCTAATTTGAGCAGCACAAAGGGGGATGACTTATGATGTGTTATCACGGAACCAAGACATACACGACGACCTGACTCATTTTGAGTCTTTCCGTACACCGGTTTCATCCACGTCGCGCGTTGGCAAGGACAGTTTGAATGAATGGCTTCATGCATCGTGTTTCAGTCGATCAACATATGGATTTGGGGAACATGT
>Ga0210383_10005932_pt1 | contig 10690 bp, 20 predicted proteins | sample IncBWC14OmetaG_FD_160072 | JGI IMG/M metagenome (GOLD analysis project Ga0210383, IMG submission 160072) | Forest soil microbial communities from Barre Woods Harvard Forest LTER site, Petersham, Massachusetts, United States - Inc-BW-C-14-O ...
CAACGCTACCACAAATCCGCTCGCTACTTCCATGTGCTTGGTATCACCTCCAAGTTCTGGCTGTTTATATACGCATTGCTCGATTCGTCAGGCTACGTCAAATCGATTGGTGCCGACTCGGTTAGCCATCGCCTTGGTGCTTTGGTTGGCATGTACGACACTTACGACTTCCAGACGATAAGCCTACACAAGAAACAGACTTACCACCAAGCGATGCCCTGTAACTGTCCGGTTTGCTTTGCGCTGGATGACATCCGCATCGTCAACAACACCTACGTACTGGAGGCCCACAACCTGTGGGTGCGCGCACAGTGGGCTAAGCTGATGAGTGACATGGCCTACCAGTACGTTAAAGGCACAGTGAAGCTGGAAGAGATTTACAAGACACTGAACCTGACGCTCAAGTACAACGAATTCCACAAGTTTGTTAAGTATGCTGAGTCTATTATCGAGAAAGATAAATTCACTACCCTGCGACAATCCAATACGACCAAGTCGTTGTTTCGGTCAACGGGTAAGGTCCCCAATCAAGAACTTTATACCAAGATACTGAGGAGCTATGAAAAATTCCATAGTCGCAAATTCCTGTAAGGTCAAACGCCGAGTAGGTGGCCTGATCTTTGGCAGGATCGACAAGGAGACCTACAAGTCAGTGTATGCTTGGGTCAAAGCTGGCAAACCGAACGATGTATATATCTACGATCACGTTGACACTCTGAAGGTCTGTGGTATCCCGATCTGCGATGCTGTTTATGCGCGAGGTCTATACATGCGGTCAACAGTACGTCCGAAGCGCGATGCAGAGGTTATGCTCATAAAGGGCTTCATACGCGAACTTAAACCTGCAGTCGTCAAATCAAAATCCGATGGTATCCAGTTGGCCGAGACCAAGGACCATCACAAAATGATCTACTGAGGAATTACCATGATCCCAATTATTCCCCAAAACGCAGATCGCAATGTATCTGCGCGAGATTACAAGGCGCTGGATGGTCGCCTGTTGGTTTCGTCTGTCTTCGCAACGCATCAAGGTGAGGGTCCTTTGGTGGGCCGTCCAGCTATGTTCGTGCGCCTAGCTGGCTGCAACTACGGATCGAAGACTGATTTCTGCCACTTCTGCGATACCAGTTTCCAGTTCGATACTGCTAATGCCTACACTCCGCAGGAGTTGCTAGACTTCATCATGACCCAGGGCTACAACAAGAAACAGATACTGGTCATCACAGGCGGAGAACCAACGTTGCAACTGGCGTTACTCGATCTGATCGTTTTGGCAGAGCCGATGTTCGAGACGATCCAACTGGAAACCAACGGTACGCAGCCCAAGTTCTACTTGGAGGCAGTGCGTCGCAAGATGACCAAACGTTTCGTATCGGTTGTTTCGCCTAAAGCAAATGTCAATACTGGCAAGTATCCGAAAATCAACAACGACGTCCTCTGGTGGGCTAACTGCCTTAAGTTTGTTATATCTGCTGATCCAGACAACCCGCATCATGAGGTTCCTGATTGGGCGCTAGAAAGCCACAAGCCTATATACGTGTCACCTATGGTGATCTATCAGAAGGCGTACATGGGCGAAGTTTCTTCCATCTGGGAAGACGGCTTGGTGGACAAAGTACAGACCGCAGCAAACTTCCAATACGCGGCAGCCTACGCACTGAAGCACTCTATCAACGTCAGTATTCAAGCACATATTTTTCTGGGGATCGCATGAAAATCAAACCAATCAGTGATGTTATTCGTGACCGACTCGCAGCAGGTAAAATGCGGTTCTTCAGCAACGACAACATCTCGTCGGCAATCGATGAGAAAGACATACCACTGTTGGTCGATGAGGTTGCTACCAAAATGCAGGCAGTGCTAAAGTCGCTGGTCATCGACACGAAGAACGATCATAACTCGGCAGATACCGCTCGTCGCTTTGCCAAGATGCTGGTATTGGAGACCTTCAACGGTCGGTATGTTCCGATGCCCGATGTCACTGAATTCCCTAACGTGAATAAGGTCGATGAGCTATACGTCGTTGGCCCCATTAATATGCGTAGCTCATGTGCCCACCATCTGGTACCTATTACCGGACAGGCCTACATCGGTGTCTTACCTCAAGACAAACTGATCGGCCTCTCCAAGTTCCATCGCATCGTGGCTCATATAGCAAGCCGCCCGCAAATTCAGGAGGAACTTACAGATCAGATAGCTAATGAGCTGGAGGCGTTGACCGAACCATTAGGTCTGGCCGTTATGGTCGTGGGCAATCATTTGTGCTGCGGCCACCGCGGTGTGAAGGATCAAGGTAGTCGTATGGTCACCTCCGTGATGCGTGGTGAAATGCGCACCGACAAATCCCTAAAAGAAGAATTCTACCGTATGGTGGAGCAAACCAAAGGAGCAACGTGATGGTCTTGGACTGGAAGGCATGCAAAGATAAACCTCAGATTGTAGCACAGTGTTTGTGCGGCAATTGGTACCCTGCACATATCCAAACTGTGGACAACATTCACTACACGCAGGACGGTTGTCCCATGTGTGGAGAAACGCAGACCCAAACCCCACCACCATACGATGGAGACGACAATGCAACTGATCGATGACCGCTACTTGGCTGCTCAAGGCCATACTCCTGAATACCTGGCATTCATGACCGGCACTGTACCAGGTATGATCGAAGAAACCATCAAGCGATTGAAGGCAATCCCGTTTGACCGTGATAGCCTCTACGTTGCACACAGCGGTGGCCGCTCATCGACTCTTATAATGGAACTGCTTGGTGAGGCCAGCATCGGATGCCCGGTTGTATTCAACATCGAACCTGGTGTTACTGCGCCTGAGCTTACCAAGACGCTGACGCAGTATTACTACTCGGCGCCTGCGGCTGCTGACGCTAAAGAAATGGGTCTTATTACGTGCATCAGTGGTTTGCGTATGGATCGCCATCCAGGTAAGACGCTTGACGTCAGGGGTGTACAGTGGCCAATCGAACAAATGCCCATGTACCTCGAACTGGGTGAACATGGTCAGCAATACGTGTACCCGCTTTTCGATTGGTCCACTCTGCAGGTTGAGTTGGCTCTGAAGCACTTCCACATACCATTCATGGTGCAATGATGATTAACGCTCAGGTTGGTGACAAAGTTCTGGTGACCGTAGACAGCTGGTTCTATGGTGCTGACGGCAAACAGTACCGAGCTATCTTCGGCACCCTAAATGGTGTCTGCACAGCCGAGGATACGTTGGGTATCAGGCCAAACGGTAAGTCCGCCAATTGGTACATGCAGGTCGGCAACACAACGATTGCTGGTTGTCAGGTTCACTATGTGTTGAAGACCGATACAGTCAACGATGGCCCAGTCGAAGACTTCAATGTCTACGACGGCGACTACAGGATCAGCATGCGTCCGTCAGCTATCTATATGGCGGACCTATGACCAAGAACTGCGGTACCTGCGTGCATGCGTATCCAAACTGTAGTGCGGTTGGTGTGCGCCTCGGCTGCTGGAAGGACAAGACAGCTAGCGGGTTCAAGTACACGTTCAATCTTGCCAATGACGGCCAAGATTGCGATTCGTTCAAGCCGAAGATCTTGGAGGCAACAATGAAGGGTATCACTGCGGATAAAGTGGGCGAAGGTGCTTACATATGGCAAAATCAAGGCATGCGACATCTGGGTTTCATTCAACGCGACAAGCGTGGTTACCTGAGCGGTAGTTTCGTGGCAGCAGACGGTAGCGTGCGTGCCATTATCTTGGACTACGGTGACGGTACGTTTGCGGAAGGTCTGTTCTTTCATATCAGTATGACGGAGTTTTTCAATGAAACGTAAGCACCAACGCTACCTGTCGAAAGCCTACTGGGCGTATCGTAACCGCGTTCACATGCATCACTATGGTGTGCCGTATTCGTTAGGCTATGCTTCGTTGAATGCGTTAGGTTGTGGTCTAGCAGATAGCCTGTATCTTGCTAACACACGTATGGGCATCGCGCGACGCATGCTGGCAACACCCGAAGCAAAGGCTGCTGCTGACGCTCAGTATAACGAACTTGTGGTTAAGCAAGAAAAAGAAGCTGCCGAACGCAAAGCCGTGTGGGCAGCATATAAGGCTGACCTGCAGCCGTACAATCGTAAGTTTGACTGGACAACTCGTGGTATCTACAAAAAAGAAGGTGAGTCATGGACAGGGCGAAGGCAAGGCAGTTGCTACTTGCGGGCAAGACTCTTGAGTATAACAGTTGGCATTTTACGGCGAAGTATATGGGCTGTGCTGAAGGATATGGTTGCTGTTTTGATGACCGTATGTCGTTGGAAGAAATTTTGGATTACATCGAAGACGCCTGTCGTTCCAAATGGGACGAGGTAACAATTCAAGGAGAATAAAATGGTCGGTCTTAAAGGTTCGGAAGTAACTGGTGTGGGTGCATACGAATGGCATGCCAACAACGTGCGTCATGTGGGCTTCATTCGCCGGGATGAGCAGGGCAATCTTTACGGCTATTTCACTGGTGCGGATGGCACGCAACATGGTGTCGCAGTTGAGATTGCCGATGGCCTGTTTTACCCAAGTGCGCTGATTCCCCTGGAGGGCGTAGGCGACGGTCTGTAACAGAAAGCGGAGGTGGAATACCACAAGATTCCACCTCCGTATTTTTCGATATTCATTAATAGGAAGCAAAAATGAAAAACTACCAAGATTTGATGAAGCACGTTTTGACCGTCGGCCAGCGTGAACCCAACCGTACTGGCATCGACACGATCACTACACCAGGTGAGATGCTGCGCTACGATCTGCGCGACGGCTTCCCAGCAACCACAACCAAGAAGCTGGCCTTCGATTCAGTCAAGGGTGAATACATCAGCTTCCTGAATGGCGCCACATCAGCAGCCGAGTTCAGGGCAAACGGGTGTAAGGTCTGGGATCAGAACGCCAACGAGAACGCTGCGTGGTTGGCCAATCCGAACCGTAAAGGCGTAGACGATCTGGGACCAGTCTACGGCAGTCAGTGGCGTAACTGGGCAGGTCAGCCACAAATTCTAACTGAGGCACCTTTCTTGCCGGACCACCTGATGCCCATATTTGATTTTGTCTGGGAAGGCAAAACCGGCATTGTGGCCCAGCAACGTATCGACCAATTGGCTAACGCCTTGAATGACATTCGGAACAATAGCCAGAGCCGCCGCATCATCGTCACTGCGTGGAATCCGGCGGTAATCGATAAGATCGCTTTGCCTGCGTGCCACATGAGTTTCCAATTCCTGCCGCGCTCAGATGGCACTTTGCATATGACAATGCTCATGCGTTCGATACACTGAGCGCCTTGATAGGGCAACCTATCTAGCAAACCTTTCTAAACGGGGAACGGTCACAGACCCAATCCCGTGCTAAATATCTACATTCTAGACATCGCTTTTAGCTACACAATTTAATGATGCTACCAAATGGGAGGTGTCATGAAAATACTATGCGGTGTTTACAAAATAACGAGTGCAGCAACTGGAAAATTCTATCACGGTAGTTCAAAAAACATGCGAGCGCGGAAGAGAGGCCACCTTAAGGCATTGGCAAGTGGTGACCATATAAATCAGAAGTTACAAAAACTGTATGATAAATATGGTGCGTCTGATCTGACTTTTACCGTGGTAAAACTACTTGATAGGGGAGATGCTTATAAACTTGAAGATAAATTAATACGAAAAAATCTTCAAAATAAAAAAGCATTGACTATTGGAATGCGCGCTGTCGGTGGTGATAATCTTACGCGTAATGGTAGGCGCACTGAAATAATAGCGCAGATCAAAACCACAATGCATAAGAACATCGCTGCAATGACTCAAGACGAACGAGATGAAACGTGGGGCAGACCTGGTGAGCTTAACGGTATGTATGGAAACACGCATACTAAAAAAGTTAGAAAGATTCTTTCAGATGCCATGTTAGGTAATCAAAAGGCTGTCGGGCGCATCACTACACCTGAAGCCAGAGAAAATTATCGAAAATCAGCATTGGCACGAGTGGCTGCCGATGATTACGTGAATTCGTTCGCTGGTAAAGTACATACCAAGAAAACAAAACAGCTTTTGTCAGAGCTTAACAAAGGTAAACTTCCTCCCAACACGCGGAGGGTTCGAATTGGTAAAAAAACCTACGTAAGCATGACAGCAGCAGCAAGAAAACTTGGTGTAGTTACCGCAACCATCCTAAATCGTATTCGTTCCAAGAATTATCCAGATTACTCGTATGTAGATTAAATGCCTAACGACTATCGAAAGCCCGCATGTGCGGAAGCAAGTAGAGTAGGGTGCAAGCGCACTCGAAAAGAAAGGGCTCCTTGTAGGAGCGTGATATAGTCTGCTCTGCATGGTAACATGCAGCAGTTAGCTGAGGCCCAAAGCTAGCGGGTGTGGTATCGCGAACCACATCGAACATAATGTCAGTAGATTTATTTTTGGGCGCACCATTCAACATCGCCGGCTATGCACTGCTGCTGGGACTATTCGCTGCCTGGACTGGCCGCACCGCAGCAACGCTGACGATGTTCCTATCGGATACCCACATCTACGTGAACCATTTGGATCAGGTGGAAGAACAGTTGAGCCGGAAGCCATTCGATCCGCCCGAACTCGATATAGTGGTTCCTGTTGGGGCTACAATCTTGTCGCTCGATGAATTAGTCAGCGGACTTGCTCCAAACGATATCCATCTACTGAACTATAAACATCATGCGGCTATCAAAGCGCCTATGGCGGTCTAATGAAAACCGAAGACATCAAATCAATCCTTAGCTTGGTCGATCAATCTACTGGAACTGAGCCGAAGTTCGATTTACCATTTTCGATTCAGTTGTTGGCATCCATGCACCAGTCGCTAACCAAGAAAACAAAAGGCGATATTGTGGTTGCCTTTGGCTCCAAGACCTACGGGTCAGTAATGGGTAGCGATGGATTCATAGTGGCTATCGAGCCCCGAAGCCGTGAGGAAGTTCTTACCGGGTATGTAGCTACCATGTTTGGCATGCACCTCATCACTGATGCGTATTTCACTTCGGATGAACTTTTGCTCCCAGCCAATTGTCTCTACGTGTTGAAATGGGATGGTGAGCGTATCATCGATCAAGTAAGTTGTTTCCTACTCTGAGGTAACCATGAAAGTCATAGTCGAAGGTATCGCCGGTGAAGGCAAACATATTTTGGTTGAACTGATAAATAAAGCGCTTACTGACGCAGGCTTCACCACCCAGTATGTCGGCTTGAATCGGTTCCAACTTATCTCTGCCGAATACATGGCAACTGCGCTGCGCAACATCCAAGCACGCAATCCAATTATGGTAATTGAGGAGCGACAGCAGCCAATGCCACACATCCCATTCACTATCACAACGCGAGAATAACATGCGGACGTTCATTCACATCACCATGGGTAAACCTGGTGACATACCCACAGCAGAAGATATGCAGGCGGTCCATCACCTGTATGCAGAAGACTACCTTCAGTACAAAGTGTCTGAGATGGGTGCAATCTCGGGTGGTCGTATTCATATGGAGAAAATCAGCGTACCGAACCAGGCGCTGGTTTCTATATTCAATCCGATGCCTCCTGCACTGTGGCCTTTGGACCCTGAACAACTCGATAAGGTGAAGATAGTGGTCAACCATGTGCTTGCTGTTCTCGATCAAGATAGAGCAGATGGTATGCTGCGGTCACGCCCACCGTGCATCATCACACATGCCAATATCGGCATTCGGGTAGTTAGCCTCGAAGATCAAACCGTCATCCACAGGAGCGAATAATGGAAGCCTACCAAGAACGAGTTGTAAAAGAACGTGACGAGTTGCATACCAAGCTTACGGCGTTGACCGCATTCCTCGCTGGCGATTCAGCTAAGGCTTTGAGCGCACGCGATCTGTCGCACCTGGTACATCAACGACGAGCGATGCTCGAATATTGTGACATCCTCGACACTCGGATACACTGCTTTACGTCGGATATCATACCAGTACCGATCATAGACGTACCAGACAGTCAGCCAGTGATTCCTAAGTGGAAGGACGCAAAATGAGCCAGGTATCTATCTTGCGAGTAGTTAATCCCAAGTCAGTGGGCGCACGCGCAGAGTTGGTCAAACGAATTCTGGATAGTTGCTTCGTCGTAGCTGAGGTTATCGAAGAACTTACTGAGATGGGATTCAGTTACCGTATTACGGTCGACGAGCGCGTTGTTGAACACGAAAGGAAGAAGGTAGCTATAGTCGCCCGTAAATTCGGTGAAGTAGAATTATACCCTGATGCCTTTTCGGATGATCTCTCTATTCTCGACATAGGTCCCGGCGTCGGTGCATCTTGCGCGGTTACACAGGATGAGTTCAGGCGCGCCATTCCGTCGGAGATAGAACCAGAAAATAGTGGAGGTGACGTCAATTACTATCTTGCCGATATTCACCACCCGAAACGTCTGGAGCCTTACAAAGCTGAGTGCGAGGATATTATTGCGCACCTAGAAATGGACTTCTTTGAAGGTGAAGCCTTCAAGGCAATCTGGCGTAAGGCGGCTGCACGAATGGGTAAGCGTAAAGCTGGTAACAGCGGCCAGCGTGATGCTGATAAGGTGAAACATTACGGTACGCGCATGTCAGAAATCGAAGCCTGGCGATCCAAATAGGAGCTTACCATGACCTTAATACGAAGAAACAGAGCAGTCACCCGAGAGGTGATGCTGGAGAATTCGGCAGAGTATATGAGAACCCACTGCGCTACGTCCGCTGATCTCGCCAATCACTTCGTTATATCAGACAGCACCGCGCGCAATCACTTGCAGACGATGCGCGATTACGGAGCAATCATAGTGGTACGAAATCGAGGCAGCTACAATGGCAAGCGACAGGCAGTTTGCTATGGGCCAGGTACCAAAGAGAAGATCGACGCATTCATTGTTGATGCGCGGCGTGGTATGTTTCCGGCTCCTATATCGGAGGGCCGTAACGCTGCTGGTCCTGTGGTACGCCGTAATGAAGCCACACCAATCTCCTTCCGTCATGACAATATGACCCTTCTTCTTTTTGCCTACAGGTGGAATCCCTATGAAATTCATCAAGTGGTTTAGCATCGTCACGACCCTCATCTTCGCTGGATTAGCCATCCACGGTTTCTTTAGCGGTCACTGGCATGGTCTCATGATGACCTTTATGGGCTTCGCGTCTTGGGCCTCAGTTAGTCTCTACGGCAAGCTGAGCAAACCGATTCCGTGAATTTAATTCTTTCAAGGAGAATGCGATGCGCGCACTGAAATCTCTGATGGCGAGAACTGATGAACACCGCAAGCAACGTGCGGCCTACGTCAAGATCATCAAGACCAAGATAGGTCACAACAAGCTGGGTCAAGGCTACATTGCGGCTCAGACTTACTCCACCCATAAGGTAGGCGCAGACGGTCGTATGGTCCGCAACACTAACAAGCATCGGTATTTGACGATGCTGACCTTCGTTGATAAGAAACTACACGTTGTAGCAAGCTGCTCTTGCGGAGACCAGACCTTCCGGTGGGAGTGGGCCAATACACAAAAAGGTGCCGCAGAAATCGAGTACTCCAATGGAGAGCCTCCTACCACTACCAATCCGACCTTCAAGATCGGCTTGTGTAAGCATCAGGTAGCATTGGTCAACCTCATCAAACCAAAACTTCCGCAAGGGTACCTGTAATGGCTATGATGTTAGGGAATTGCGAAGATTGAACTGAAAGGAAACACCTTGGCCAGTTACGAACATAGTCAGGTATTTGACCAGATTAAAATTTCCAAAGAGTCGATTACCACAAACTACACCAGCCTACAATATCTGCAAACGCTGGACTCCTTCATTTGGAAGTCCTTGCATCCCATAGCCACCGAGTGTCCCTCTTTGTTCTACACCTACTTTGCTAAAGTGGTTGCACGACAGAGCTTGCGCTCCAGCGCTAAATTCACGTCCAACGATCGGCAGAAATTACCGATCCAATTGTTCAATGCACTGATCGCAGAAGATCAAGAGAAAGCCTTCACGAATATACGGGAGATGTACATTAACCGTGGCTTGCTGTTCGGTCTTGTGGGCTTTTTCTTGCGCTACCTAAAAACCTATACTGAGCTTCAGTTCGTTAAGCTGAAGCCAGAGATTCGTCGGTCGATCACGCATCGCATTGAAACCAACATAGGACTTCGACCTCAAGGTAATCTCTATCAAGCAATACAGGAGACGAAGTTCTGGGACACCAAAGCCATCGGATGGAAAAATAAGATCATCGAGAAGTATGCGCGCATGACGATCATGAACGCGCAGCGGACCTATAAAGACTTCAGCTACCTGGTCAAGCTGGACGACATCGTGCAGATATACATGGTAATCGTATCACGTTCGGTTGACCGATGCGATCCTCGGCAGGGTGTACTGACGACCTTCATCCAGAATTGGTACAAGTCAGCAAAGGGTGAGGTAGCGCAACTCGCGCAAGGCACATCGGATTCTTCTTACGAAGGTCTGATAGAAGAACATGGCGATGCGGTACACGACTTCATCGGTGTCACTAATCCAGACGTTGAAAGCGAGCTGTGGGCACACGTAGCCTACGTCGCGTATTGCACTGATCCACATGGCTTGGTCAGGACCTCGCTGGGCATCCCGCAATACGTATCACCGACTGATCGACAACTATTGGAGGCACTGGTATAT
>Ga0210383_10005933_pt1 | contig 10689 bp, 7 predicted proteins | sample IncBWC14OmetaG_FD_160072 | JGI IMG/M metagenome (GOLD analysis project Ga0210383, IMG submission 160072) | Forest soil microbial communities from Barre Woods Harvard Forest LTER site, Petersham, Massachusetts, United States - Inc-BW-C-14-O ...
AAGCCGGGCAAGCCGCTCCGTTGAGCTAAACGACTTTATTTATGACAGACCATCTTCCTCTTAACCCGCAAGCCCTGGACCTCGACGAACCTGAAGGAGGACTGGCCAGTTATCCGCCCTCCGATCGCTGGGATGACTGGACGGAATTCGATCCCGCGCAGTGGCCGAAGAAAGTTGAGAAACACTACTCGCTGATTCCGACCATCTGCTTTAACTGTGAAGCCGCCTGTGGATTGCTCGCCTATGTCGACAAAGAAAAAATGCGGGTGCACAAATTCGAAGGCAACCCCGCTCACCCCGGAAGCCGGGGGCGCAACTGCGCGAAGGGTCCCGCGACCCTCAACCAGATTACTGATCCCGAGCGCATTTTGTATCCCTTGAAGCGAACCGGCAAGCGTGGCGAAGGAAAGTGGGAGCGCGTGAGCTGGGACGAAGTTCTCGACGATCTGGCTGGACGCATCCGCCTGGCTTTGCAGGAAGGGCGCAAGAACGAAATCATGTATCACGTCGGACGCCCAGGCCATGAACTTATTTATAACCAGCGTGTCCTGCATGCCTGGGGAATCGATGGACACAACAGCCACACCAATGTTTGCTCAGCCGGAGCGCGCACTGGTTACGCATTCTGGCACGGTTTCGACCGGCCATCGCCCGATCACTCGAAGGCGCGCTTCATTCTGCTCCTGAGTTCGCATCTCGAGGCCGGACATTATTTCAATCCTCATGCGCAGCGCATCATTGACGGCAAAGTGGATGGCGCAAAAGTATGCGTGATCGATACTCGCCTCTCGAACACGGCGTCGAAGGCCGACTACTGGCTGTCGACGTGGCCGGGAAGTGAGTCCGCGGTGCTGTTGGCGATGGTCAACGTGCTGCTTCAGGAAAACCTGTTCGATCGCGACTTCGTCCGGCGCTGGGTGAATTGGGAAGAATATCTTCGCGAGGAACATTCCGGCAAAGCGCAGACGTTCGAGACCTTTCTGGATATCCTCAAAGAAACCTACGCGCAGTACACACCGGAATTCGCCGCGAAAGAATCAGGAGCAGACGCAAGCATGATCGTCGAAGTTGCGCGCGAAGTCGGACGCGCCGGCTCTGCCCTGAGCACGCACGTGTGGAGAAATGCTGCCGCCGGCAATCTAGGAGGATGGCAAGTCGCTCGTGCGCTGGAATTCCTGGCTGTTCTGGTGGGGGCAGTTGGAACTCGCGGCGGAACTTCGCCGAGCGCATGGAATAAATATATCCCCACCCCTCCCATGATGCCGCCGCCGCCCAATGCGTGGAATGAACTGATGTGGGCGCGCGAGTATCCGCTGGCATTCTTTGAAATGAGTTTTCTCCTGCCGCATTTTCTGAAAGAAGGCCGCGGCAAGCTGGCCGTATATTTTTCGCGCGTTTACAACCCGGTATGGACGAATCCGGACGGCCTGAGCTGGATTGAAGCGCTGAACGACGAAAGCAAAGTCGGACGCCATGCCTGCCTTACTCCGACCTGGAGCGAGACCGCGTGGTTCGCCGACTATGTTTTGCCCATGGGCCATGCTTCTGAACGTCACGACCTGATGAGCCAGGAAACCCATGCCGCGCGCTGGATCGGCTTCCGTCAACCCGTTCTGCGTCTAGCTTTGGAGCGGCAGGGCAAGAAATTCAGCTTCACTTATGAAGCTCATCGCGAAGCCGGTTTAGGCGAAGTCTGGGAGGAAGACGAATTCTGGATTGAGTTGTCCTGGCGAGTTGATCCGGATGGCGCGATGGGGATCCGCCGCTATTTCGAGTCACCCTACCGGCCCGGCGAGAAGATCAGGATCGACGAATACTACCGATGGATCTTTGAGAACAGTGTTCCCGGTCTACCGCAAGCGGCTGCAACCGAAGGGCTGACCCCGCTCGATTACATGCGGAAATACGGCGCTTTCCTGGTGGAGAATAACGTTTACGAATTGCACCAGAAAGCTCTGAAGGTGGAAGAAATGCAGGGCAGCACGGTCGATCCGCTCACCCACGTAGTTAAAAAGAATGGCGCGCCGATTGGTGTTGAGATTGACGGCAAGAACGTCGCCGGCTTTCCCACGCCGTCGCGCAAGCTGGAATTTTATTCGAAGACTCTCAAAGACTGGCACTGGCCGGAGTATTCGATTCCTGGCTACATGAAGAGCCACGTTCATCGCGACAACATTGACGCGGCCAGAGGCGAGATGCTTCTTCTTCCGACGTTTCGACTGCCGACGCTCATCCATACGCGCTCAGGCAACGCGAAATGGCTCTACGAAATCTCGCACAAAAACCCGGTCTGGATGCATCACGAGGACGCCGAGCGCTTAGGGGTTGTGACTGGCGATCTGGTCCGCGTTCAAACTGCCATCGGATATTTCATCGATCGAGTTTGGGCGACAGAGGGCATGCGGCCGGGTGTGGTTGCCTGCTCGCATCATCTCGGGCGCTGGCGGTTGAAAGAAGATTTCGGCGGAGAACGCTGGTCGACCGCGCTCGTTGATCTGAAGCAAGTCGAGCCCGGGAAGTGGATGATGCGCACCATCCATGGCATTCAGCCCTTCGAGAGCGCCGACCGAGATTCGTCGCGTATTCATTGGGAAGATGCTGGCGTGCACCAGAACCTCACCTTCCCCGTCCAACCGGATCCGATCAGCGGACAACATTGCTGGCATCAGAAAGTCACGGTGAGCAGGGCGCAGAGTGAAGATCGCTATGGAGACGTTTTCGTAGACACCAACCGGGCGCACGAAGAATATCGACGCTGGTTGCAAATGACGCGAGCCGCCCCCGGTCCGGGAAATCTGCGCCGGCCTTTGTGGATGATTCGCGTGTATCGTCCCGCGCCCGAAGCTTTCTACCTGCCTACAAACAAGTAGGGCCGGATCCTGAGGCTGTCGCGGCGGCAAAATTCAATCTATGACAAGCGGACAGCGCACCACTTCAGTAGCCGTGAAGAAGGCTGGCCTGCTCTCGTTCGTCTTCGTGATGTATTCGTACACCACGGCGGGGCCGTTCGGCCTCGAAGATCAGGTCACGAACTCGGGGCCGGGGATGACGCTGATTTATCATCTCGTGCTTCCGTTTTTCTGGTGCATTCCTATTTCACTCGTCGCTGCTGAGTTGACGACGGCGATGCCCGTCCAAGGCGGATTCTACCGCTGGACACGCGCCGCCTTCGGCGACTTCTGGGGATTTCTCGCCGGCTGGTGGAACTGGTGCGCCTCGTTTCTTCTGGGCAGTTCTTACGCGGTCCTGTTTACCGACTACCTCAGTTTCTTCTTTCCCCGGATCACGGGATGGAAACATTACGTAATTTCAGTTTCGATGATCGCAGCCATCAGCTACGTGAATATTCGCGGCATCAAGACCGTGGGGAAAATTGCAACCGTGTTGGAGACGCTTATCTTTTTACCCATCGCCGCCATGTGTGCGTTGAGCGTGCGCATGTGGCATCACAATCCGTTTGTGCCTTTGGTTCCCCCGCATCAGCCTGTGTTCCAGGTTTTCGGCGTGGGGCTGGCGCTGGGATTGTGGCTGTATTCCGGTTACGAGCAGCTTTCGACCGTGGCCGGAGAAGTTGAAGATCCGCAGAAAAATTATCCGCGGGCGCTCGCGTGGGTTGTGCCACTTTCCGTAGCAACTTATTTTGTTCCGACGGCGTGCGCTCTCGCTGCGCTGGGAAACTGGCAGGATTGGCATACCCGCTATTTTTCGGACGCAGCCTTGTTGATCGGCGGACCATGGCTCGGTTTCGCCATGACCATGGCCGCAGCCGTGATGTTCGTCTCTATTCTCAACAGCACAGTACTTTCGTCGACCCGCATGCCCTTCGCCATGGCCGAGGACGGATATCTGTCGCCATTCCTGACCCGCCTGCACACGAAGTTCGGCACACCTTGGGTCGCAATATTAATTTCAGCGGCGATTTATTCCGTGCTGGCGTGGCACAGTCTCACCCAACTTATTTCTGTTTACATCTGGCTGAGGATTGCGACGTCAGTAATGACAGTACTCTCGGCTTGGCAACTCCGGCGGAAGCGCCCCGAACTCGAGCGAGCATTCCGCATTCCCTGGGGAAACAAGGGCATGGCGTATGCCGTGATTGCTCCTCTGATCATGAGCGGCTTTGCGTTGGTAGCGAGCGACAAGTTTGGGCTTAAGTACGGCCCGGTAGTCTTGCTGCTCGGGCCGGTAGCCTATTTGTTTTTTCGAAGACGACCACAACAAGTCACCAGCGGCGATTAGCTAATCCAGTCGAGAACTTTGTAGTACGCGCCGGCGAACGGCAGGAACCAGGGGCGTCCGTTGTAGAGGCCGAGCGGCGCACCTGGAAACGGAACATCCGCATAAGGATTCTCGTCGCGGCCGCCACTGATTTTTTCGGCGATCTTCGTTCCCAGGTAAGTCGCCATAGCTACGCCGTGTCCCGCGTATCCCAGCGCGTAGTGCATTCCGTCCATGCGACCAGCGTGAGGCATGGTGTCGAAGCAGAAATCCAGCGTTCCGCCCCAGGCGTATTCCACTTTCACATCGCGTAATTGCGGATAGACGCTGATCATTCCTCGCCGCAGAATTTCAGCGCTTCGGCGGATAGTGTTGCTGGTTTCTGGGAAGAACGCGGCGCGGCCTCCGAACAACATGCGGTTGTCGGGCGTGAGGCGATAATAATAAAGATAATGTTTGGAATCGTAGATCATGCGATTGTGTGGGCTAACTTCGTGAGCGAGCCCTTCGGGCAAGGACTCGGTCGCGATGATGAACGAGCCAATGGGAATGATTTTCTTCTGCAACGCCGGCGTCGCGCCGGACGTGTAGCCGCTGGTGGCGATAAATATTTCCTTTGCGAAGACAATTCCGCGCGCCGTGACCAGCCGGAATCCCGAATGTCCGTTTTTAGACATGCGTTCAACTCTGGCGTTCTCGAAGATATGCGCCCCCGCCTTGAGCGCTGCACTTCCGAGCCCGGCAACATAGCGCGCCGGATTTAACCCTGCGCTAACTTCGTCGACTATGCCGCCAAAGTAAATCCGCGAACCAATCTCGGTGCGAAGCTCGTCCCTTGGAACGACGCGCAGCCGGTGATTGAACTCACGGGCAATCACCTCCACTGAGCGAGCGTAGCTATCGAAGTGCGATTGCTTGCACGCGACCTCAAGGTGGCCACATCGCGAGAAGTCGCAATCGATCTTTTCTTCCCTGACAATCTGCTCGACCAGGTCGATGGACGCAAGTGACGCCGCATACATTCGCCTGGTTGCGTCCATTCCATATCGCCGAGCCAACGTTTCCACGCCGAGTTTCATGCCAGTCAGAACCATGCCGCCGTTGCGGGAGCTAGCGCCCCAGCCGATGGTATTGCTCTCGAAAACGGCGACCTTGGCGCCGCGTTTCGCCAGCGTGCGAGCCGCAGATAGACCGGTGAAACCCGCACCCACGACAGCTACATCCACTCGCTCAGGCAAATCGCCGGGCGTTCCCGCAGGCATTCGGACCGTATCCAGCCAGTAGTTCGATGGGTTGAAATCCAACATTGGCAGCCCAGCTATTCTACGGACCCCAGCCTGATTTGGTCACGAAATCGCGCTGGTGGCCCCGGACACAGCATCCGGGGCTAAGCGTTTTCGGCTAACGTGTCAGGCTCGCAAGCGTGACTTTCGCCTGGTCTGAGCCAACGGTGTTCAGCTCGGCTGACTCTCGCAAGTAGTTTTCCGCAGCCGCCTTGTCTCCTGACTTCAACGCGATCTCGCCGGCGTGGCGAAGTATCTTCGCATCTCTAACGCCAACAGCCAGCGCCGCGTCGATCTGCTTGCGAGCCTCGGCGTATTGTCCATTCTGATAGAGTGCCCAGGCATACGAATCCAGAGTGAAAACATCGTGACGGCGCGCGATTTCCCGTTGCGCCACTTCCAACGCCTTAGCCGGCTGTTGAGCATAATCCGCGTAGTAGAAGATCAACTCGTGATTGGAATTGTCTCCGCGGTTGGTTTCGGGCAGTGATTTCTGTTCGAACTCGATGAACGCCTTGTTCGCTTCATCCGTCTTCCCAGCCAACTGCAATGCCTGCGCAAGATCGTAAAGATTCTCCGCGTGCGGAGCCGCCAGGTACCGTTGCTTCAGCAATTCGACAGCTTCGTCGTAGCGCTTCTGCTGAATCTTCACTTTGGCAAGATTGCCAAGGGCGTAGTGATATCCCGTAAACATGAGCAGAGCCTGTTGCGAAAGTTTCTCGGATTCGTCGATCTTCCCGATCGCCAAATTCAGATGTGCCATCTGAGTCACGATCCAGGCTCCATCTTCGACTTCACCCGGGGGCGTCGACTGGTATGCCATGTTCATCAGGTCCAGAGAACCCTCGATATCGCCGAACAGTTCGCGGAGATACGCCGCCCGGGTCAGGCCAGGGATATTGCCGGGCTTCAGGTCGAGCATCCATTGCGCTGCCGTTTCTGCGTCCTTGTAGTTTCCAAGTTCGACATTGGCATCAGTAAGGAAGCCGTAGAGCATCACGTCGTCAGGCATCTTCAGATTAAGTTTCTTCGCCGCTTGCAGAGCAGCGGCGAACTCGTGTTTGCCGAGCAACAGCCAGACGTGAATCCTCTGACCGTCAAAATTGTCGGGAGAGACTTCAAACGATTTCTGCAATGCCTCTTCAGCTTGCGTGTAGAACTTTACGTCAGACGTCTCGCGCGCCCGCCGGGACAGAGCCAGGGCCAGTGCGTTGTAAGCCTCGAAATCCTTCGGGTTTTTCGCAATTAAACTTCTCGCCTGAGCCATGCCGCGTTCGGCCGGCGAAAGATTGGTTACTGCAGGGGCAGTCGGGCCTTGTGCAAATCCGGCAGCCGTGCCCAGAACCAACAGTAGAAGAGCCGCAATTCGTTTCATAATGTTCCTCTCTTGAATTCTTAATTCTTGGAAAAAATGCGGCCGCTGTATCAGCAGCGGCCGCGAAGAATGCTTACTTTACGGGACAAATATCGTTCGGTTGGCCAGAACAGCCACGCTGTCCGGGACCAATATGGTGGCTGTCACGTCCGTTGTGAGCCGGTTTCACGTAGGGGAAGGTGGCGCCATAGCCATCCTCGTTAATGTTGACGCCGTCACCGATGGTAGCGCCGTACTTTTTCGAGTCGACCAGGATCCCAGCCACCGCACGAGAGGCAATGTCTACCACGTCGTCAATGGGCCGGCGGCCGTCGGGAAATCCGGCCAGGTCTCCCGCCAGGAAGCCAAGACGTTTCTGGCTGCCCACCGGTGTCGCTGGAATGCCAGTGTTCAGGCGCAGCAGATCAGCAACCGGACCAGTATCACCGGCGCCGCAACCTGGGCAGATCGGAGGCTCATACTGAACCAGCAGAAGCAAGTCATTCCGAGGCGGCGGCGGCACCGGAATTCCCAGCACGGAAGAAAACAGTTGCGCGAGCAATGGATCAAGAACGAAATTGGCGAACTGCTTGTCGTTGACCGGATCGTCAGTGCTGAACTTATCTTTCGATCCCGTCCCGATGATCAGTTCGTTGATCAGCGAATTGCCTTCGCGGTTAACCTGCCGCCACTGCGCCTTGCCACTGTCGGCAGAGACTCTTCGAACCGTAACCCGCTGACGCGAGGTAGCTCCGTAAGTCCCGATCACCGCATCCTTGTCATTTGCGTTGTGAAGCTTCCCGTCCACCGTGAGCATTTTGATTGGAACTTCCAGCACGATGGAGTTCACGTTAAAGCCCGCCACCGCATCGGGTGCGTAGTTGTGGGTGTCGTCCGCATCCTCGGCCGCAGGCAGTATCCCGCCTACGCCCATGCGGAAATTGAGTGAGTCAAAGGCTGCGCCTAAGTCGATGTAGAAAGGATCGTCGACCGTCCCGGCGAAAACACGAACTCCCTTGCCAAGGTCATTCACTCCCTGCCGGAAGAGCTTTTGGTATTCCGGCATGGTGAGTGGGCCGACGTTGGAAGGTACTGCATAGAGAATCTTTCCTTCCGTCAGATCAGTCGGTACGCCGTTCTTGACCATGGTGACGGTGTAAGTCTGGCGTAAACTGAGCCCTTCGGAGCCAGGTCCCGACAACGAAGTGATTTGCGGAATGCCACCAATCCCGCCGACGAATCCAGTGAAAACACCGGGCTGGCGGATTTCTGTCTTGAAGCGGAATTGGAATGTGACGTCTTCCACTCCGTCGCGGTTGTTGTCAATCTTCATTTCGTAAAGAACGTTGGGATCGAACGGAAAATAATTCGGCCCGTTGGAGGGTTCCAGGAACCCGTCAACGTTGAGAATCATAGTCACGCGGTCGGGGTGGTCGTAGCTGACGAAGGCGTACCAGTCAGTCACGTCCGCGGAGTGATCGAGGGCGGAGATGGGGGCTTCGCGATGGCTGGACGCGAACAGACTGGCCGGAACCAGCATGCACAGCGCCAAGGCGAAGGTCACCATCGTTTTGTTTCGCTTCATAAGATTTTCCTCGGGGATTGAAATTCGTGGACGGAGCCGCATCGAGGGCTAGACCGCCGGAGCGCGGCGCCACGCTCCGGCGGTTTACAACCGGCTTCGTCTACTGGATCAAGTACGCACCAGATCGAAGATTGGATTTTCGTATAGGGCGGACGCTTCGCGATCTAGAGGACTAAAAAGAATCAGTCCTCGAAGACCAAGAATTACTCTTAATCCGCATGAACAAACTTGCCGAGTCCACCACAAGCAAAACTGGAACCAGCTTATTGCTCTGGGGACTTCTCCTGCTCTACGCCATTGCAAGGGTATTGCAGATCTTCCCCACGCAAGTTCCCATGCTGGCCATCGTTGCACTGCACGTTCTTCCTCCGATCGCCTTCGCCCTAATTCACGGCGCGATCCTTTACCGGACGCGTGGCATCCTCATCTTTTTCGCGATTTGTTTGGTGGTTGGGAACGTTGTTGAAAACGTAGGAGTTCGCACCGGCTTTCCCTTTGGCCGCTATTACTTCACGGATCTGATGGGCCCTAAGCTTTTCGTCGTCCCCATCCAGCTTGGGCTGGCATATTTGGGCATGGCATATCTTTCCTGGACGCTTGCCCGCTTGATTCTTGGAAATACGCGGAGCCCGCTCGCCAAATCCTCGGTCGTGACTTTGCCTTTGGTTGCGGCGTTCATCATGGTCGCGTGGGATTTTTCCCAGGATCCAGTCTGGTCGACCATTCTGCGGCTTTGGATTTGGCCGCGAGGAGGGGCTTACTTTGGCGTGCCTGCAACCAACTTTTTCGGCTGGTATCTCACGGTGTGGGTCTTCTATCAGTTGTTCGCGCTTTATCTGCGAGGGGGCTCTCTTAATCCTGAACCGTTACCCTCCAGCTATTGGCGGCAGGCGGTGCTGTTCTATGCTGCGTCCGCAGTCGGCAATATTCTGCTGGTGATACCGCGAGTCGGGCCAACCGTAGTTTCCGATCCAAGCGGAATGAAATGGAGGGTTAGCGATATCACCGGCACCTGCGCATTGGTGTCGATTTTCACCATGGGCGCATTCGCCCTGATGGCATGGATCAGGCTCAGCGATGAAGCCCATCAAAACTAATTCTGCGACGCGGGCACATTATTTTGCAGAGGGTTTCCCGCGCTTTTGCCGCAGCATGGACAAGTGGCTACAGCATTCTTCGCTGCCATTTCTTTCAGGAACGCGGTAAAAGTTTGTCCACAGTTCTTGCAAAACACTTCCATCGTTGGTTCAGCCATGGAATCCCATCCTAAGTTTGTTATGTGTTTACGACTTTTTGATTTGATGCGACAACCCCTCTGGCAAGTTCTAAAATTTCATCTACACTAAACGTTTCCACGATGAGGACCAACCAGGTGCACAAGTCTGCGATCAGGCATTGTTTGCTCGCCGTATTAGTGTCTTCCGCCGTTTTGACGACCGTAGCGCAGTCCGTTCCTCCGGCACTTTACAGCGGGCTCTCGTGGCGCTTGATTGGGCCATTTCGGGGCGGTCGAGTGGTCGCCGTGGCCGGGATTCCGGGAAGCTCAACTACGTTTTATTTTGGTGGGGTGGACGGCGGCGTTTGGCGAACTACGAGTGCGGGTGTTGTGTGGGATCCGATTTTTGACGGACAACCGATCGCGTCGATAGGCGCGCTGGCGGTAGCGCCGTCAGATTCAAAGGTAATTTACGCGGGCACGGGCGAGGCAGACATTCGATCGGATCTGTCCTCCGGCAACGGCGTTTACAAGTCAACCGATGGTGGCAAGACCTGGACCAACGTCGGACTTCACGATTCCCGGCAGATCAGTCGAATCGTCGTCGACCCGCAAAATCCCAACATCGTCTTCGTCGGCGCTCTCGGATATGCCTACGGACCAAACAACGAGCGCGGCGTATACAAATCCACCGACGGCGGCGCCAACTGGACAAGAGTTCTCGATCAGGGCCCAGACACTGGCGTTTCCGATCTTGCCATGGCGACTGAGAACTCCAAGCTTCTATTTGCCACGACGTGGCGCACCCACCGTCCTCCCTGGAGCACCTACGGGCCGATCGACGGCCCGGGCAGCGGCCTCTTCCGCTCGCAAGATGGCGGTCAATCGTGGTCGCGTCTCACTGGGAACGGATTGCCCGAAGGCGATTGGGGCCGCACCGCCGTTGCCGTCTCAACTAATGGCAAGCGAGTATATGCAATCGTAAGCGCTTCTAAGAAGCCCGGACTCTATCGCTCCGACGACGGTGGCGATA
>Ga0210383_10005934_pt1 | contig 10688 bp, 6 predicted proteins | sample IncBWC14OmetaG_FD_160072 | JGI IMG/M metagenome (GOLD analysis project Ga0210383, IMG submission 160072) | Forest soil microbial communities from Barre Woods Harvard Forest LTER site, Petersham, Massachusetts, United States - Inc-BW-C-14-O ...
CTGTTCCGTCCCTGCACCGTCGCCGATTGCCCGCGGAAAAACACCTTATCCGGAAAAAGCTTGTCGCCCACCTCGCCGGATTTCAAAATTCCTTCTTGCACCGGCGCGGTCGCGGCTTTTTCTTGCGCAAATATAATGCCGGCCATCACCACCAGCAGCGTAGGGCACAGCCAAATTGCCTGGCGTATTCTCATCGAACTCTCCATGTCTCCGGATTCAATTCCGTATTGCCCACAATTGTAACGCTTAGCACAGACCAAAACACTCTGTCCGGAAGGACTGACCGCAGCGGCGCGAAGATGTGGATGGATTTGTTTGTTCGCGGTGGCAGGAGGAAAAATGGTCGGGACGGCGAGATTTGAACTCGCGACCTCACGCACCCCAAGCGTGCGCGCTACCAGGCTGCGCTACGTCCCGACCGCATCAGTCGCATCGTTGCGCCTGATCGCCCAAATGCAAGGCTATCACTTGCGTTCTAACAGCGTCAAGAAACTGCGCAGTCCGTCGCGCAGATCCAGCAGCATTTTCCGGCTCAATTGCGAAGTCGATGCTTGCTCTCCCATTGATCCGCCGTGCCCGGCACCATCTCCTCCATCGCCGCTGCTTTCCAATTCCTTCAAATGCCGCCGCGCTCCAGCAATCGTAAATCCCTCGTCGTACAACAGGCGTTTGATCTTCAGAACCAGGTCCACGTCTTCCTGACGGTACAGGCGGTGGCCGTTAGCGCCTTTCACCGGCTCTAGCATGGGGAATTCCGTCTCCCAATAACGCAGCACAAACGGTTTCAGCGCCGTCAACCGGCTCACTTCGCCGATTCGGTAGTATCGCGTCTCGTCGGTAACCGGGATTGTTGCCGCGCTGCTCATCGTTGCATCTCGGTGAACTTCTTCTGGCGGGGATTCTTCCATCCTAGGCGAAAAAAGCGGCAAGTCAACTCCGCGCTTTTCCTTCGGCCTGCTCATTCTTCCGCCGTCGCTCGCTCGCGATCTCCGCGCTTCTTCAGCCGCTGGATAAATCGCACAGGCGTACCTACGAACGGCCACCTGGCCCGCAACTGGTTCTCTAAAAATCTTTCAAAATTGAAATGCAGTGGCTTTTTCTGGTTGGTGAACAACAAAAACACCGGCGGCGCCACTTTCGCCTGCGTCATATAGTAAATCCGCACTGGCCGGGCCTTCGGATTCGTGGCGCGCTGCAAGTCCACGTCTTCCTTCAACCAGCGGTTCAATTCCGGCGTGGCGATCTTCCGCATGCGTTCCTCGGCCACCTGATCGATCAGCGCGAATAATTTCTGCGTCCGTTCGCCGGTTTTAGCCGAAAGAAACACCACCGGCGCAAAACTTAAGAACTTAAACTTTTCCTTTACCATTGCTTCGTATTCGAACAGTAACTTACCCTTTTCAATATCTCGCCTTGGCGGATTTCCCTCGCTCGCCCGTTTCGCTTTTCCTTGCGCGGATTTCGCGGATAGGTCCGCGGCCCGTTGCGCGGCTTCCACCGCCAAGTCCCACTTGTTCACCACCAGAATCACGGATCGCCCAGACTGCTCCGCATAACTGGCGATCGTGGCATCGCCTTGAGTCACGCCCTGCTCGCCATCAATCACCAGGACTGCAACGTCGGCGCGCTCTAGCCCACGCTTCGCCATCACCACGCTCAACTTCTCCGCCACCAGCGTCGTTTTTCCCTTGCGCCGGATTCCCGCCGTGTCCACAAACCGGTACAACTTCCCGTTCCGTAAAACGTCTGTATCCACGCTGTCCATCGTCGTTCCTGGCATCGGGGACACAATCGATCGCTCTTCCCCTGCCATGCGGTTCAACAACGTAGATTTCCCTACGTTCGGCCGGCCGATAATCGCGATCTCCACGGCCTTTTCCGCTTCCGGCCGCCCTTCCGCGCTTGCTCCCTTGATCTGCTCCAGCGCCGCATCCAGCAAATCGTCCACACCAGTTCCGTGCTCCGCTGCTATCGGAAACACGGGCACGCCCAACGCGTGAAACGGTCCCGCATTGCCCTCTTGCAATGTCGAATCCACTTTATTCACGGCCACCACAAACGGCCGCCCGGTCGTCCGCAGCAATCGCGCCAGTTCCTGGTCCATCGGCGTCAATCCCGCCGTACTATCCACTACCAGGACCAACAAAGCGGCAGCTTCAATCGCCACACGCGCCTGCCGCAAAATTTCTGTCGGAATCAAGGCTTTGTCGTCGGGAATAATTCCGCCCGTATCTACAATCTCCAGCACGCGGCCGCGCCACTCGCATTCGCCGTAGATGCGATCGCGCGTGATGCCGGGTTCATCGGTCACAATGGCACGCCGCGTTCCGGTTAGCCGGTTAAACAGCGTGGACTTGCCGACGTTCGGCCGCCCGACGATCACCAGCGATGGCAGTTTCTGTTCCATATCCGTTTTCGCGCTCATCACAGCCATTTCCGCGCCTGTTTCTCAATCTTCCAATCTACTCTATCCATCCACAACTGGCGAGTTGCTTCACTCTGCCGCTTGCGCCTGATTGATGCGCAATGTGTTCAGCGAAACGATGATGCTGGAATTGCTTGATTCTCAGCCACTTCCTGAGTATCTTTTTTGCAATTACTTCGCTGGTGCCCTTGGATGCTTATCGGGGAAGCATCTTTCCATCTCGAGGCTTCGAGATGTTATTTCGCTGTATTCAAGGAGAATGAGATGAACAGGTTTATCCGCAACCTGAGCGCCGTGGCATTTCTATGCATAGCCCTCGTTCTTTTCGTGAGTCCCGCGTTGCACGGCCAGACTTTCCGCGGCACGATTCTTGGCATTGTCACGGATTCCTCCGGCGCCGCTGTGCCAGGCGCCACAATCACAATCAAGAATCTGGACACCGGGCTGATTCGCACCGTGGTGACCTCCGACGACGGCAGCTATGCCGCGCCCGAGCTCCCCATCGGCAATTACAGCGTCACGGTCGATAAATCTGGCTTTAAGGAAGGCATTGTCACCGGCGCGCGTGTTGAAGTCTCCACCGACCGGCGTGCGGACTTCACTCTGCAACCCGGCGAACTGGCCCAGAAGGTCGAAGTCACCGGGGAAGCTCTGCCCATGGTCGAGTCCACTTCCGACGTTCTTGGCGGCATCGTTGAATCCAAGGTGGTCACCTCGCTCCCCGTTAACGGCCGCGACTATCAGAAGCTTATCTTCCTGGTTCCCGGCGTTACGGGCTCTCCCGACCAGATCACCGATTCTCCCGGCTCCTTCGGCATTTTCTCCGTTAATGGCGCACGCGGCCGCGCCAACAACTTTCTTCTCGACGGCACGGACATGAACGATGGCTACCGCAATGACCCCGCGATCAACGAAGCCGGCACTTATGGCACCCCGGCAACGATTCTCCCGGTTGAATCCATCGCCGAACTTCGCGTCGCTTCCAACTTCGAAGCTGAATACGGCCGCAGCGCGGGCGGTGTCATCAACGTTGTCACCAAAAGCGGCACCAACCAGTTTCACGGCTCGGCGCTCGAATTCTTCCGCAATACCGCGCTCAACGCGCGAAACTATTTCAACCCCGCCGCGGATGAGCCCGGTGGCCAACCCCAGGAACCTTTCCACAACAATCAATTCGGCGGGTCCGTTGGCGGTCCCATCATTCAAGACAAGACATTCTTCTTCGTCGATTACGAAGGCATCCGAGAAACCGGAAAGCTGAACTACAATGCGCTCGTTCCATCACCGGAGGAAATTGCCATTGCCACGCAGGCCATCGGTGGAACCATCAACCCCGTTGTTGCAAAATTGCTGGCGCTCAATCCGTGGCCTGCCCCCAGCATCGTCACCGCACCGTTCTCCGATATCAACAACGCTTTCGTCGCCACTCCCTTCTCCAATAACGGCAACAACGGCATCATTAAAATCGATCACAACTTCAATAAAGACAACCTGCTCTCCGGTCGCTACTACATCGGCGACAGCGAACAGAGTTTCCCGCTCGGTCTCGTCGGCGGCAGCCTTCTGCCGGGGTATAACGTCACAACTCCTACGCGCGTCCAGATGATTGCGCTCTCCTATGTCAGCGTTCTCAGCCCCTCCATGGTCAATGAAATCCGTCTCGGCTGGAATCGCTTCGTGGAAGGGTTCTTCCCGGAAGATCGTAGCTTCGATCCTTCTTCCATCGGCATGGATACGGGAGTCGATGCCTACAACTTTGGTTTGCCTCGAATGAATGTGGGCAGTTACGCCCAGATTGGCGCGAACTACACTGTGCCTCGCCAGCGGGTCGATACCAACTGGCACCTCATCGACAATATTTCCTGGAAGGCCGGCAAACACGACATCAAGTTCGGCTACGAATTTCGCCGTACTTCGATCTCTCAGATCCTCAACATCGATTTTCGCGGCAAGCTGAGTTTCAGCGGCAGCCCGGCTCCGGGTATTGGTTGCGGAGCAGCCCCTGGCGACCAGAATCAGTGTCAGGCCCTGGCCTATTTCCTGGAAGGATTTGCCACCTCCGGAAGCATTGCCACCGGTAACACGAATCGCAACACCTTCCAGAACTCATACGCCACTTACTTTCAGGATTCTTACCACATAGCGCGGAACTTCACGCTTAGCCTGGGTCTCCGTTACGATTACTACGGCATCCTTCAGGACAAGCAGCAGAACCTTACCAATATCCTTCTCGAGCAAGCCACGCAGACCGCTACTCCCGTTGTTCTCGGCCAGGGCCGCCTTTATCAACCCGACTACAACAACGTTGCTCCGCGCGTCAGCGTTGCCTGGGATGTTTTCGGCAAGCAGACCACGGTCCTGCGCGCCGGCTACGGCATCTTCTATGACGCGTTTTCCCAGGACGCCTTCATCGGCCAGGTTCCCTACAACAGCATTTTCGATCCCGGTGCCGCCTATTCCGGCTTTGGCCCCAATCCGATTGGTTTCGCTTCCGCGACCGGCATTCCCTTTGGTCAAGGTCCAGTGTTCGGGGCTTTTTCACCAATGTCCGATGGCTTCGCCGTGAACCCCAATCTGCGCACTCCGTACATGCAGAACTTCAATCTCAACCTGCAGCAGCAACTCGGTCACAAAATGGTTTTTGAAATTGGCTACGTTGGTTCCAACGGCCACAAACTCCTTCAGACTGTCGATGCCAATCAGCCTACGCAAGTAATGATCACTGCTGCCGACCTCGGTTGTAGCTGCATCAACGACGGCACTGTCCCGCGCTTCTATACCAGCACAAATCCCAACTACCCCTTTTACTACCTGAACTATCTCGAAAGCTCGGCCAACTCTAACTACAATTCGTTGCAGACCAGCTTCCGCATCGATAACTGGCACGGCCTTACCACCACATTCAACTACACGTGGTCCCACTCCATCGATGATGCCAGCGATTCCTGGGAATATGTCCCGAACGCTTCAACGCCCAACGAAACCTACGCTGCGAATCCGAATAAAGGAAATTCCAACTTTGACGTCCGTAATCGCATCGCGTGGAACTTCATTTATCAGGTTCCGGATGCGCCAGACTCTCGCTACAAACTTATCCGCAACGGCTGGGGCCTCAACGGCATCCTCACGCTGCAATCTGGCCAGCCTTTCCAGTTCAACTACAACTTTGAAGGCGACTACGACGGTAGCGGCAGCTACTACGGTGTGCCAGATGTCGTTGGTCCCGTTCACTATAACCAGAGCGATCCCGCGAATTACATCAACCTCGATGCTTTTGCCGTACCTTGCACGCCTATGGCGAGCGGCTTTGACGGCACAGCAGACTCCTGCGTCCCTGGCACACGTCACTATGGCAATCTTGGCCGCAATTCGCTTCTCGGTCCGCATTTTCGCCAATTTGATTTTTCTCTCTTCAAAGACACGCAACTCACAGAGCGATTGAAAATGGAGCTTCGTTTCGAAGCCTACAACCTTTTCAATCATCCCAACTTTGCAAACCCCTATCTGCCTTACTTCATCGCCGATCCTTCGATCAACGGCGCGACTGCCAATGGCCACTATGTGGGGAGTTACCCTCTGACGGCCACGGGAGATGTTGGTATCGGCTATCCTTTCCTGGGCAGCGGAGGCCCACGGAGCATGCAGCTCGCCGTTAAATTCAACTTTTGAGTAAGTTTGTTCGCAGCGCACTCACGGCCCCGTACCAGCCCGGGGCCGTGTTTTTTTGGTGATGAATGGGGGAAGTGCGGGGCTGGGCTCCCGCACTCTGCACTTAACTCGCTTATTATCTGTCATTTGAGCCGGCGCTTGCAGGGGTGTTATGGGACGCCAACGTAAGGCTTTGTTCACTCGGCCTTGCCGGATGCCCTTCCAAATTGCAACCTGTGATAGTTTTGACTCCCCCTTGCGTACTAAATTATGGAACCGCTGAAACCAGGCCACATAGGCGTGAGCGTGCCGGGAAAAACGGAGCCTTCGGATTTAATCGCCCAGGCTCGGGCTGGGGATACCCAGGCTTGGGGCGATCTTTACCGGGAATATGCGCCGGCAATCTTTCGCTTTTGCAGACGCGCTCTTCCCAGTAAGGAGGATGCGGAAGACGCCACCATGGAGATTTTCATGAAGTTGCGCGACAAACTCGCTCAATACGATTCCACCCGCTCCTTCACCGCGTGGCTTTATAAAGTTGCGGCCAATCATTGCTGGGATGTTCTGCGTCGCCGTAAAGCCCGCCACGATAAAGATATGGAAGACGTAGACGATCTTCCGCTGGAAGCGCCGGAGCCAAATCAACTTGAGCGCCTGATCGAAGAACGCACCAGCGAGGAAGTTCGCAAAGCCTTGGACAAGCTCGGGGCTCGCGCGCGCATGGCTTTGGTCATGCGCTATTACTCCGACATGAGCTACGACGAAATTGCAGACGCCCTGGGCGTTCGGCGGCCATTTGTAGGCGTGGTCCTGCTGCGCGCAAGGCATGAGCTGCGGCAAGCGCTGGGCGAGAACAGCGCTCTGGCCGTGGGAGGGATCCGGTGAACGAAAAAGACAACGCGACCAACACTCACGTAGACGAGATGACCTTGCTCCTCTACGTCGAACGGCAGCTCGATCGCGAGCGTGCGCAGGAAGTGTCTCGCCACACGCAAACCTGCGACAGATGCCTCACTCTGCTTCGCGCCCTCGACCGCGAATCCCGCCTGCTCACTCGCTCCATGCTTGAAGAAGATGAACCGCTTCCCGCCCGCCTGGCGGAGTTTCAAGCCAAGGTCAGAAAATCCATGCAGTGGATTTGGGGCGTGGTCTTCGGCATGGCGCTGCTTGGAGTTTATTTGCTGTACACCACGTATATCGAGACCTGGGCGCAACCGTTCGAACAAGCCGGCTTTGGTGGCACCAATCTTCTCAGCTTGCTCGTCTTTCAAGGCGCTTTCTGGAAAGGATGGCAGTCCATGTTCAGTTTGGTGGAATTCTTTGCAATGGCTTCCTTCGCCGCGTTTGGACTCTTTCTTGTCCGGAAATACCTGAAGCGCGGCACTGCCCTTGCGGTCATGTTTGCGACGATGGGTCTGCTGATTATGACGCCGCCGGCGGCGACCGCCACGGAAGTGCGCCGCGGTGACGTCATCACCATCGCCAAGGGCGAGAACATCAAAGGTGACATCGTGCTGAATGCGCAACGCGTTCGCGTCGAGGGCGATGTGGACGGCGATCTCATCGTGTTTTCCCAGGACGTGGAAATTCAAGGGCATGTCACCGGCGATGTTCTCGGCGGGGCGGAAACTTTTCGCATCACTGGCCCCGTTGACGGCAACATTCGCGTCGGCGCAAATACGCTGACGATCAGCGGCAATGTCGGTCACAACGTCACTGGCTGGGCGCAACATTTGACGGTGGAAAGTTCCGGAAAAGTTGAGCGTAGCTTATACGCTTTCTGCCAGCTTCTGGCCATAGATGGGCAAGTCGGCGGCGATGTTATGGCGTTTGACCAGAGCACTTCGATTTCTGGAACTGTCGGCGGCAGCGTCCACGCTCACGGCCAGGAACTCAGCATCTCCAGCAGCGCGCAGATCGCCGGTGCGACCAAATTTGAAGGCGCAAATCAACCCGACGTTTCTTCCGGCGCAAAACTGGGAAGCCCTGTCGAGTTCACGAAGCAGGAACGGCATGCCCAAATCGATCGCGGCGTTGGTTACTACATTTGGCAAATCGTCTGGGCTGGAGCCTGGATTCTTTTCGGGCTGGTGTTGATCTCTCTGATGCCCGTGTTTGCCAAAGAAACGGTGGAATCCGCTGAACGGTACGGCGCCTCGCTGGGCCTGGGCGTTCTGGTCTTCTTTGGCGTGGCCATTGCTGCCCTTATCGCCTGCGTCACCATCGTGGGGCTATTGGTGGGCATTTCCACGCTGTTTCTCTGGGTCGTATCTCTGCTCAGTTCCTACATCGTTGTGGGCGCGGTCATCGGCCGCTGGATCCTGGGCAAAGCCAACGAACACTGGCCCTTAATCGGGCGCATGGCGTTGGGCATTCTCATCGTGGTTATTTTGACGAGCCTTCCGCACTTTGGCTTCTGGTTCAGGTTTGGCTTTTGGATTTGGGGAATGGGCGCAATTGCGCTGGCGTTGTACCGCAAACTTCAACCAACAATCGCGCCGAACATTCCGTCGATGCCCAGCGGTCCCATTGGCACTCCACTGCCGCCAACGACTACGGTCAGTCCGGCTTGATACGCGGCACGAACCAACAATTCTTCAACACAAAAAAGAGACGGGCCCCGAAATATCCGGGGCCCGTTGCCTTTGCGGAGGCGGGAAAAATCTAGTGTTGCCGTACCTTGTTTGCCTGGAACCAGTATTGCGCCCCGTCATTTGCGTTCAGATACAGCGCGCTCATGGAAACCGTGCCTGTGAAGCTCCCCACGCTGCTTTGGCCCTCTAGAAGCGTGGCGTTGATGTAGGTAATCACCTGCGGCGGTGTTGAGAAGGTCGTACCCAGGTAAGAGGGGAGGCCCGTTATGTTGAAACTGGTTCCCGTCGTGGTACTGATCGTTCCGGTGAGCCGCGAAAACCGCAGGATCAACTCGGTTGCCGTCGCGTTGACGCCGTTGGTTCCGGTGGCTGCTCCATTCACTTTTGCGCGCACCATTTGCCCGGCGAGTATGTCCCCCGTGTCCTTGAATCCCACATTTGAAACGGGAACTCCCGCCTGGCCCGTTAGTATCCCCGTGTCGATGGCAAAACTGCCCGTCGGATTCAGCGTGAGGCACACACCGGCGCCAAAGCCGGCGCTGGTCAGCGGTGATCCGCTGGTGAAAATCTCGCTATCGCTCAAAATCATCCCGTAGTTCGTTCCGTTGTTGCACGCGCTCGGAAAGATGATTCCTTCCACTTCATCCGATGGCGTGGTCGAGATGTCGATGATATCCAGGGAGGTGGCCGTTGACACCCCGGCCGTTGTTAACACTCCTTGGACGCTGACAATGGACCCAGCTTGAATGCAACTGAGTCCGGTGGTCGCGTTCGCGCACTGGTTTTGTGGGTCGAACACCTGCGTCGACGAATTGATCGCCGCCGTCAGGCTTCCACGCAAAGACGATTGCACGGTGATGCTGCTCGAAGAAATGGCCGTAACCGCGCCTGTAAACTCGTCGAGGTTGGCATATGCTCCGCTAGCTACGCCCACAGGCACCGTGCTCGACGCCGTCATCACGCTCGTCTGCGTGACGTCAATGGTCACGGCGTTATTAACCGTAACCACTGCATTGTTGTAGTTGAAATCCAGATTCAGCCATGGCGTCGAATTGCTCGCCAGCACCAGCGGTGATCCGGTGGGAAACGTATACGTGATCGTCGCCGCGCTCCCGGTTATGCCGCAATAAGTGGAAGTCGCGCAGGGGCCCAGGGTAGCGCCGGAAGAATTGATATACACGCCGGAAGGGGCCGCCACTGTCACATTGACGGCTGTGTATGTTCCCGCCGGTATGGTGACATTTGCCGCCACCAGATTCGTATCGGTTTGTAGGCGCGTGAGTTCAAAATCCGTCGAGGGATTCGACGAAAACACAGACACCGCGCCGCCGCTCGATGGCGTCAGCGTAATTCCGATAATCGGCATCGAAAAGCTCACCACGGACGTATTCGTGGGCGGCGTGTCCGAAATGGTCAGGCTCAGAGTGGCGTTGCCGCCGCCACCGCAATTCGTGGTGCACGCATTCTTCAATCCGCTGCAGGAACTAAGTATAAAAATCGCTGCAATCGCTATGAATAAGAGGGACTTTTTTGAGTTCATTTACATACCCCAAGACTGGATTAGGCAGACCGCACCAGACGGACCGGACGGCTGGGAATCCCCCAGCAACACTGTAGCGCCAGCGCCAAACCCGGAGCGCCCCGGAATCAGCTGCGGTGCCCAACTACTAACTGTGCGGTAGGGCAGGACGACCTAATCTTTCAAATGTTGCCTCGGATTAAACTCTGGGTGACTTGCTGAAACTAACGAAGGTTTTGCAGATCGAAGGCGTTTCTGCCTTTTCGTGGAACTCCCAAGGCAGTCGCGCCCAATGTGATATCGTTAGGAACTACTCTAAAAATTCAGGCATTGGCAGGCTTTCTGGCTAAACGCAACTCCAAAACGGCTCCCACCGATATCAGCAAGGTAGGACACGCAGGTCCGGAGCGCGTTTACGCCCCCTTGGACGAAGAATCCGCCGCACCTAAGCTGGCTGCTAAGACCACCAGGATCGCGTCTCCGCGCAAACAGGAGGATGGCC
>Ga0210383_10005935_pt1 | contig 10688 bp, 13 predicted proteins | sample IncBWC14OmetaG_FD_160072 | JGI IMG/M metagenome (GOLD analysis project Ga0210383, IMG submission 160072) | Forest soil microbial communities from Barre Woods Harvard Forest LTER site, Petersham, Massachusetts, United States - Inc-BW-C-14-O ...
AGGTGAGTGCCGTCTACGGTACAATAATCATAACCACTTTGAACCCGATTTCATTACTTTGCTATTCCAGGTAACAATGTCCAAGTATAATGGACTAGGGAAAGCAAGAATGACGTGCTGTGCGTTAATGGGCGCCAACACCTGCATTGTGAACGGAATTCTCAACGAAAAGGAAGGCCGCACCGCTGCCAGGTTCAGACTTGATAATCAAGGAATCCCTTCGGCGCCCGTGGCGATGCATCACCCTCTCTAAACTTCCAAACCGGTGGACAAACCAACACCCAGGCCATAAGCCTCAAATCAATCCTCCAGATAAACATTGTCCTCAATTCTTACAGATCCAACTCGATTGCAGTATTGACTTCGCAATTGGGAAGTGGTTACCTGGCCATGGGGAGAGAAAGCAATATTTGGACGTTTGTCCCTATCCTGTGTTTCTTTGTCTAGGAGTCGCTCCCTAGTACGCGGAGCATTTTTCACTTGGCAGAAGTTTCTTCCTGTATGGTACGCTGGTACGATGATTACTCTTGGCGAACCGATAGCCGCTCTCCGAGTACCTGGATCTCCGCAAAACAGGAACTGGGGTTGTCCGCCAGCACCTAACAAGCGAATCCTGTGCCGACTAGTCGTCCGACTCTTTACCCTCTTTCCTTGACGCAAACGTCTCTGCCAGGGGTCTTTGGAAGGGTGATAAAGCGAGTTGAGGCGTTCAAGCTTTCTTCTGTAGAACGGTCCTTTGGCAAGCTTAAGGGTATATGTTGCAGTTAAATTATAAATAATACAAACAGCTCTAGATCCTGATAAATCATGAAAGATATTTCTTACTCAAAGACCGTGAAGGAGTTGAACCATACGTTCTCTCAAAGTCTCTCTTCCTCGGAGTCTACGACAATGACACCTTCGTCCTCCAGCTGAGCATGTCGTTCGGCGAGCGGTTTCTGAACACCAGAATTGGTCTTGGTACTGGCACTGTAGTCGGTGTTATCCGGAGTATATCCTGTTTTCTTCGGCCGAGCGGCTTCGATAAGCGTGGCAAATTCAGTTCTATGTGTTTTCTGACAGGCAGAAAGGACGAAGATTACGGTCGGATACCTCAGATACCCGGAGGAAATCAAGGAAGAAGGTACCTGATACGCGGCAACATCATTCACCGTGTTTTTCTTCACTTTCTTCCCATCTTCCCATTTCTTTAGGTCTTTCCGGAGTTCCGGAGTGGTCTTGCGGTTGGAGGATCTATCGAGGTTGGCATTATAGATCGTCACCCAGCTGTCCAGTTTGGCTATTATTTCAGGACTAGGTCAATGTGAACAGAAATAATCTCACCGTTGATGCCGTGCGTTCCAAACACTACGCTCGCCAGTAACGGGTAATTTATGTTCAAGAAGCATGTCCTTGAGTTGTTTGTCCTTGAGGGTAGCGTATGATGCTTTTGGGAGGGGTTCTGGATCGGGGAGATCAACAGCTCTACGAGAACGATCCCAGCACCAAACGTCAGAATTATTGGGATGAATGGAGAGCAGATACACACGTCTCCTTTCCCTTGCCGCCTCCGCCGTGACGTCTCGGACCCATGATCTTTGACCACTCCGATTTTTTCGACCGACGTTCACGGGACACTTCGACATCAGAAGACTCGATGGAGGCACAATTATTGTCCATGTGGATGTTGATCCGGCTGATTTTGACTCGTTTGCAGCAGAGGGGACAGTCCACAAGGGGATCCTCTGAGAAACAATTGATGAATTTATTTGTCACAAAAGCGAGGAGGCTGGAAATAAAACACCTCTAGGATGCGCTGGCATTTCGTCTTCCCTGGAGTCGGATGTGGGTATCGCCATTTCCATGTCATCATCCGAATCCTTTGTTTCCCGCTTTAATTTACCCGATTTCGAGGGTCCCGGTACACATTCTATATCCACACTAGAACTTCGAACTGATTCAGGACTCCGTTTGCGCTTCGCAAAAGATTTCTGTTTCTTCTTCGGGCTTTGCTGTGAACCTCGAGTCACCCGGGATTCCGCATCCTTTGATAGCTGTAGAACGAATGGTCTATAAATACCACGTTTAGAAACCAAAATAAAACGCAGACGATAGCTTCACAACGAACCTAGCCAGCTTCCATGCCGAAACTGTCTCCTCCATACCAGGATTGATCCTCAAATGCCCTTCATTTGCAGCCTTGCGACAGTTGGGACATGTCTGTTTGTCAGCCATGGCGGTTCTGATGCACTAGAGCATAAGTACGTCAGGCAGAGGAAACCACACAAATGCTTTCTACGGTCTCACACAGGAACAAAAACAATGTCCGCATGGTAGGGTGACTGGCCCCTCGAAAAGTTCACTACAGATGTTGCATCGGAGGGAACTGTCAAGGGCGCGTAGGCCAGGTGCTATTGAGGAAACCGGAAAATCCGTGGGATCTGGAACGTCTGCAGATAGCGTGCTCAAATAGTTCATCGCGCAGAGTGTTGCCCGAGTCGTGGGAAACTCACGCGTATCGTGACCGGCTGTAACAACACGTGATGGACTCGATTGTGTCACACGAATTACACAACCGGCGTGACACTTGTACTCTGCCAGCTTGAAGTTACTGCGACCACAGTGTTTACAGTTAAAGCGATTAATATCGCATCACAAGATCCGAGGCTGGCTCTATCTAATGATGCTGTACATTCTGTTGCAAATCATTCACCATCCTTTCAAGTTGACCATCTTACTGTCTTACTAAATCGTATGGCTACCCACTGCCATTGTCACTTGTGGAATAACGACATCAGATCTTCCACTGGACCACTATACTGTGAATAAAGGGCCCAAGTGACGGGTCACCTGTTTTTCTTGCCCTCCTACAAGCAACGATGCCAGCATTCTTCCCTGTCACGATGTTGGTCCCCACCAACCCCAGACGTCTTCTACAATGTACTGTAACGCATGGTGGCTTTCTTGTTGTTCTCCTTTGATTTCTTATGGCCCTCCGTCACTACCGGCGCCCCCCAACCCGCAAGGGACGCTGGTCATGTAAAGCCTCTACAACGTAAACTCCAAATATTGTACATCAACGACGTCATTCCCCACATTCCAACTACAAGACATGCAGGCATTATCACCGGCTCGTCGTATGAAAGGATTACCCTCATTGAAGGGTCGGAACTGGAAATGCCCCTCGAAGTGATTCTCACGTGGAACTACGGGCCGCACAGATGTTGGATTCCCACTCTGGCCTGGTGCGAGGTCTCCAGCTACTCTTCTGTCGTCGGTGCTGATGTGACATTGACGCCACAGCTGCGCTCAGATGTCTTATCTGCTACACTTTATATCACATTGTTTATGTCTGCAGGATAACATGTTAGCACCACTCACGCTACAACTCGAAGGATGCTGTCATCATTGTCCTCGTTTCTTTCATTCACGGAGCTTCTGATCAATTCATTCCCTTGCGCGTCTTTCAGAATCGCCCCATTTTTCCTCGGTATCGAATCGCAACGTGTCAATACTATCAACGATCTCCGGTATTCGTTATGGATAGAGGTACACACCAGACATACACTAAGGTAAATTGACACTATCAAGAGAAGAAGCTGAACTTACAGTTTCGGAACACTGGCTGTAGATACAACCCTAAACAAAGTCAAGGACGTTAAGATGTCGGCCCGTCTCGACCGGTGGGATCGTAAACCGTCGTCACTGGAAAATTTCCTGAATTGAAAGATGTCGATTTGACAAACCAATGCTGAACTTTGTTTGGATCCAATGCCATCGCCAAACAATTCCTGCAACTACTAGTACACCCGCGTTGACGGCCAGTTGGGAACATTATACCGTAACGTAACGGGACCGCTGAAGAGTGAAATAAGGTGTGTGTAGGACCCATGTGCTTCTTATCAGTTGCTTATCTTGTCCAATCAGAATTCGAAGCCTGATACCCGTTCCGGTATCTCTCTTCATTTCTACTTCTGTCTGTGATACATCACGAAAGGCATAAAAGGAGGGAGGGCACAAGGATTTCCGTTGCGTCTGCAAAACCTACACTCGAACATTACTCCTCTCAACACGCTTAACAACATGCTTGCAGTCAGTGACCCTGATTGCACTGTTTCCCTATAACCTCACCTGAGCTGCCCCCCAAATGATAGAATCTCTCTAACCCCATTAACAATGCTTGCGGTTCTAACAGTTGCAGCTGCACCACTACGTATATCCTCGCCGTTCACCTGTGTGAATTTGATAACTTACTTACATTCTAGTTGCGAATGCAAGCCCAACGAGTGCAAATGCTGAGCTCTCTCATCCAATTTATGCTATTCATTACTGCACAATGTTGAGGGTTTCTGGTTGATGGAGGAGTGGAATCCAGATTGTTGACTTGTAGGATTATCATGGAATTTAGCATTTAGCAGCCTTTTGAACGAACGGAATTGTGGAGCCAAAGGTTTTCAAATGACAGGCCGGCAAGATGGAAGAAATGCACGGTACCAGACAGCCGCAAACTACGAGCATGAGTTACTAAATTCTCCAGATGAGCATGGTTTTTGGTCAGCGTTAACAGCTTCTAAACTACAATCATAAAAATACAACCAATGATCCAAAGTCCCCAAGATATCAGTCCCTGCTTTTGGTATCAGTGTCGCATCCAATGCCCCGTATCCCCTCAACTACACCTCCGAGTCTCAGCTCTAGCCTTCCATCCCTACATCCGCCGGTCTGCCAACTACGATCGATATCCTTCCCTCCTCACATCCCATCAAAATCGTATATAGCCCTCCCTCCATTTGCACCCCCATCCTCTGGACTCACCACATTTATATTCCTCAGCAAAGGATCAAGCGATGCCAGCTCGTCTTTGATCCCGTTCCGCGCGAACGTGTCGAGTTCCTTTAGGAGCGTCGACGTTATTTTCTGTGGCCATTCAAATTGTGGTTAATTAATCCAATTTATGGTGGTCGGTGGAGGTTAAGGGGCAAGATGAAAGTTTGTAACAGAAGAAAAGGAGGTAAGAAAAAAAAGAACTCGCACTTACTTTAAACTTCCCATCGATCTTCAACACCATCTCACCGAGACTGGGTGTCCAGGTTACTTGTGGGCTCCCCAGCGCCCCGCCAGACATAAAGGCTCCCACCCCTCCTCCTATCCCACCACTACTGCCCCCGATAGAGGCGTTTGCTACGCCCCAGAGGCTGTTATTCAAAACATTTTCTTCCCCATTCATTAGATTCTGATTTAGGCTTGGGTTGGAGTATTGATTTAGATTTAGGTATTGTGAGTTTGCCGTTTGGTTGGGGTATTGTGGGGTGGCTGAATTGTTTTCGGAGAATATATATGAAACTCCCGGATGTGAGGAGAGCAGGCCGAGAGGGCCCATCATGTGTTGGGAGGAGTGAGGGAATGGGGATGGTCCGAGGAGCTTAGATATTTTGTTGTAGACCTCAGAGAGGACATCAAGGAGGGAGAGAAGGGTTTGGTGGTAGTCCAGGGGGAAAGGCTGGGACGGAAAGATTTTTTTTTTTGAGAGGTCGACAGCGCAGATTTGGGATTCGCGAAGGATGAGTGGAGTGGTTAGTTGAGGCAAGGACGGATGGATGGCCAGAATATGGACGCACTGTCTGAGGGGTCACAAGGTACGAAGCATCGGGGGAGGCGTCGGAGTAGGATACAGTATATTCCGTGAACCCGCCTCCTGCAGCTTGGCGTTTAGCGAGTTTTGATCTGAAGAGGCGCTGTAAGGTCATTAATAAATGCGCTGGTTTAAATGTGCGACACATAGGGAATAGAAGAGAGAAGGGAGCGCACAATCTTGGGTTTATCGTTATCCTCCTTGGACTGGTCGTACTCCGACAGTGTATTAAGAAGGCCACGAAGGAGGTCTTGTGGTTGGTTTATGTCGAGGAGGTTGGAGAGAGACATGCCCAAGATCGCGAATCGGGATGTCCTGCGTATCTGTCGGTGCGAGTATTGGCGTTTAAAATGAAGTCGGCGTACCGTTTCTTCATGGCATTATTATTGAACACCCGGTCCAATTCCGCGCGGGATATCAGGATAGTATGAAACCAATGACTTCGTCTGAACCTCGCATAAGAAATCTAGCCTGAAATCAAAGCACACAAACTCACCCCTCATGTACATTCCGCACATAAGTGAGCGTGATAATCCTTTTCTGTACCAAATCTCTCAAATACTCAACACTCGTCCCCTGGCCTAATGCGGGACTCCCCGTAGCACCAGCCGCCAAACTGGACCCCGCCACTGAATCGGAATGCAACGACTGTGCGTCCCATTCTCGTACCAGCGGGGTGGTAGCTATGGGTGTTGTCGCGGCAGCAAATGCGAGTCCTGAAGCTGTAGCAGAAGAGATCGAGCCTGTGCCAATGTTGGTTGTCTGGATGGCTGGTGGTGTGGGTGGGGGAGCTGTGGTTGATTTGAAGGAGGAAAGGAGATTCTGAGCAGAAGATTTACGTCGCATTCCTGGACGTTGAGGTTGAGGCTCTTGTTGATTTGGGATGCCAATTACATTGAAGTGCGACATTTTCTGATAGATCTTTTGATTCGCAAGCTACTACTTAGCTCAGAGTGTGAGTGTCACGTGGTTCTTCGTTCAAAAACTTCATTCCGACTCGACGAGCCCTCATTGCAACGCGCACCGATTCTAAACAGTTAACTCGTTTATTTCACTCGAAACAATGGCAGAAATACAAGCAATCGCAAAGCAGTTCACCGACTTTTACTATCAGACTTTCGACACCGGTCGTGCCAATCTGCATACCCTTTACGTGCGTAGCAGCAAGATCAGTCGATTCGTGGATTGACCCGATCTCATACATCCTACAGCGTGAAAACTCTATGCTAACATGGGAGGGCAATGCCATCCTTGGGGGCGCGGCCATAACCGAGAAACTAACTGTAAATCAAACCCACACTCTCTTGTGCATTTGTACTGACTATTTGGCTGGCCAGACATTGCCATTCGAAACAGTGGAACACAAAGTCACAACGCTTGACGCCCAACCATCGTCTCCGGCTGTTGCCAGTCTCATTGTCAACGTCACTGGGCTCTTAGTAGTATGTTAACACCGTCCTTGTTTTTATAATCGATACGAAGGTCACTGTTCTAGGTCGACGGAGGCGATATCCCATTGCAATTCAGCCAGGTCTTTCAGCTGATTCCCGATGGATCGAGCTATTACGTGTGCGTCTGCTGACTTGAATGCTGGGAGATGTGGCATAGCATGCCACCCACCTTCCACACACCCACATATCAACCGCATTTCCATGCTGACTAAAGACTACTATAGGTTCAACGATATCTTCCGGCTCAACTACGGGGCGTAACACATCCGTCGTTTCGTTGATTGTTTCATACGCGTATTCGATGTTCGTTGTAATTTGGAATCGGCAGTTCGAGTGGATAATCTGGGCAAAGAATGTTCGGGAAGGACACGATAGACAGAAGTCCTGTATTTTTCTGGGGTGTTTCGTGCAAATGCCAAGTTCTTGTATTCTTGGGACATGTCATTCTTGTAAACTCTCATGATCTGGAATACGCTTCCATTCATGCAACACCTCCGGCCCATCAAATTCACAGGCGTCATGGACGGCAACATAGCAGGAAGGGATTCAGAATTCGGGGCTCACTGCTGTCGGAAAAAATTGCATATTTGCAACAAAACATGCAATTTTTTGGTTAGGGATTGTGCAATGGCAACATCCAGTAGATTCGCGAGGTAGATGAATTTGCCAGGGCCAGAATTTAAAAATAACAAATACATGGGAGCATTATTGTGTTGTGTATGGATATGCGAGGTACAGGTTGTGTTACTACGTAGAGAGCCGATCGAGAACGATCGGGATGGGCCACGCAGCGAATAGACTTGTAAAGGGTGCAACACCATGTTTGGTACACATAGTGCGCTTGTTTCCGAAGAAATTGTAGAACACGGCGGGCTCAGAAGTTATAAGAAACATAGGACAGAATCCAACAGTACTAGTGAGCGATTCTGGGACGGAAATGGTTTGAGTGACCGAATATTGACATCCCCAGGTCAAAGTCTTGAAGAAGAAATGATCCTGAAAAGGCGTATCCGATACAAGGTCGGTGATTGTAGGCCTGACAATTGCAGTCAGAAATGATAGTGCTGGCGTAGGGGTAGAGGACAGGCGTATATTAACTTGAACATGTTAAGCTGGCGCCAGCCGTCGGTCGGTGCTGGATACTCTTGCGGGTGCAATATTGACTCGATGTGACAGGCCAAATCCCAACTTAAAATTTGCATGAGTTTGGCCGCTATCTGGCCACTATTTGCCAGAGCTACCATTGACAAACATTGAGTTGTGGCTTCGGTCCGCTTCGATGCGCCTTCACGCTTCTCGCATTGGTCTCACCTCATTGCACTTGTAAAGCAAGTAAATTGTCACGGTCAGCGACTACGGCAACTTGAACCTCCGATTGAGGCGATTTGAATTCCCGATCTATATCCGCAGAGTAGACTAATTCGGAAAATGGACCTACTTTGTCTTAAAAACCACTTATAAAGTGGTACTATGGTCTTCTTCTCTCCGCAGAATGGCCGATGTTGAACTTCTGTATGTTCTTTCTCATTTTTTATGCCTTGATTTTATTTCTTGACTTACCGCTCATAGTTTCGGGCCGATGCTCATTGGTGCATTTCTCAACACCGTGCTGTACGGGGTGAGCCCCTTGATCCCTTGAAATAATGCTCAACGTCTGACTGTGAAGATATAGGCCCTTGTTGTACAGGTGTGGATGGTATTAATTTTACATGATGATGTCATCCTCCCTCATGCTCTTTCTTATATGCAGGCCTTCATTTATTTTCAGACGTACAAAAAGTACACCCGCTTATCCGTCCGGATCATTATCACACTCATGCCATTCCTTCTACACAGAGACGCTCCATGGATCAGATATTTCGTGTGTGACTCCGCCTTGATCCACATTTTTGGTATTTGACCGTTTTCTCCAGGTGCTGTACTTGTTCGTTGTGGAAACTCTGAACACCGCATTTGATATTGCGATGATGTACGAGCCCCTCGTTACTCGTTACGGTGAACATTACGCTTTTGACTGCATCATCTACACATCGGCGGCTGATAGAATCGACCCTCAGCGAACCCGCGCGCGACGTCTGTTGCTCCAACGAGTAAGTGCCCTGCTATAATACTCCCAAAGTACATTGCTAGATAATGTCCTGGGCATCCAGTGCTTAAGGCCGGTGAGTCTTCTCAATCAAGTAATCACGGAATAAGTTGACCAGGTCTCATGTAGATGCCATTGTGACCGTGAGTTCAACGGATTTGCTGTCGATCGTAGTTCCAGAGCCCCCTCTTTCAGGTGGCCATATCTACCCCGGTGCAGCTATTCCTCGCTTGGCGGATTAAGATCATCAGCAGGACCAACCTCCTTGTGTCGATAATCTCCGTCTTCGCAATTTGTTCATTTGGTACGCCTCTCCATGTTGGTTTTTTGTTCACGGTCCATGAAATGATCCAACATTAGTGGGCGGGGTTGCCACCACTGTTGCCGTCACACTTGTTCCCGAATATTCCAGTTTCAAGGCGCAATCATTACGTGGTTGGCATCCTCTGCTATTGCCGATGTTTTTATCACCGCCAGTCTCGTGTGGTCTCTGGTAAGTTATGACATCCTGAGTTTGTTGTAGTGTTTTTATTCTTGCTTTTGATGCAGTATAAAAACAAAACAGGCATGTCAACCACTGAAGACATTATCAACAGAATCACCCGACGTGGGCTCAGCATCTGTCTGGCTCTTGGCTCCGTTTACTTATCACCTACGTTCCAGTGACTGTCCAGACGGGCGCAATCACGACCATTTCAGCTACTGCAGATGTCACGATCTTTCTCCTACTTCCTGTGAGAGCCTTACCGTTGTTCATACACGGTATATAACTCATTTTTCGTGCTTCCAGCACACAACACTGTGAGCTTTCGTGGCTCCAATTTTCTTCTCCGCCAACTGTTACTTTCCAGGAATTTTATCTGGGACCTTCCATTGTCTAAGCTGTACACGAATTCATTGTTGTCGACATTGAATTCACGGGCCGGTTGGAACAATCTCACGGGCACCGAGGCTGGACACAGTGTGCTTTTTAAGGAGAAACAATCCAATGAACGGAGGGCGGTTGGGCGGGTATGCATGTTTTTGCCCTACATCGGCGACATTCCTTCACTTGCATGTCCTCCACAGACCAATCCGTCCAACAATCATCAGAGAGTTGGTTTTATTGTCGCTCTCACTACTAGGCCCAGCCTTGACTTTCACTCTAGGTTGCGACAAGTATCTATGAACTCCCTTCAATTTCCATGGGAGAATCTATCACGAATGACACTCAATGACTTGACATTAGGTGACAGAGGCGGCCGATCATGCCGTGGGTGAGATCCTTTGCTCAAGTTGAACTCAGTGATTGTTCCCAAGAGGATATGTACCAGTACTCGATAACTATGTCATGGCCTCTTGTTATTATAAGTTTAGCTGTCGAAAAATAAAAGTAAAAGAATAGATGTAGTTTTCTAATTGATCATGCAATCCTAAGGTAGCACCGTCGACGTCAAAAACTCACCCTCGCCGCACCCTTCTTCTCTCCTGAACAGCACAATCAGGGGCCGTCCATTCGAGTGCGAACACATCCCAGAAAACAAAGACAAAGAAACCAATA
>Ga0210383_10005936_pt1 | contig 10684 bp, 8 predicted proteins | sample IncBWC14OmetaG_FD_160072 | JGI IMG/M metagenome (GOLD analysis project Ga0210383, IMG submission 160072) | Forest soil microbial communities from Barre Woods Harvard Forest LTER site, Petersham, Massachusetts, United States - Inc-BW-C-14-O ...
AACCATTGGGTGCAACTCCGGGCAGGGCGGTCGAATACGAAGATGGTGGGGATGGCGCGGGCGAACTTCCCGCAGGTGCCGGAGTTTCCCGCGAGCGGTGGGGTGAAGATCTCGGTGTCCTCGCTGCGAAACATGGTGTCGAAGACGATATTTGCGATTTCGAATGAAGAGTCGCGATATACGCTGAACGGTGCCTTGATGGTGCTGAAGGCCGAGAGCATGGCAATGGTGGCGACCGATGGCCATCGGCTGGCGCATATCGAAAAACTGGGCGAGACGCTCGAGGGGGTGTCGGGCGAGAAGAAGACACTGATTCCGCGTAAGGCGCTGAGTGAGCTCTCTTCCCTGCTTGGTTCGACGGAGGCCGAGACGCTGGACTTTGCCGACGACGACCAGACGCTGTTCTTCAAGGTGGGCGGGCGTGTGTTGACCAGCCGCAAGCTGACCGGCCAGTTCCCAAACTATGAGGCCGTACTGCCGCGGGACAACAACAAGTTTGTCATCGTGCGCTCGGAGGACCTGATGGGTTCGATCCAGCGCGTCGCGCAGTTTGCCGATGAGCGGAGCGGCGCGATCAAGATTCGGCTGGAGCAGAATGAACTGAAGCTCTCCTCGTCTTCAACCGACGCCGGTGAATCGGAGGACACGATCGAGACGCCGTACAACTACGATCCGCTGGTGGTGGGATTCAACAGCCAGTACCTGATCGATTTCTTGAAGGCGATTGGGAATTCCGGCGAGGTCCGGCTGGAGTTTAAGGACGCGCAGAGTGCGGGACAGATGCGGCCTGAGGATGGCAATGAGGACGTGAAGTATCGGTACATCCTGATGCCGATGCGAATCTGACCAGCTTGGTAATTGCGCTTGCGATTCACGGGAACTGAGATAAGTCCAGCAAAATGCTGGGCTTTTCTTTTGGAGTAGAGCCGTTCCAGAAAATACTTGACATTACACACTGTTTGCCATACAGTGTGTTTGGCACAGTATAAACTCAATGATCGAAAACGAACTGTTTGATTCGCTTCGCCTGGAGCTTCGCCGAGGCTGTTTGATTCTGGCGGTGTTGGCACAGTTACGCGCGGAGCACTACGGGTACACGCTGCGGAAGGCATTGGCTGACGAAGGCCTGGCGATCGAAGAGAGCACGCTTTATCCGTTACTACGGAGGCTGGAGACGCAGGGGCTTCTGACCAGCGAGTGGCGTGAGGAAGAGAAGCGGAACAAGCGCTTCTACCGGCTTTCGGCTGAAGGAGCGGCGATCCTGACGCAGCTGCTCGCGGAGTGGAACGGCATCAACGATTCGCTACACAGGATCGTGAAGGACAAGGAAGAGAGGTAAGGATATGGACCTACTCGAACGATATTTGCAGGCTGTGGGACAGTATTTGCCAGCCAAAGGCAGGGGAGATACGCTGGCAGAGCTACGGGCGAACCTGCTCGCGGAGATGGATGGCCGCGTGGAGGAGTTGGGACGGCCTCTCAACGAAGACGAGATAGCAGCGGTGCTGGAGAAACATGGAAGCCCACCGGTCGTGGCCGCCCGTTATCTGCCGCAGCAGTCGTTGATCGGACCGGCGCTGTTTCCGCTGTACCGGTTTACGTTGTTGAAGAGCTTTCCACTGGTGCTCCTGGTGTATGCGGCGGTCCAGGTAGCCAAATATATCTTCGGCGCAGAAGACTGGAGTTTTGGTTCGGCGATTGGGCATCTTCCATTCGTCGCGTTCATGTTCTGGGCCTGGATGACCTTGGGATTCGCTGTCTTTGAGTTTGCGCAGGGCAGATATTTTGCGCGTGTGAAGTGGCCGGAGACCTGGAACGTACGCGATCTGCCTGCAGTTGACAAGCAGAAGGGGCCTTCGTTTGCGAACCGCGTGGCCGAGGTGGTTGTCAATAGCCTGATGTTTTTGTGGTTGCTCGCGGTACCGACCCATCCGTATCTGATCCTTGGGCCGGGAGGCTCTCTGCGAGGGACGCCGTTTGGCCTGTCGCCTGAATGGCGCGTCTTCTACTGGCAGATCATTGCTCTGCTCGGGCTGATGCTGGTTTTGAAGTTCTGTCAGCTTCTGACCAGGTCGGCGGATTGGCTCAAGGGGTTGGGCCTTGCGACGCAGGTGGCCTCGCTTTTGGTCCTTGTGGTGATGGTGCAGGCACGAACCTATTTCGCTTATGTGCCGGAGGGACATGGTTTGCCGAGCCTGGAAACTCTTGCCTCGGTGAATTATTGGGTCAACTTTGGGTTCAAGATTGCGCTTGCAGTTGCCGTGATCAAGTTGGCGGCAGATGTATGGCAGATGGTCGCCAACTCGCAGGCGAAGCAGAACGGATGCGTGCGGGCGCTCTAGGTATTTTGGAGGTCCGCGTAGGCGTGCTTGAGCACGGCGGCGGAAGCTTCGAGGGCCTTCTGCTCTGCTCCGTTGAGATGGAGTTCAATTACGGACTCGACTCCGCGGCAGCCTACGATGCAGGGAGTGCTGAGGGCGACGTCGCGGAGGCCGTACTGGCCTGTCATGAGGGTTGAGACGACGAGAACGGAGCGCTCGTCGCGGAGGATGGCTTCGCAGATGCGAGTGACACAGGCGGCGATGGCGAAGCAGGTGTTGCCTTTGAGGACCGCGACGACAGGGCCGGCATAACGCACGGCGATCAATAATTCTTCGTGCGAGGGAAGGGAGTTTGCTCCGGGGTAGTGGTCGAGAGGAAGACCCGCGACCTGTGCTGTGCTCCAAACGGCGACGGAAGAGTCTCCATGTTCGCCGATGACGGCCGCGTGGACGGACCGCGGATCGACGTTGAGTTGCTCGCCAAGGATGTGACGGAGGCGCTCGGTGTCGAGGAGGGTGCCGGAGCCAATGACCTGGCCGGGAGAGAGGCCTGTTTCTTTCTGGACGATGTAGGTGAGGACGTCAACGGGATTGGTGGCGATGATCACGACACCGTTGAAGCCTTCGGCCATGAGCTTCGCGATGCACGAACGCACGATGACGACGTTGCCAGCCAGCATGTCGAGGCGTGAACCTTGGAACTTTCCGGCCGTGCCAACCGTGACGATAACGATGGAACTTGCGGCAGCGTCCTTGTAGTTCCCGGCGAAGATTTTTATCGGCGAGCCAAGAGGGACGGCTTGCTGGAGGTCCATCGCTTCGCCCTGCACGTGGTTCTCTGTATCGCCGATGAGGACGATCTCGCGAACGAGGCGGGTCTGCAGGATGGCGAAGGCACAGGAGGTCCCGACGTGGCCGCAGCCGATGATGGAAATGCGCGTGTGGTTAGAAGGCATGGGTTGTCCTTTCGTCCTGTGTCTTAGACTAGTGGGCCCAAGCGGTTCGCGGAAGTATCCTACGCTATGTTCCTTGGCGGACTTGGATCTCGGTGACGCCTTGGCCGCCTTGACTAGCGGCGGCCCGTTGGTCTGCTGGTGCTGATACCGTCGCTGAAGGTCGCTGCCCTTTTCGTGCGTGGGTAGTGTAAAGTTTTTGGGACGCCACAACCGGTTCGATGAGGAGAGCCGTGCCGATGAGGTCTGAGTTCCATCTTCGGCGCTCTGTGCTTACAAAGACGCTGGTCACGCTGGCGCTAATGCTATTTGCGGTGCCGGTGTTTGCGAATGGAAACCAGACAGCGTCCTGCGACAGCCTTACCAATCTGCGTCTTCCTGAAACAGTTATCTCATCGGCGACAACGGTCCAGGCGGGAACGTTTGCTCCGCCTAAACCGGAACCCGCTATTGCGGACCTTCCGGCGTTCTGCCGCGTTGTGGGAACGACGAGGCCGGCGATCCAATTCGAGGTCTGGCTGCCGCTCAAGAGCTGGAACGGCAAGTTCCAGGGTGTCGGTAATGGTGGGACGGGGGGATTTATCAGTTACAGGGCCATGGCCCTTGCACTCAGACGAGGCTACGCGACGGCCAGCACGGACACGGGGCATGTGAATACACCGTATGGAAATGGCTTCGACTCCAGCTGGGCGTTGCATCGTCCTGATCTTGTCGCCGATTATGGCTATCGCAGTTTGCATGTCACGACCGTCAATGGAAAGCAGATCGTGCAGGCGTTCTACGGCAAGAGCGCGGAGCACTCCTACTACGTCGGCTGCTCGAAGGGTGGTGGACAAGGTCTGATGGAGGCGCAGCGCTATCCTGAAGACTATGACGGAATCCTCGCAGGCGACCCTGCCAATAACTTTACTGCTCTCTATGTTGGCGCACATCTGTGGTATTCCATCGCCATGCTCAAGGACCCGGAGAGCTATATTCCGCCGAGCAAGGTCGCGGTCCTGGCCAACGCAGTGAATAAAGCCTGCGATGCCATTGATTCAGTTGAGGATGGCGTACTTGATGACCCACTGGCATGCAAGTTCGATCCGGCGGTTCTCACCTGTAAGGCAGGAGACGACACGTCAGCCTGTTTCAGCGCCAAGCAGGTCAAGGCGATCAAGGACATCTGGTCGGGAGTTCGCAACCCTACCGGAGCGCTCATCTTCCCAGGGCTTTTGCCGGGCGGAGAAGGGGGTCCTGGTGGATGGTCGAGCTGGGTGACTGGATCGGCACCTTACAACGCAACGCACTGGAAGGCCGCCGATGGGTTCTTCAAATACATGGTGTTCGATGATCCCAACTACAACGCACTGAACTTCAACTTCGATACAGACATGCAGCCTACGATTGCGAAGGTGGGGCCGTCGCTCGATGCGGTGGACCCAAATCTTGGGCCAATGGAGAAGCGCGGCGCGAAATTGATTCTTTACCACGGGTTGAGCGACCCCGATATTTCTCCGGTCAATACCATCAATTACTACAACCAAGTGATGGCGACCGTTGGCAAAGACACGCCTGATTTTGCCCGGCTCTTCCTGGTTCCGGGGATGCAGCACTGCGGTGGTGGACCGGGTGCGACTTCTTTTGACGGTGTGACGGCCCTGGAGCAGTGGGTGGAGGACGGTGTAGCGCCGGAGAGAATCGTTGCATCGCACCTCTTGAATGGCGTGGTGGATCGAACGCGGCCGCTATGTCCTTATCCGCAGGTCGCTGTCTATTCGGGTAAAGGAAGCGTCTCGGACGCGGCCAGTTTTGTCTGTAAACTTCCGCCGACAACTAAGGCGAATTAGTTGCGATAAATCTCGTTTGAATGAAGCTGGGCGTCCGCGTGGCGAAGAACGCCCGATCTGAGGACGTGCAAAGTCGTTACTGTCTCAATTCCACTTCCGTCGCGCCTTGGCCGCCCTGGTTTTGCGGGGGTTCAGTGATGGCGGTGACGTGGGGGTGGCTGCGGAGATATTCTCGGAGAGTGCGACGTAGGACGCGCATGCCGGTGCCGTGCACGATCCGGATGCGGGGCAGGCCGGCGAGGAAGGCGCGGTCGATGAAGCGTTCGACCTCAGTCTGGGCCTCGTCGGCGGTGCGGCCGATGACATTGATCTCGGAGGTCATGTAGTCGGTGTCATCGTTGGCGGTCGCGACGGTGATGCCTCCGCGCTTGCGTGCTGCTTCGAGTGGCGTGACGACTTTGACGGACTCGACTTCGGCGATGTCATTGATGGCGGCGCGCATCTTCATGGGGCCGATGGAGACTTCGAAGGTCTTGGGGTCGATGATGCGGTCGACGCGCGCCTGGCGGCCGAGAGACTTGAGTTTGACGAGGTCCCCAACCTTGATGCCTTTGGGAATGTGGGGTTGGGCGGCGGGGTCGTTCTTGTCGGCGCGTGTGGTGTGGGCGACGACGGTGGAGTTGAACTGTTCAGAAAATTCGCGGCGCAGGGTGGCCATGCGGCGGTCAGAATCGCGGGCGATCTTTTGTGCGAGCGCCTTGTCGTCGATTGCTTTGACCGTCTCGCGGAGCTGGTAGGCGAAGTCTTCGATGAGGGAGTTGAGTTTGGCTTCGAGCTCCTTGGTGCGGGCCTTTTGTTCGACGCGGCCTTCGACCTCGAGACGGGCCTTTTCGCGAGAGAGCTCGCGTTCGCGCTGTTGCAGGGTTTCGCGTTCGACGGTGGCGGCGGTGAGCTGGTCGTGGAGCTGGTCGATGAATGCGCCGATGTCTGCGGTCTGCGTGGTCATCTGTGCGCGTGCTGCGGTGATGATCTCCTTCCGTAAGCCTAGACGCTGGGCGATGTTGAGGCCGGCGGAGGCGCCCGGAACGCCAAGGCGCAGCTCGTATGTCGGGGTGAGGGTCAGCTGGTCGAAGCCGACGGCGGCGTTGAGGACGCCAGGGTGGTTGGCGGCGTAGACCTTGAGCGAGGTGAGGTGAGTCGTAATGCAGCACCAGGCGCCGATGGCGAGGAAATGCGACGCGACGGCTACGGCGAGGGCCGCTCCTTCTTCGGGGTCGGTGGCGGAACCTAGCTCGTCGAGCAGGACGAGGGAGTCAGCGGTGGCTTCGCGGGAGATGCGGTCGAGATTCACTACGTGCGCGGAGAAGCTCGAGAGGTCGCGTTCGATCGATTGGGCGTCGCCGATGTCGGCGTAGATGCTGGTGAAGAGGGGAAGCTTTGCTTCTTCGGCAGGGACAGGAATGCCGGATTGCGCCATGAGGGAGAGGAGCCCGAGGGTCTTGAGCGAGGCAGTCTTGCCGCCTGTGTTGGGGCCGCTGATGATGAGCTGCTTTGTTTTGAGCGGAAGGACGACGGTCAACGGGACTGGGGTTTTGGGCGCTTCGTCTGCTTCCAGCGCCGTGGCGCGCATGCGGAGCTCAAGTAGCGGATGACGGGCGGCGGTGAGGGACAGCTCCTGCGTGAAGGTTGGGCGGACGCAGTTAAGGGCAATGGCGAAACGAGCACGGGCGAAGTGGGACTCTACTTCGGCGAGGATGCAGGTGCCAAGGTGAATAGCCGTCGCGTTCTCTCCTAGCGCGTGGGTCATGGCTACAAGGATGCGGTGGATCTCGGACTGCTCTTCGTCAAGGAGCCGCACGAGTTCATTGTTTTGCTCGATGGTCTCGAGGGGTTCGACGAATACGGTTTGGCCGGAGGAGGACGACCCGTGGATGACGCCGGGGACCTTGCGCTTGAACTCAGCTTTGACTGGTATGACGAAGCGGTCGCCGCGAATGGTGATGAGGTCGTCCTGGGTGCTGCCGCCTTCGCTCAAGCCGCGCAGGGACTTGCGAAGGCTCTCTTCGATGGCGCGGTGCTGGCGTTCCATCGCGCGGCGAATGCGGCGGAGTTCGGGGGACGCGTCGTCGTTGAGGCTGCCGTCGGGTTCGATCTTCCCGCGCAATTGACGAAGGAGCGGGGCGAGGTCATGGTCGAGGAGTAGCGACGAAAGTGCGACGATGCCGGGCCATTCGTAGCGCGTGCTATTAGGGGGTGGATTGATGAGGTTGCGCCACGCGGCAACGCGTTCGACGACGGCGAGGAGATCGCGGACCTCGGTGGATTCAAGAGCAGCGCCGTCGATGCGGGCCTTATCGAGGAGGACGGTGGGGTCGAAGAGGCCGTGGAACTCGAAGCTGCCGCCGCGGGTGAGCATGGTGCGCAGTTCGGCAGTGCGTTGCTGCTGCTGGTCGATCCAGGAGAGATCGGCGCTCGGCTCTAGTGCGAGGACCCAGGTCCGGCCCAGTGGTGAGACGGTGCGGCCGGCGATGTGGTCGCGGAGACGGGGCCAGTCCAGGGCCGCCGCGCTTGATTCGCGCAGGGGGGAGGGGACGGCCGGCAATAGCGCTGGTGAATTCACTTCTTTTATCGTACCCTCGCAGGGAACCGCATACGGGAACTGTGCGTAGCAAGAAGAGCGCAGGGCCGGCGCCTTAGGTACGTGGAGGTGTGAGATGGTCTGTCAGGCATGTGGAACTCCAGTCGTTGAAAGTGTTCATTTTTGTTCGAAGTGCGGGGCGCAGGTGACTCCTACCCAGCCGATGTATGCGGCTTACCCGCCTCCTCCCATGCCGATGTATATCCCGCGTGTGCAGCGGAACCTGCAGACACTGGGCATTTTGTGGTGCGTGCTGGGGGTGTATCGCGTGGTCAGCGGCTTGATTGGCATGATCTTTCTGCGCGCCCTTACGACCCACAACTTCGGTGACGATGCATGGATGTTTGGCGGACGCTGGCATGGACCATTCGCACCGATGTGGATGGGTGGTCTGTGGCCGGTGGTGGCTGTTGCGACAGTCTTTACTGCCGCTCTTGCACTGATAGCCGGATTCGGGTTGTTGAACCGCAGGCCGTGGGGCAGGATCGTGGCAATCATCGCGGCGATTCTGGCGCTGCTCAAATTTCCCTTCGGTACAGCGCTCGGGATCTATACGCTTTGGGTGCTGGCGCCGGGCGCGTCCGGGCTAGAGTATGACGCGATTGCAGACCGAAGCTGAGGGCTGGCCGTAAACTAAACGCATGAACTTCCCTGCTACGCGTTTGCGCCGCTTGCGCCGAACGGAGGCGATGCGGTCGCTGGTTCGCGAGACCCATCTGCATCCAGGAGCACTGATCTATCCACTCTTTATCTGCCCCGGTGAAGGGGTACGGAGAGAGATCGGCTCGATGCCCGGGGTCTTCAATCTCTCGATCGACGAGGCCATGAAGGAGGCGGAGGCTTGCGCCGCCTTGGGCATTGGCGGGCTCCTGCTGTTTGGCTTGCCGGCGGAGAAAGATGAGCAGGCGACGGGTGCGTGGGCCGACGATGGAGTTGTGCAGACTGCGCTTCGGGCGATGAAGGCAAGTCGCAAGCTGGATCCTCTGGTAATGATTGCGGATGTTTGTCTGTGTGAGTACACCTCGCATGGGCACTGTGGTGTTGTCGCGCGGGACGGCGATCATTATGAGATTGAAAATGACTCCAGTGTCGCGCTAATTGCGAAGACGGCGGCGTCGCTGGCCAAGGCCGGCGCGGACATTGTGGCGCCGTCCGACATGATGGACGGCCGCGTGGAGGCGATCCGCAATGCTCTGGATGCAGGTGGGCACGAGCAGGTCCCGGTGATGAGTTACGCGTCGAAGTTTGCGTCGGCGTTCTATGGACCGTTCCGTGAGGCCGCAGACTCTGCTCCGCAGTTCGGTGACCGGCGAAGTTATCAGATGGACGGGGCGAACCTTCGCGAAGCGATGCGCGAGATCGATCAGGACATCGCCGAGGGCGCGGACATGCTGTTGATGAAGCCTGCCATGCCGTATCTGGATGTGATTCGCGCGGCACGAGAACGATATGATCTGCCGATGGGCGCGTACCAGGTGTCGGGTGAGTTCTCCATGCTGCAGGCCGCGTTCCAGCGTGGTTGGCTGGAGCCGGAGCGCGCGATGATGGAGTCGCTGCTATCGATCCGACGGGCGGGTGCGGATTTCATTGTGACGTACTTCGCGAAGGACGCAGCCAAAGTTTTGGGCTAGAAGGATTTCCAAGGGTCACGCATGGCGCGAATCGCAATCGTTGGAGTCGGAGCAATCGGAGGAGTGACAGCTGCGTTATTGCAGCAGGCAGGTGGGCATGAGCTGCTCCTGTGCACCAGGCGTCCGATGTCAGGTCTTAGTGTCGAAGCACCCGAAGGCGTCGTGAAGGTCCATGCGACCTTTGCGACCGACCCAAGTGAGGCATTCGAGGTGGATTGGGTTATCGTCGCCACGAAGGCCTATGACGTAGCGGGAGCGGCCAAGTGGCTGGAACGGCTCTGCCTGAATGGTGCGCCGGTGGCGGTGCTCCAAAATGGCGTCGAACATCGCGAGCGCTTCGCACCCTACGTGGCAATGGAGAGGATCCTGCCGGTCATGGTGGATTGTCCGGCCGAACGTCAGGCGCCCGACAGAATCCGGCAGCGTGGGGTGATGCACTTGAAGGTGCCGGACGACGCTCTGGGCCGCGACTTTGTAGAGTTGTTTGCGGGAACGACGGCGGACGCTTCGGTCGTTCCCGATTTTCTGAGCGTCGTCTGGCGAAAGCTCTGTTTCAACTCGGCGGGAGTATTGTCTGCGCTCGTGATGCAGCCTGCGGGAGTTGTGCGCGAAGAAGCTATGGGTGAGACAGCGCTCCAGATCATTCGCGAGTGTGCTGCGGTTGCGCGGGCCGAAGGGGCCCATCTGGAAGAGAGTGTTGCAGACCTCGTGCTGGCGGCCCAGCGCGCTGCTCCAGTGGATTCGATCAACTCCATGCTTGCCGATCGACAGGCAGGCCGTCCGGTCGAGATTGACGCGCGAAACGGCGTGATCGTCCGGTTGGGACGGAAGCATGGAATCGCTACGCCTGCTAACGCCATGGCCGTTGCGTTAATGGAAGCGATGATCCAGTCGTAACTATGCTTTTCTCAACTTCCTGAGTTTACGAAAGGAGTTTCACGTGCTTCTCCACATCGGTGTGGACGCGCTCGCGTAGCTCCGACGGCGCCACAACATACGTGTTAGGCCCAAAACCTAGCGCAAAGAAGAGTGCGTGTGAAAAGCTTTCGAAGTTGACATCGAAGACGGTCCAATCGGATGGGATCTGTGCAGGCCGCGGAGCCTCGTGGTTCGGTGCAACGGGGCTCCACTGCCGCAGCGAGGCCGCCGCCTCCGGCGTCATGGCCAGCGTGGCCGCATAACTTTGACGGCGTTGGTCGAGACTTGCGGTCGATGCCTTCCAGTAGCGAGCCAGGTCGAAGTTCGCTGGTCGCTCGAAGGGAACGGTAAGCGCGACGGCGTTCGTTATGCGTGAGACGCGGTAGGTTCGCATGCCGGCGGGAGTGCGTGCCACCAGATACCAGACGCTCTGTTTGCAGACGATGCCGAAGGG
>Ga0210383_10005937_pt1 | contig 10684 bp, 6 predicted proteins | sample IncBWC14OmetaG_FD_160072 | JGI IMG/M metagenome (GOLD analysis project Ga0210383, IMG submission 160072) | Forest soil microbial communities from Barre Woods Harvard Forest LTER site, Petersham, Massachusetts, United States - Inc-BW-C-14-O ...
GAGCACGCGGTTCTGGATCGACAGATCGATCGCCTGCTTCTTGAGCGCGGCGGCGAGATCTCGATCCTTCGCGGCGACCGCGTCGCGCTGCTCGATGATGCGCGCGATGCGGGCCCGCACCCAGGCGCGCTCGAGCAGCGGGCGGGGCGTGGGCGCCAGCGCGCCCACGAGGGGCATCGGCTTGCCGCCGATCTTCAGACGGAACGGAACCTCGGGCGGCAGATCGGCATAGACGAGGATCTCGTCGCCCGGCTGAACGCCGTTGACCACGCTCGGCCAGACCCACCCGGCGCCGTCGACGGCGATGGAGATTCCCGAACGCGTCGCGCGCGTCAAACGACGAACGACGCCGGAAGGCTCTTGCTCGGCATCGAGCACCAGGCCGTCCTGCGGGAGGCCCGCGGTCACCAGGCGCGAGAGCATCACGTCGTCGCGAATGCCGCCCACGGCGACCACGTCCAGCCGCCGCACCCCCACCGCAGCGAGCGCCGCCACGCGCGCCCGCAACCTGTCGGCGCCGGTCTCCCCCGCGGTGGCCACGCCGTCGGTGACCAGCAGAACCCGCTCCGGCCGCCCCTTGACCGGCTTCACCGTGGCCGCCAGCGAGGCGAGCGCGTGATCGAGATCCGACGCACCGAGCGCCCCACGCGCGACGATGCGCCTGCCTACCACGCCGGCCGCGCCACTCGCCCGGCCGCTCCAGAGCGGCACCACGTCCTGATCGAAGGCCGCGATGGTGACCGTCGGATCTCCGTTCTTGCGCAGCTCCCCGAGCAGCCGCTCGACCGCGGCGGCCTCGTCGCTGAGGCCGAGCGCGCGCGAGGCGCTGGTGTCGACCAGGATCTGGAGATCGCCGATCTCCTCGCGCGCCGTGGTCTCGCCGAGGGGGACGACGCGCGCCACGACGAGGTTGTCGTCGCGCAGGCCGAGACGGCCGCCTGGCACCTGGTGCGGCAGCTCGAAGTCGGCGTCGGGCGTGAAGTCGCGCCGCTCGAGCCGCGTCTCCGCCTTCCCCACGTCGTTGACCGCGCGGATCGCCAGCGTCCCCAGCCGCGGCAGTCCGCGCAGCGGCAGCCGGTAGGGCTCACCCGCGCGCGTCAGCTCCTGCGCATAGGAGATCACGATCTCCTTGGTCGCCGCCGCCGGGATGGGAAACACCCGCGCCGAGAATTCGTTGCCGGCTTCGGCCTCCAGCAGCGCGGGGTCCTGCTTGTGGTGCAGGAAGTCTTCGTAGGCGACCCGGGCCGCCTGCTGTTCGACGACCTCCCCTTCCTGCCAGCGATCGCCGATCCGCATCGCGAACCGGCTGATCGTCGCGCCCGATGGCAGCGTGATCCGGAAGCGTCCCTCGCGCACCCGGTTCTCCGGGTTGCGGAAGGTGAGGTGCAGCTCGGTGAAGGCGAGCGGATCGTCGATCGCCGCGTCGGCCCACAGCGACACCAGCTCCAGCCCGGCGCCGTCGGACGCGGTCAGGCTGATGGGCGGCGCCGCGACGACGACGGCCCCTGCGCGCGCACCGTCGCCGGCGACGAAGGAGACGAGAGCGAGGATCAGGAGGCGGAGCGCGAGGCCCCGTGGCGAGAAGCGGAGTTTGGTGGTCATACCGGTCCAGACGCACGACCGGCGATTTGGATCTAATCCATCGCGCGTCAGCCGGACGACGCGTCGCGATTCGGCGGCGCCGGGACCGACGGCGACTGGGACGTCGCGCTATCGAGGCAGGTGGGTGCAGCACACACCGTCCCCGCGGCGTAGCGATGCCATCTTACGGAATTCGCCCGGGGCGCGATGCGCGTAACATCGACGTCGGTCGTGATTCGCTCGGCGTCTGCTCTTCTGATCCTCGCGGTGACGGTGGCGCCGGCAACGCTCGGGGCGGCGTCGCGGCCCGCCATCTACGGCGTCTGGACGGCAACTGCCGGCGTGACCCCCTTTCATGGCAAGTGGTCGGCCCAAGCGCTGCCGGAGTCGCCCAACTCCGTGATCGGATCCTGGACCCTGCTCGACGACGGCGGCGAGGTCACGATGCGGGGGACCTGGTCGGCCAAGAGATCGGGGCGCGACTGGCGTGGCACCTGGCAGGCGAAGGTGCAGGCGGGGGCAACGCTCGCCGGCAGCTGGCAGGCAGTCCCGCCGAATGACTTTCACGGCAAGACGTTCGAGGACCTGCTGCGCGCCACGGACCACCTGCAGATCTCGGGCGGCTGGAGATCGAGAGGCGGTGCCGCCGGGGCCTGGTGGCTGAAACTGGCCGCGCCCTGAACGGGCTGCGCGCTCAGAACTGCCCGTGCAGCCCGACGGTGGGAAGGAACAGGTTAACCTTGTCCTGCTCGATCATCTGGCCACCGTCGGTTGGAACGGCGTCGAGCTGCAGGACCTCGGTGTCGCGCGTGACGTTGGCGAGGTCGACGTAGAGGTCCATCACGAAGCGATCGAAGACGAAGCGGCGCTCGCCGCGCAGGTCGATCTGGTAGTAGGTCGGGAGTTGCTGATAGTCGCCCGCGCCGTCCGACGCCCAGCGCCCGGTGTTGAGGTGGAAGCGCAGGCCCACCGTGTAGTTGTGGCCGAGCCGGGAGCCGGCGACCAGATTGAGGATATGCCGCTCGTCCCAGTCCGAGCGGCCGAGCACGCCGTTGTCGTCATAGCGGAGACTCCAGGAGAGCGTGTAGGCCAGCCAGCCAAAGAAGCGCCCGGTGTCGGCGCGCCGCAACAGCAGCTCGGCGCCGTAGGCACGGCCGTCACGCGCCACCAGGAAGTCGAGGGCCGTGGGTTCGTTCTGCTCGATGTTGATGTTGCGCACGTCGGTGAGGCGCAGCTTCTGGTAATAGCCGGTGACGCCGAGGGTGAGATGTCCCGGCAGGCGGGTCTCGACGCCCAGCGAGCCACCGAGCGACGTCTGCGCCCCGTAATCGGCGAGGCCGAACGCCTCGAAGCCCGGCACGCTGACCGGGAGGCTGGGCATCTGCGCGTAGCGGCCCCCGTCGGCCCTGAACGACAGCCTGTCGCTGACCTTGAACAGAACGTCCAGCCGCGGCTCGATGAACTGCGCTGTCGTGCTCTCCTCGGCGAACAGATCAGTACGCAGGCCCGGCGAGATCACCAGGCGGTCGCCGAGGTGGATCATCACGGTCGCGTAGGCCGCCTGCGACAACGCCTGACGGGACCGCCCAAGATCGCTCTGCCTGCCTTGAAACGCCGGGACGTCGGTGACGAACGTCTGGGCGTCCATGTTGGCGCCGACCTCCAGGTCGACCGACGGGCCGAGCGGACGGGTGTAGATCGCGCGCGGCATGGCAGAGAGCGCGCGGACCTTGATGGCGCTGTTGAAAAGCGTCGAGTTGGCCCAGTCGGCGCCGCCGGTCGCGCCGACCAGCAGCCGTCCGCCCCCGATCGCACGCCGCCAGCGCAGATCGACACGGTGGAACTGCAACGCCCCGTAGTCCTTCGTGCTGACGAGGTTGGTCCAACCGATGTCGTCGAGCGCCCCGAAGGCGAACAGCGTCGTCTGCCCGCCTGCGAACGGATGATCGACGCGCAGCTGATAGTCTCCGTAGCGGAGGATGGTGTCGTTCTGGAGCGCCGAGAACAGCGCGCCGGTGTACGAGTAGCGGGCGGCGACCAGCACGGTGCCGCGCCCGCCGTCCCAGGGCGCGGTCATGATCCCACCGGCGTCGAAGTCCGTCACGTCGGCGGAGGCATGGACCCGATCGGCTGGCGGCGCGACGGTGCGCGCCGCCATGATCCCCGAGACGTACGGTCCATAGTTGGCCGGCGAGCCCCCCGGGTAGAAGTCGACGCCGTCGATCAGGTAGGGATGAATGACCGACAGCTCGAGCCCCAGGTGAAACAGCTCGGGCACGCGAATGCCGTCCAGGAAGAAGCCGGTGTTGCCCGGGTTGGCACCGCGCACCACGTAGAGCGCGGCCGGCCAGGCGACCTGCACGACGCCCGGCAAGGAGCCGAGCACGCGCAGCGGATCGCCGGAGGAGCCGGGCAGCTGGCGCGCCTCTTCGCCAGAGATCTCGACCTTGGGGATCTCGGGGCGGCCGGCCCGGACCTTGGTGACGTAGCGCGCGCCGCTGCCGCCGGTGAGCACGCGGAAGATCTGCTCGTCCGCCGGGACACCGGACCGCAGATCGACCTGCCGGTGCACGACCTCCTGCCCGCCGATCACGACCGCCAGATCGTGCAGGCCGGCAGGGACCGCCAGCTGGAACTGTCCGTCGGCGTTGGTCTCGCCCACGACGGCCGCGTCCACCGTGATCACCGCGCCCGCAATGGGCTTGCGCGTCCCCTTCTCGAGCACGCGACCCCCGAGGGCAACGATGGCGGTGGGCTGTGGCGAAGGAGAGGCGCGTCCCCCGTCGATCGCCACCGGTGCCGCGTCCCCCCCGGCGTCCGGCGCGTTCGACGCCCCGTCGGGCCGTGCGTCGGCGGACACCACCGTCGCGTCGGCGGCGCCCGCGTCCCGGGCAGGCTCGCCGGCGAGCGCCGCCCGCCCGATGAGCCCGAGGGCCAGCACCAGCGCCAGCGCCGCGACGGGGCGCGCGCTCACTGAAGGTCGGCCGTCGAGATCGTCGCCGACCAGATCCCGTCCTGCGGCGACGGATTGCGGCCGCGCACCGTGTAGACCACGGTGAGCGCGCCGGCGCTGGACGCGTCGGGGGCGAGGCCACCGTCCGCGCCGGTCTTGTCCGACAGGACGAGGAACTGTACGACGTCCGGTGAGATCAGGCGCTTGTCACCCGTGTTGCGGTTGACGAGCCCCACCGTGGCGGTGGCGTCCTGCGTGCTGTAGTCGTAGCCGGTGATCAACCAACCGCCGACGCCGATGTCGTAGATCTCCTCGAAGACCTGCTCGGCGACGTAGTGCAGCTGGACGGTGCTGTCGTGCGGGTCGAGCCAGACGAGATCACCGTCGAGGATCAGCTCCAGCTGGGCCGCTCCGGGAACGACGAAGTGAACGTTCTGCATCAGGCCCGCGCCGATCATGCGCGCGCCGCTTCCGTCGCCTGCGGCGACCCAGAGCTGCATCTCGCCCGTCGGCGGCTGGATCAGCCAGAACATGGCGCTGCCGTCCGGGGAGAAGGCCGCGGTCACCACGTTGGAGGCCACCAGCAGCGTGCAGCTGTCGGCCGCCCCCATGCCGTTCGCCAGCGTCGCCAAGGAGAGCGGCCCCGATCCCAGGTACTGGCAACATCCCTGCGGCGTCACGAACAGGACCCGATTGCCGTCGGACGAGCGGACGCCGGCCAGGTTCGCCTGCGGCGCTGACGGGCAGGCGATCATCTGCTGGCTGGCGTCGTCCCAGGCCATGAGATCGCTCGTCGCGCCCGCCGCGCCGCCGAGCTGCCAGACGATCACATTCGAGAACGATTGAAAGTAGCCCGTGGCCGAGGGGGTCGAGAAGACGCCGTAGGGCGTGGGCGGCAACGTCCCGGGCGGGATCTGAAACAGCGCCAGCTCGCTGGCCGCGCCCGAGAGGAACGGTCCGGCAAACAGCGTCGTTCCGGCGTCGCTCATCACCCGCGGATAGACGTAGTGGTCGCCCACCTGAAGGACCGGCTCGGTGGACACGGCCACCGCGGTCGACTGCAACGATCCGGCCTGGATCGCGCCCGTGGCCCAGGCGACGCTGGTGGGGACGGCGGGGACGTCCGGGGTGATCGCCTGCGATCCGAGCTCGATGGTGTAGACGCCGATCTGGCCGGGCGCCGCCGGCAGCGCCGCCTGCACCGTCACCGCCGTGGGGGCGTTCGTGACGGGGTCGAAGCTCCACCAATCGACGCCGCTCACCTGCAGCGGCAGGGGCACCGGCGCGAGCTGCGTGAACGGGCCCGTCGACAACACCGTGTTGCCGCTGGCGTCGACGACGAACGCGACCAGCGCGGCATCCGGGCCGGGACACTGGGCGTAGGAGACGACGTTGGCGATTTCGGTCTGCGTGCCCGTGCTGTCGTCGACAATCTGGAGCGTGTACGTGGCCGCCGACCCGTCGCCGATCTCCAGCGCACAGGCGTAGGGCGACGGGGGCGGCGAAGAAGATGATGATGGCGAGGGCGGGAATTGGGACCCGTAGCTCTGCACCGCTCCGGTCGACAAGTTGAGCGTCCAGTAGTTCGCGCTCGCGGGAACGCCGCCCCCGGGCCCGCCGGTCCCATAAATGACGACGCCGGGACCGTTCTCACCTTCGAGGACGAGCGTCGAATCCCGGATCGGCTCGATCTCGGTCGACCCGAAGCCTCGCGCGGCCGGCTGGCCGCCACCGCAGGCCGGGCTGAGCAGCGCGCAGCCGAAGACGGCGAACGCGATGGCGCACCACCCCCGGCGTCGCGGAAACGACCAGAGTCCCTGGGAAGCTCCCGTCATCGCCTTCGGCAGGAATGATAGCGCGTCCCCTTCTAGAGACGTAGCCGGATGCTCCCGGCCCGCCTGATCGAGCCGTCAACGGCGGCGGTCGCCGAGAGCGACGCGCGGGCGCGCGAGTTGGTTGCGCCGGCCTCTAGTGCGCGGCGCCGGCGGCGGGACAGCTGAACAGCGAGGCCGTGCCGCAGTCGAGCGGGGGGACGAACGTCTCCGGACCGGCGATGCAGTGGCTGGTCCCTCCAGTGCTGTAGCTGATCGCGTAGAGCTTCCCGTCGCTGTCGAAGACGTAGATGTATTCCGCCGTGCCGGCGTTGTTGGTGTCGATGAGCTCGTGCTCGCTGCCGCAGGTGTAGCTGAGGACCGTGGTCTGCGGACGGCCGCAGAAGTACGTGTTGCTGGTGATGGCGCTCCAGGTCGCCGTGCACTGGAAGGTGAACGCCCCCGCGTCCGGCGTCGCCGCACAGGCGGCGGCGATCGGCTGATCGCAGGCGACCGCCCCGTCGATTCGATCCTTGGCGTCGCGCGCGCCGTCCGCCCCCACGTCGCCAGCCCCGTCGATCTCCGCGACGCGGTCGGCACCGAGATCGCCCTTGGCGTCGCCGACCGACGCGTCAACCTTGCAGTTCGATGTGCACTTCGTCGAGCTGCTTCCGCACGCGGAGAGACCGGCCAGCAGCAGCGCCATTACCCCCCACAGGCACCCCATCCCTCGAACGGCGAATTTCATTTTTCCGGACTATGCACCAACATCAGGTTTCGTCGCGCCAAAATCGGCCGGCCACCTCGTCGGCGAACAGCACGCCGGCTGGCGTCAATCGAACGCGCAGCTCGTCGACCGCCAGCCAGCCGGCGGCGGCCGCCCACGCGCAGGCCGCTTCGCGACCGGCCAGCGGATCGCGCCCGTGGCGCGCGCGGTGGGCGACGCGATCGATCCCGTCGGTGGTGCGCAGGCCGAGCCAGACCGCTTCGTTCTCCAGATCGCCGGCCGAGCGACGCTCGACGTGGCGGGCGGCGGGGCTGCCGCCGCCCGCGCGCGCGGCGGCGAGATAGACGTCGGTCGCGCGCGGGTTCGAGAAACGCCAGCCGCCTCCGTCGTCGAGCGGCCGGAACGAGGCGGCCGACGCCCCCAGGCCGAGATACGGCGCCAGCGACCAGTAGAGCTGGTTGTGCCGGGCGCGGCGACCGGGGCGCGCGTAGCTCGACACCTCGTACGGCTCGAGCCCAGCGGCGGCAAACGCCGCGCGGGCATGCTCGAACATCGCGGCGACCGCATCGTCGTCGGGTCGCGGCAGCTCGCCGGCGCGATCGCGCGCGCCGAAGACGGTCCCCCGCTCGATCGTGAGCGCGTACGCCGACAGGTGCTCGGGAGCGAGGACGAGGGCGGCGTCGACGGCGCGCCGCCAATCGTCGAGAGACTGGCCCGGGACACCGAAGATGAGATCGATCGAGAGGTCGTCGAAGCCGGCCGCGCGCGCGGCGGCGACCGCGGCAGGTCCCGCCGCCGCGTCGTGGTTGCGACCGAGCGCGAGCAGCAGCCGGTCTTCGAGCGCCTGGATCCCGATCGAGAGCCGGTTGACCCCCAGCGCGCGCAGCGCGCCCAGGCGCGCGGCGTCGGTCTCACCCGGGTTCACCTCGACGGTGATCTCCAGCTCCTGGGCGGGCGGACCGCCGAAGGTCCCGCGCGCCGCATCGATCACCCGTCCGAGCGCATCCGGCCGCCAGAGCCCAGGCGTCCCGCCGCCGAAGTAGATCGAGACCAGCGGACCGGCGCCCGCGAACCAGGGCGCGCGCGCCGCGAGCTCGGCGACCACCGCGTCGGCATAGGCGTCGTGGGGGATCTCGGCGCGGGTGTCGACCGCGAAATCACAGTACGGGCAGCGGAGCGAACAGAACGGAAAATGGACGTAGACGCCGAGCGGATCCCCCGCCCGCAACGCCCCCGCCGAGACGTCCACCTGCGCCCCGGGGCGGCTCAGGGCTTGGGGGCCGGCATTTTCTTGATGTACTCGATGCATTGGCGGATGCGGCGGCGGACCAGCTCCCGGCCGAGCCCCGCCAGCGTCTCGAAGAGCGGCGGCGTCGCCTTCTTGCCGGTGGCGGCCAGGCGCAGCAGCATGAACAGCTCCTTGGTCGACCAGCCGGACTTCTCGGCGAAGGCGCGCGCCAGCGCGTCGAGGCCGGTGATCGAGAAGTCACGCGCGGCGTCCAGCTCCTCACCGAAGGCCGTGAGCGCGTCCATGACGTCTTTCGGTGTCCGGTTCTTGAGCGCCAGCTCCTTCTGCACCGGGGCGTAGTCGACGTCGCCCGAGAAGAAGAAGTCGGTGAGCGGGACGAACTCGTCGAGGCGCTGGATCCGCTCGCGCACCAGCGGCACCAGCGAGGCCAGCTTCTCGTCGGAGAGCCGCCAGGCCCGCAGCCGGCGCACGATCTCGGCGTCGGGGAGCGCGCGCAGGTAGTCGGCGTTCATCGCCGACAGCTTCACCAGATCGAACACCGGTCCTCCCAGGCTGACGCGACCGAAGTCGAACGCCTCCACCATCTCGTCGAGGGTGAACTTCTCGCGATCGCCCGCGATCGACCAGCCCATCGTGCCGAGGTAGTTGAGCAGCGCCTCGGGCAGAAAGCCGGCGTCCTGGTAGTAGTCGAGCGAGACCGGGTTCTTGCGCTTGGAGATCTTCGACTTGTCGGCGTTGCGCAGGAGCGGCATGTGCACCCACTCGGGCGTCTGCCAGCCGAACGACTGGTAGAGGACGACGTGCTTGGGCGTCGAGGAGAGCCACTCCTCGGCGCGGATCACGTGGGTGATCTGCATCAGGTGATCGTCGACCACGTTGGCCAGGTGGTAGGTCGGAAAGCCGTCGGTCTTGAGGAGGATCTGATCGTCGATCTGCGCGTTTTCGAACTTCACCTCGCCCCGCAGCTTGTCGATGAACATGGTCTCGCCCGTGCGGGGCATGGCCATCCGGACCACGAATGGCTCGCCGGCCGCCGCCCGCCGCTCGCCTTCCTCGCGCGGACGCCCACGGCAGAGGCCGTCGTAGCCGACGAAGAGCCCCTGCCGCCGCTGCTCGTGGCGCACCGCCTCGAGGCGCTCGGCCGTACAGAAGCAGCGGTAGGCGCCGCCGCTGGCGATCAGCTGGGCCGCGTGCGCGGCGTAGATCTCGGCCCGCTCCGACTGCCGGTAGGGGCCGAAGGGGCCGCCGATGTCGGGTCCTTCGTCCCAGGCCAGCCCCACCCAGCCGAGCGCCCGCAAGATCGCCGCTTCCGACGCCGCCGTCGAGCGTGCGCGGTCGGTGTCCTCGATCCGGAGCACGAACTTCCCACCGTGCTTCTTGGCGAAGGCGTAGTTGAAAAGCGCGATGTAGGCGGTTCCGACGTGCGGATCCCCGGTCGGCGACGGGGCGATGCGGACTCGAACGGGGGGCGACATGCGCCGGGTTCATAACACGGACTTGCCCACGAGAACGCCCAGGCCTCGGGCGTCGCCGGGCCTCCGGGCTCAAAGTTTCATTCCGTCACATCTCGTCCGCTTGCGCCCCCGTCATCGCATGTGGGACTCTCCGGGACGCTGAAGGTTCCTGGATGGTCGAAGCGTTGAGCCAAACGACGCGAGGAAACAGAGAAAACAGATGAGAACAGAAGCCCCGAAACCTCTGGAGACCACCCGGCCACGATTGAGGCGAGCGGCTTGGCCGTCCGTCGCCGGCGTCATCTTGACGCTCGCGCTTTCGGGCGTCGCACGAGCACAATATGAAGCGCCGCCTCCGAACGCGTACGTGGCCGGTCCGACTGTCTACCCCGAGACGTTGCCGCCCGATCCCATTCCGGAGTACCAACCGGCGTCCCCCGGATGGGGTTTCACCTGGGTGAACGGATACTGGGACTGGACCGGTTACGACTGGACCTGGAACAACGGCTACTGGGTTCAAGGCCGGCCGGGGTGGGCCTACTTCGGGCCGCGCTTCATCTGGGAAAATGGTCAGCCGGTCTACTACCGCGGATTCTGGCAGCGACCTGACGGCTATCGAGAGTACCGGTACGGCGGCGGCGGGATGATCTCTCCGGCCTGGTACGCGCGACCGCGGTACGAGCCGCGCTACTGGCGCGCCGATCCCGGTCACAGCACGGCGTGGCGACGCGCTCCGGGCGCGCCTCCCGGCGGCTGGCGTGAGGCTCCGCGGATCGAGCGCCGTCGCGAGATGGAACATCGCGAGGGGGTCGAGCACCGCGAGGGGATGGAGCACCGCGAGATGGAACATCGCGAAGGCGAGCACCGCGAGGCTGAGCACCGCGAGGCCGAGCACCGCGAAATGGAGCA
>Ga0210383_10005939_pt1 | contig 10683 bp, 8 predicted proteins | sample IncBWC14OmetaG_FD_160072 | JGI IMG/M metagenome (GOLD analysis project Ga0210383, IMG submission 160072) | Forest soil microbial communities from Barre Woods Harvard Forest LTER site, Petersham, Massachusetts, United States - Inc-BW-C-14-O ...
GCCAGGCCGTGTTCACTTTTTTCTGGGTGAAGGAAAACCAGTGGGAAGGCACGGACTATACCGTGACCGTGCAGTGAGGAAGGTCTCACACTCTAAGAATCTCGGCCTCAGGCTTCCGGCGGGCTCGAGTAAAGCAACTCCACGACCGTGCAATCGTCGCTGAGAGGATTGCCCGCGCAGAAGGTCGAGACTGCAGAAAAAATTCCTTCTAACGTCGGGGTCTTGGCCGCGGCCGCTTCCAGGCGGGAATCTTCGAAGAAATCGCCCATGGAATTCTCCGCCTCGGTGACTCCGTCCGTCACCAGGATGAAGCGGTCGCCGGAATTCAACTGGCAGCGTGCGCTTTCAAAGGTGGCGTCGGCCAGCAGGCCCACCGGAACATTTCCGTGCGGCGGACGTATCACTTCCCCACCACACACCAGCAGTGGCGGCACATGTCCGCAATTCACGTATTCCAGATCGCCATCGCGGCGCAGACGCGCCAGCAGCAACGTCGCATATTTTTCTCCCACCAGCTTTTCCGTGAAGAAGCGGTTCACGGCGCTCACAATCTCGAGCAGCGCGCCGCCGGAAATGAGGTGCGAATAAATCATTCCTTGCAGAGTGGACGCTAGAAGCGCGGCCGAGACTCCCTTGCCGCTGACATCGGCCAAAACCACGGCCAGGCCCTCTTTGGTATTGACCGCGTCAAAAAAATCGCCGCCGATCTCCTTGCAAGACAAGTTCTTGCCGCGCAGCTTGGCGAACGGAACCTCGGGAATCTTCACCTGCATCAGCCGTTGCTGGATGGAAGCCGCAATACTCAATTCCTGCTGATAGCGGCGCGACTCTTCCTCCGCCTGCACCAACCGGGCGTTCTCGATCAGCGACGCCGCTTCGGTCGCGATCACGTGCAGAATGTCCTGGCCGACCCCGCTGATGTCGCGTGAGGCAAAGCGCGAATCCACGTAGAGAACTCCCATCACCTCGACCGCGGTCTGCGCGGGCACCGGAGTCTGCGCGTCGCGCGTGGACTGCACCTGCATCTTCCTCAGCGGAATGCAAACCACGGTCCGCAGATCGTAAGCCACAATGCTCTGCCGTCCCGCAAGATCGATGGACTGGCTGGTATCGGTGAGCAGGAATTCCGAGTTCGACCGCATGGACTCTTCCAGGATCGAGTGCGAAATCGTGGTGTCGTCCAGCAGCGGATCGCCCTTCAGGTTGCGTCCCGCGGCCAGCCGTAGTTTGCCTTCGTCGTCCTTTAGAAAAACGTAGCCGCGCTCCGCCCGCGTCAATCGCAAGGTGACGTCGAGCATGGTCATCAGAATTTCGTCAAGCACCCCCGCGGTGTTGAGTTTGCGGGCTGCCTCGAGAAACAGGCGGAGTTTTTCGAGATCGGTGGCTTCCGCCGAGATCTGTACACCGGAAAGCTGGCTCAGAAATTCGCGCGCGGTGTTCGAAGTATTTTGCGCCGGATTGAAAAGAATGTAGGCGGAATCGCGCGCCCCAAATTCCAGGCGATCGTTGCGCTCCAGTTTCTGGCGCTGGATTCGCTCCCCGTTGACGAACGTGCCATGCTTGCTGCCCTGGTCGATCAGGTAGAAGTCGTCGCCTTCCAGCACTATCTGCGCGTGGTCGCGGGAGACGCGCGGGTCGGCAATGACCAGATCTTTATCCACCTTGCGCCCCACGCTGAAAGGCGTACGGTTGAGCACGATATTTTTTTGATCGCTGCCCTGGACAAACACCAGCGCGGGAAATACACCCGAACCAGAACCGTGATGACTGATGGCACTCAGGGTCATGAAATGTCAGATCGCCGGGCGCATCCGGCTTTTCGCGTTCGTGGGGAAGGGCCGCGCTTATCTCGCCTCAACAGACTACCCTGTTGACTGATGCGCTCGCAAGGCACTTCGCGGGTGCCAAGCCGCCAGCATCGCCGTCACGAAGATCAGAACCGGCAATGCGAACGTTGCGTAGAACGGGGCTTTCCAACCATCGAGCGCCGCGTCGCGCGATACGAACCACAGCGCGCTCAATCCCAGGCTCGCGATCCACTGCCAGGCCAGCGCCAGTCCGGTCGCCCAGGAGAGTGGGCCTCCAGAACGCGATTCGTCCGGCTGGGCGGGGTTTCTCGCAGGAAATTGCTCGCGCGCCAGAAAAAGAATTGCCGGCAGCAGCAAAACCTGATTGTAGGGGGCGTACATGGGCACGACGAGCACTGTGAGAGTCAGGACAACGGCAAGTGCGCCCGCGAATCCGGCTGATCCCGGGGCTTCGCGGCGCAACTTCCACAGGAGCAGCGCACTTGCGAAGCACGCGACCGCCGCGAGAATCTGTCCCCCATGACTGCCCACCGCCCAGTTTACGAGCTGATCGAGGACCGATTCATTTTGTGTGTATTGATGGTACTGCCGGATCGCTTCGAGAAACATCTTGATCCATCCGGGCAGCACCCACTCCGCGGCCATCAGAAGCGCCCCCATGATCGTGGCAAAACCAAACACCAGCCGCTGGCGCGTCTTCCAGTTGCTCACGGTCCAACCGAGCAGCCAAAGCACCATGGGCCACGCCAGTTGCGGCTTGATCGTCGCCAGCGCCAGGATCGCGCCGCCGCAAAAGAGGAATCCGCTGGCCACGCAGGCGGCCGAGCCTGCCAGCAGCGCGGCCACCAGCAAGCTCAACTGCTGCAGCTTGATTCCCTGCACCGCCGGAACGCTGCCCAGCGTAAGCGCGATCGCAATTGCGATGGCAATTGGCGACGCACGCCAGCCCAGCACACGAAACCATAGCGGCACAGTCGCAGCTGTGAGGGCGATGAGCAGCCAATAGAAAAAGAGCTGCACGCCATGAAAAGAGAACCCGACGAGCGGAGCCAGCAGAAAAACCACATAGACCGGATAGGCGAACCCTTGCCGGTCTTTGGGATCGCCCAGCCGCGCCGGGTCCAGCGCCCGACCGTAGTATCCCTTTTGGATTTCGAGCGCCACTTCCTCACTGTAGGGATTGCGTTGATGTAACAACAATTCGCGCGCGCCCAGCCAGCGCGGGTACAGGTCTGAGAGGTTGCCGCGCGGGCGGTCGTGCGCGGCCGCATCGGCCACCTGATGCCCCACCAGGATCCGGTCCACATAAAACCACATGCTCGTGGCCGCCAGCAGCGCCAGAGCAAGCCACAAAGCGAGTTGCCAACGTTTCTGCAAGGTTCGCGTTTCTGCAAACTCAGTGGAGCGATTATCCACGCCCGCTCGAATCGACAGAGCTCCGGAAAAAAGCGCACCCTATGTTACAACTGATCGAAACAAAAACGATCGGACACAAACTCTTCCATGCGATGGCGCATCGCAGTCTCGGCGGCGATTGGGCTCGCTAGCGGAGTCTTCTGCTGGTTTCTCATGGTGCATTTTCACCAGGACGCCGCGGATTTCCGCTGGGCGTTGCGGCTCGCGCGTTACATGGTACAGCGCCAGAATCCGTATAACACTCCGCTCGAGCAGTATCCCCTCACCGCGGCTTTTTTTGCCCTGCCTTTCCTGCGATTTACGCCCGAAGTCGCCGCCGGACTTTTCTGGGGCATCAGCTCCGCGCTGCTGGCTTTTGGGCTGACCCGCGAAGGCTACGGCCGCCTGCGCATTTTTCTGGCATATCCCTTCTGGGCGGGAATTCTCACCGTGCAGTGGTCGCCCATCCTCGCGGCCAGCGCATTTTTTCCGCTGCTTCTGCCGGTGACCATGGCCAAGCCGCAGATTGGCCTGCCCGTTTTTCTCACCCACCTCAGTCGCCGCGGCCTGGTGGCGTGCGCCGTGCTGGCCGCCGCCAGCCTCGCCTTGATGCCGAACTGGCCGGTGCTCTGGATGCGGCAAGCGGCCAATTACGAATTCTTTGTCCCCATGCTGATTCTTCCGGGGCCACTCTTGCTGCTGGCCTTGTTTCGTTACCGCGACCGCGACGCAGTGCTCCTCGTGTTGACCGCGCTCATGCCGCAGCGCTGGTTCTTCGATGCCTTTATTCTGTGGCTGATTCCAAAATCACGGCGCGAAATTGTGTGGACCGCCTGCCTCAGTTGGGGCGCCGGCATCTGGCGCTGGTATCACTATCACTACACTTCTACGCAGGTCGGCCGATGGGTTGTGATTTTTCTCTATCTGCCGATGCTGGTGGTCGTGCTGTTACGGCCACGCGCAGAACTGCGTGCGGAAACTCAGCCTGGCCCGCTCACCCCGCAGCCGAGCGTTCTGGCGTAAGCCCGTCTGACGCAGCCCCAAGCACACTCCCCGCGCGCGTGGCCTCCTTGCTGATCTGCCACACCGACCACAACAGCGGAATGGCCATGAGATTAATATTGCTGTTCTCCAGCCACAACACGATCCAGAGCGGACTGATGAGAAGCGGCAGACTCGGAATCAGCAACCCCGCTTTCCTGCCGGGAAGCTTATCCAGAGTTGTCCAGCCGTAGTCGGTCAACAACACCAGCGGCAGAAGCAGCAGACAGAGATCATGCGCGTTAGTGTGCCAGCTGGTCAGCACAGCCACCACGACTGCCAGCGAAAATCCAACCTCAAGATGATCTCGCGATGCGAGCCTGCCCTTGATCGCGGCGAAACCCAGGAGCAGCGCGGACAACAAAAGAACGAGACCTGCCAACACCGTGGACACCGGATTACCAGGCACGGAATTGAAGGACCATCCCTCAATCAGCCCGCGCAGGTTTGGCATCAGTTCCGGCGGCACGCCTCCGAGCGCCGGAGCCCTTGCAATCTGCAGAACATATTTGGGATAGGCCAGCATGCCTTGCCAACCCACCAGCCCTAGGGAGAGCAACGCCCACACGGCGGCGACCACGGCAAATCCCCACGCGGCGCGCTTGCGCTTCCAGAACCCGATCAGCAAGATCATCGGGATGATGAACTGAAACTTGAAAAGAGCCAGGCCAAACCAGCCGCCGGCGAGAAAGTCAGATTCCCGCTTGAGCGCGCTGAATCCCAGCGTGCAAAGCAGCACCAGCAGAATCGAATCCTGCCCCTGCAACAGGCAAAGAAAAACCGGGAAGAAGGCCAGAAAGCCCAGAACAAATTCCCAAGGCGGAATCGCTCGCAGCACATGCAAGTGCCGCCGCAGCGTCAGGGCCACTCCGAACAGCCCGATCATGTTCACCAGGTCCCACGCCACGAACGCCTGCCGGTAAGGCAGCAGAGTGAGGGGCAGGAAAACCACCGCTTCGAGAGGCGGGTGAATGTAAGGCAGCGGCCCGCGCCTCGATTCCGTCAGCCCTCCGGTGAATACCTGCTGCACTTGATACTGAATATGCGGGTCGTAAAGCTGATGCCGCATGCCCTCCCGGAGGATGGTGCCGGCGGTGTAGAAAACCGTGAAATCCGGATAGCCACGTAGAATGCGTTCCCGCAGGTTGACGAAGAACAGCGCATGCAGACACAACATTCCGACGACAAAGATCCGGATCAGGCGCCGGCGTACTTCCGGTTTTCGCGCCGGCGGCTTTCTTCCGGGCACGAATGAAGAGGGAGATTGTATTTGCTCAGGGGGCACAGTGCGACGCGATTGTATCCTGTGCGCCCGTTCCCGGCTATGTATGATGGTGGCCGCATGCAGGAATGGCTAACCTCCAAACGTACTTTCCTGGCCGTTGTTTTCCTGGGGATCCTTGCCCTGTCGGCGCGCAGCGTCAGCGATCCCGATGTGTGGTGGCATCTTAAGACTGGCCAAATGATCGCGCAGACCAGAACCGTTCCGCACACTGATTCTTTTTCCTTTACGCGCGCGGGCGCTCCCTGGGTGGCGCACGAGTGGCTCACTGAACTTTTCATCTACGGCACTTATCGAATCGGCGGTTGGGGCGGCTTGATCGTTGTGTTTGCGCTGATGGTTAGCGCAGCGTTCTTTCTGGTTTACCTGCGCTCTGCCCCGGATCCCTATTCTTCCGGTCTAATCGTGCTTCTGGGCGCCTGGGCCACGGCGCCGGTCTGGGGCGTGCGCCCGCAGGTGGTTTCACTGCTTCTTACCAGTCTGTGGTTCTTGATTGTTGAACGGTCGGAGCAGAACTTGCGTCTGCTCTGGTGGACACTCCCGCTGACCGTTCTCTGGGTCAACTTGCATGCCGGGTTCGCCTTGGGGCTGGCGCTCCTTCTGCTCTTTCTCGCAGGAGAATTCCTGGAGCAGGTCGCATCCTCTCGACCTTCGAACCACGCGCGTCTGCGCGCTCTGGCCATCACTTTCGTATTTGACCTGCTGCTGGTCCCGCTCAATCCGAATGTCACGAGGATGTATTTCTACCCAGTGGACACTCTGCGCTCGAAAGCCATGCAGAACTACATCGCGGAGTGGGCCTCGCCCAATTTTCACCACGCGGAGTACATTCCCTTCCTGCTTCTTCTGTTGACGACGACGGCAATCCTGGCTTGGTCGCGATTCCGCGTAAGGCCACGCGACATTCTGTTGCTGATGGTGAGCACGTTCGCCGCGCTGTCGTCGATTCGTATGATTCCGTTCTACGTGCTGGTCGCCGTGCCCGTCTTGTCGCGGCCGGTAGAGCTATGGGCTCCCTCTCAGCGTTCTCAGAGGCGTCTTCGTGCTGCTCGGGTCCCGCTGCCCTACGCGGGTGTGCTCAACGCGCTCATTCTCTTCGCTCTGATTGGATTTGTCGGATTTCAAATCAAGAATGTCGTTCAGCGCCAGCCTGAGGTCGAGGCCCAGCACTTTCCCGTGGGCGCCGTCGCCTATCTCCAGGCGCATGCTCCGTCAGGTCCACTTTTCAATCTCTACGATTGGGGAGGATATCTGATCTGGAGGCTCAACCCGCAGACCCCGGTTTTTATCGATGGCCGCGCCGACTTGTACGGCGAGAGTCTGATGCGGCAATTTGCTGAAATGTACGGTTTAAAGGGCGGGTGGCAAGAATCGCTGCAAACGTGGCGGATAAAGACCATTCTGCTGAACCCGGACAGTGCGCTGGCGGTAGCCCTTCGAAATGCGCCGGGCTGGCAGGTCGGTTATTCGGATTCTCAGGCAATCGTCCTTGAGCGATTCGCGCCGCAATCGCCATAATGCCGATAACCATATATGGCACAATCAGTTACGAAAGTTTTGCCCAGCCGACGGCTGACGCGGGGAGGAGTTCCCTTGGTACCCAGGGAGTATGCAAGAAATTACTCTTTCCTTGTATTTTGCGGGGTATGATGGAAGCAGTTAATACGTGAAACTCCTCCCAACTTGAAGAAGCAAAAGCTTTTGGACGACACCGCATGTTGCGGGCTTTTTTCAAGGCTGGATGTTTTCAACGCCAGACGCTTCGGATCAGATTACGGCGGCCCGTATCTGGTCAAGATCGCGCCTAATCGAGATCGTACGTTTGAGGTCGTGTCCGTTCAGGGTCGTATCCTTTAAGGAGGGCAGAATCTATGCAGCTTGCACGCAGGCTTTTTTGGGACGAGCAGGGTCAGGACATTGCAGAATATGCGGTGATGCTGGCCGTTATTCTGGTGATCGTGGTGGGGACCGTCCGGCTAATTGGCTCCAATGCCAACAATGTCTTCTCGTCGGTCGCCAGCAGCATTCAGTAGCCAGAGACTACAGAGTAAGACCCGAACGCTAACTTCAGATAGCATCGCCTTTGCAGTTTTCTGAGGGAACACCATGAACCGCACACGCTTGTTGATGATTGGAGTCCTGGCCCTGGCGCTTGGCACCGTCGCGGGCCTCATTGCCTACAGGAACTTGCAATCGAGAAGCGGACCGGGAGAATCGGGCGTGCCGGTGGTGGTGGCCGCGGACGATATCCAGGTCGGCGCCCGCATCGAAGAGCATGACGTTCGCATCACCAATCTTCCGCCATCCTCTCTGCCCGCCAATACTTACGACCGGCGGTCGAAGGTTCTGGGGCGCGGCGTAGTCGTCCCGATTGCCAAGGGTGAGTTCATTCTGCCGTCAAAGCTGGCCGGCGAAGAATCCGGCGCCGGGCTGCCTTCGCTGATTCCAAACGGAATGCGGGCCGTTTCGGTGCGCGTCAATGAAATTGTCTCGGTGGCTGGATTCGTCACCCCCGGCACTCGCGTCGATGTGCTGCTCACCGGAACGCCGGAGGGCGGGAACGACCAGGAGACCACCACAGTGCTGCAGAACGTGCGGGTCATCGCGACTGGCCACACGCTGGAGCACAGTGCCACCGGCGAGGCCCAGAACACCGCCGTGATCACGTTGCTGGTCTCACCTGACGACGCCCAGCGATTGACGCTGGCCAGTTCTCAGGGCCACATCCAGCTTGCGTTGCGCAGCCCGCTCGATACCAAACAGGACGATGTCGCATCGTCTAGCGCGAGAGGTTTGTATAAGGGGTCTGCGCCGGCGGTTACCCCGGTCAGGCTTCCTCATGCGGTTGTGGTCAAGAAGCCGGCTGCGGTTGTCACTCCTGCCTCCTCGGTCGTGAGCGTTGAGGTCATTGAGGGCGACAAGAAAAAAGAAGTAAAGTTTGATGAACAGGGTTCTGGCACGAAGGGTTCCGACACGAAATGAACGGCGCACGACCGGAAGTCCGACGGACAAGAAGAATCGACTCAGGCTTTTCTCACTGGGAGAAGAATCCGAAGATGAAAGTTCGTACGGCGCTTCTTGTCGCAGCAGTCGCCCTGATGCTGCTGCCACGCAACTCGGTTGCAGAATTCTTGCAGCAGCCCGCCTCGCCCACGCTCGATCCCGCTCAGAACTCCGCGCCGCCATCCGGTACGCAGACCACCAACCTTCCGCCGCAGTCAGATCAGGCGCCAGCTTCGGCCCCGCTGCGGGTCATGGTTGGAAAGTCACTGCTCATCAACACCACGGAACGGTTGACACGCGTCTCGGTGACGGACTCCGCCATCGCCGAGATCGTCATCGTTTCGACTACCCAGATTCTGGTTCATGGCCGCACGCCGGGCGAAGTTTCTCTGCTCATCTGGGATGAACTGCAACGCTCGCGCAGTTTCGACCTGCGGGTAGACGTTGACGTCAGCGCCTGCGCCGAGGAAGAACACCGGGTTTTTCCTGAAGAGCAGATCGCTGTCACCCCTTCGCGAGCGGCCATTGTTTTATCCGGACATGTTTCCACTGAGGATGTCGCCAAGCGGGCCGGTGAACTGGCATCCGCCTATTCTCCGAAAGTGATCAACGTGCTCACGTTCGGACCAGTCGGCGCGCAGGAAGTTCTGCTGCAAGTGAAGTTTGCGGAAGTGGACCGCTCCGCGCTGACGACAATGGGCGTGAACTTTATTTCTACCGGCGCGGCAAATACGGTGGGCAGCACCACCACTGGACAGTTTGGCGGTGTGGGCACGCAAACCATCAGCCAGACGGTGGGCCAGGGCGGTCCGTTCTCGGCTACGAATTCGCTGAGCAACGTGCTGAATCTGTTCCTGTTCCGGCCTGACATTCACTTTGGAGCCGTCATTGAGGCTTTGGAGACCAAGAACCTGCTGCAAATTCTCTCCGAGCCCAACCTGATCGCAATGAACGGCAAGGAAGCCAGTTTCCTCGCAGGCGGCCAGTTTCCCTTTCCGATCGTGCAGCCGGGAGCGGGCTTTACCGCGGTCACCATTTCATTCAAGGAATTCGGCGTCAAGCTGGTATTCACTCCGGTCATCATGCCGAACGGAAATATCCACTTGAAGGTTGCACCGGAAGTGAGCACGCTCGACTTCACCAACGCGCTGACCATCTCCGGCTTTACGGTTCCTGCCCTGAGCACGCGCAAGGCGGAAACCGAATTTGAACTGCAGGATGGTCAGAGCTTTGTGATTGCCGGCTTGATGGACAATCGCGTAACCGATGTCTACAACAAAATTCCCGGCCTCGGCGATATCCCGATCCTGGGAGCGTTCTTTCGCAGCAAGAGTCTGCAAAAAAGCAATTCTGAATTGATGGTGTTGTGTACGGTACACCGGGTCTCTCCAAGCACCGAACCTCCGACGCTGCCCAAGGATCCGAAGCCGTTTATTGATAACAGCAAGTTCGACAAGCCGCAGGGTAAGTGAGCGGGCCGAACCAGATCTTACGTAGCCAGATCTTACGGGACATATCGTACGAGCCAGGGTGGGGAGAAGTAGCGGGGCATGGCAGAGCTTTCGGTGGTAATCGTAGCCATAGATAACGAGCAGCGTACCGTGCTGCAGGTGCTGGTGGACGGCACCAGCGTCGCACGCACCGCTCATACGTGCGCCAGCTTTCCCGTGGCGGTTTCAGACCCAGTGGTGCGCCGCGTACGGGCTGCGACTCCCGACGTAATCTTGGTGGATATACCCGGCGATAATCCCGCGGTCGCTTTGCGGGCCATTGAGTTATTGCATCAGGAGTTGCCAGACTCCGCCGTATTCGCCATCGGAACTCTCAGCCAGCCTCAGGTGATCGTCAATGCCATGCGCGCTGGCGCTCGAGAGTTTATTGAGCGTCCCACCACCACCACCGACTTGCTGGAAGCGTTTGTGCGGCTGACTGCGGCGCAGCGGCGCACTCAAAAGGAAGGCCCGAAGGGCAAGGTGTTTTCCGTGGTTAACGCCAAAGGGGGAAGCGGAGCCACCACCGTGGCGGTAAACCTGGCGCTAGCGCTGCAGGCTGCCCACGGTCACACCGCGTTGGTGGACCTGGCTCCTCTCGGACACACCGCGCTTCATTTGAATGTGAAGCCCTCGTTCAACGTGGCCGACGCGATCCGAAACC
>Ga0210383_10005940_pt1 | contig 10683 bp, 9 predicted proteins | sample IncBWC14OmetaG_FD_160072 | JGI IMG/M metagenome (GOLD analysis project Ga0210383, IMG submission 160072) | Forest soil microbial communities from Barre Woods Harvard Forest LTER site, Petersham, Massachusetts, United States - Inc-BW-C-14-O ...
CTGAATCCCGCGGACGCTTTCCTGGCACAGGCGATGTATCCGGCTAAGCCAGCGCTCCCACACATTCTGGGGCGCGACGGTGTAGGCGAAGTGCTGGCCGTCGGAACGGGCGTTTCGAACGTGAAGCTTGGCGATACGGTTGGTATCTTGCGATGCGATGTCGGCGTGGAAGTGTGGGGAACGCTGGCTGACAAAGTTTTGGTTCACGCTCCGAGCGTTGCGCCTCCTCCCGCGGGTTGGTCTCTCGAACAGACGGCTGGCGCGCCCTTGGTTTACCTGACCGCTTGGCAGGCTCTGACGCAGTGGAGCGATCCGCCTGCGCCGCCTGCTGCGGGATCGGTGCTGCTGGTGACGGGGGCTTCTGGAGGCGTTGGTACGGCATCGGTGCAACTCGGCAAGTCGATGGGCTTAACCGTGGTTGCGTTGTCGCGCAGCGCTGAGAAGGGCGCGAAACTGCGCGCGCTGGGAGCGGACCATGTATTCGATCCGGGCGATCCAAATTTGCGTAAATCCGTGATGACCGCGATCGCACCCAAGAAAGTCGACATCGTCGTCGACAACGTGGGCGGCGCGCTGTTCAATCAGGTATTAGCTACGCTCGGTTACGGAGGCCGCATCAGCGTGGTGGGCAGGAGCGCGGGCGAAGTGCCGAACTTCAACACCGCATCGCTGTTCTTCAAACGCAATCGCATTGGGGGTGTCGCCGTGTCGGATTTCACAGCCGAGCAAGCCCAGGCGGCTTGGAAAGAGATCACCGGACGCTTGAATGCCATGGGCCAAAAGCCGGTTATCGACCACGTATTCCCTTTCGAAGAAGTGAAGCAGGCGTTCGCGCGATTGGCCGAGGGACCCATGGGCAAGGTATTAATCCGGGTGTAATCAGCGGTGTAATCAGAGTGATAAGCTAGCACCTGGAGAAAACAGAATGCGAAGACTCGGTGGTCTGCTTGTGGTTGGCGCGGCATGCGGAATCTTGAGCGCTGGTACAGTCGACGCTCCGGGGCCGGCCGTCGGCGTGCGAGCGATCATTCATTCCGTAGCGGACCTGGATAAGACCGTGAAGTTTTATCACGAGGGCCTTGGCCTGCTGCCCGTTGGACAAGGCGGAAAGCCAATGACCGCGATGCCAACGCCACAGCCATTGGACGAATCGCTCTCAAAATTCACCGATACGTGGGGTGCGAAGTTCCGGAACGCATCGTTCAAAATTCCCGGTGCGATGTTCGACCTGGAGCTGACTGAATTCACGGGCACACTTCGCAAAGAGGCGACGCCACACATGCAGGATCCGGGCGCGGCCACTCTGGTTCTTACCGTCCGCGACGTGGATGCGGCGCTTGACGGCGTCAAGAAGAACGGTGGATCGGTGCTGAGCATCGGTGGCGCGCCGATGAAGATTGGTTCTGAAACCAGCAAGAGCCGCTCGGTGTTTGTGCGGGATCCCGATGGCTTCATGCTGGAGCTGGCCGCAATTCAACCGCTGCCCAAGACCACTGCTCCGGCGGACAGCAACGTGGTTGGCGGACGCATCGGCGTCACCATCAAGGAGACCGATCAGACCATGAAGTTCTATCACGACATACTGGGCTTTGAGACTAAGCCCGCAGCGCCGGCTTACGACACGAATGCGACGATTGCGGCTTTAATCGATGCCAAGGGGGCGCACTGGCGCATTAGCTCGGCTCACGTTCCGGGATCGTCGGTTGAAATCGAAATGCTGGAGTTCAAGGACGTCGCACGCAAGCCTTTCGAGTTGCGCGTGCCGGATATCGGTTCGCCGGTAGTTTCCGTTCACGTGAAGGATGTCGATGCGGCGATGAAAAGCGTGGTTGCTGGCGGCGGATCGATCTATACGCGCGGCGGCGAGCCGGTGAAGTTAGGCCCGGGCGTCGGCGTTTTCGTACGCGATCCGAATGGCCTGTTGATAGAGCTGATCCCTTAAGTACAAAGCGCAGGCAACGCGGCCGGCTTGGCGCTTGAGACGGCGGCGATGATCTCGTCGGAGCGCTCGGACGAAAACACGGTTCCGGTGAGCATTCGAAACTTTGCCGCCATTTCATCCCACGTGAGCGGGTTTTCGGGATCGCCCTTGGGATAGCGAACGAACTTTTCCCAGCGTTGACCATTTTCCACTTCGATAGTGACGCGGGCCGCCCATTCCTTCGGGAAATTCTCTTCGATTCGCGGATCTTTGACCAGCGCAACCTTGTTCATTAGTTGTCGGATCTTCGGCGAGCGCGCTTTTTCGCAGGTGAATTGCTCCAGGCCTGCGACGCCATCGATGGCCGCAACCGCCGCGCCGAAAGGCATGGAGAATTGCGTGTCAACCACCGATTCAGGGCTATATTTCCTGGCGCGTGGCTCGGCGACAATTCCCCATCCCGCCTCCAGAACCGCAATTTCGATCTGACGAATCTGGCTGGCTTCGATTTTGTGCTCACTCATGATCGCGAGAACAGCATCAATCGGCCCTTGCATGTAGCGGCAGCAGGCGTGGGGTTTGACGGCGGTGTGGAGGATCTCGAACGATTCGCCCAGGTTGGCAGTAAGGCGTTCGGCAATCGGGTTGCGCGAATATCCATGCAGAAAGCCGTCGCGGCCTTCCAGCATCCGGAGCGGCCCTGTGAATCCTTCGGCTGCGAGCAGCGCCGCATGAATACCGTTTTGAGCGGCGAGTCCAGGATGGATTCGTTTGGTCCACGCGCCGTCGGCAAGAAACTCCATCGATCCCGCCGCCATGCTTCCCGCGATTCCAACCGCGGCCAGGGTTTGCTCCGCGCTCAGTCCGAGCAGTTTCGCCGATGTGATCGCCGCACCGAAAACGCCGCAAGTTGGCGTCATATGAAAGCCGAGTGAGTAATGCTCCTTGGGCTGCACGGCCATCGCAATGCGCGCGGCAGCTTCGAATCCGGCGACTACGGCAGTGAAGAACGCGTCCGGCGATGTATCGGGCAAGGTTTCGGCCAAAGCCAGCGCGGCGGAATACATGGTTGCGCCCAAGTGGATTGACCCGCCGCTATGCGTGTCGTCCTGTTCGATGCCGTGTGCCGATGCGCCATTTGCCATAGCCGCGAGTCCCGGAATGGTGCGCATGCGAGTGCCAATTATCGTGGCGCATCCATTTGCGCCGGTGCGCTGGATCATCCTTTGAACCGCGGCCGATGATTCCTCACGTGAACCTCTGATCGCACACGCCAGGTAGTCGAGCAGAAAATACCGAGCGCGGTGGATAACCTCGGATGGAAGATCGCGAGCTTCGAGCCCATGCAGAAAATCGACCAGCTCGCGCGTGTATTCTTTCATTCCGTTCCTTTCTTGGGTGCAAGATAACGCCGTCGAAGCACGATGACGCGCTCTTTGTTCTGGTTGAAGCCGCGCGTCTCAACGGCCACGATGCCGCGGTCAGGCTTGCTGGCGGATTCGCGCTTTTCCAATACCTCTGACTCAGCATACAGCGAATCGCCTAAAAACATGGGCCGCTCGAAGACCACGCTCTCGTAGCCGAGATTGGCGATAGTCTTACCGCTGGTGTCGGATACGCTCATGCCGACAGTGAGGCTGAAAATCAATGTGTCCAGCGCGGGACGCTGTCCCACGGGTTGCGTGCGTGCGTAGTTCTCGTCGATGAACAGCGGGTTCTGATTCATCGACAGCAGCGCGAACAGTGTGTTGTCGTACTCGGTTATGGTGCGGCCTGGCCAGTGTTTGTAAACAGCGCCTACCTCGAACTCTTCGTAATAGCGTCCGAATTGCATGGCTATGTTTTGTCTTTATATTTCTTGAGCAGGTTGCGCGCGATGATCAGCCGCTGCAGTTCGTTGGTGCCGCCGCCGATCACTACCAGCGGCGCGTCGCGATAATAGCGCTCCACCGGGAAATCTTTGGAATATCCGTTGGCGCCCAGGATACGCATGGCTTCAAACGATACCTCGGCTGCGGTTTCGGTGGCGAACAGTTTTGCCATTCCGGCTTCCAAGTCGCAGCGCTCGCCGCGATCGCGCTTCTCGCAGGCAGAGTAAATCAGCAGCCGCGACGCTTCAATGTGCGTCGCCATGTCGGCTAGCTTGTTCTGGATGGTCTGGTATTCGGCGATGGGCTTGCCGAATGTGGTGCGGCGCTGTGCGTAGCGGATGGCTTCTTCAAAAGCAGCGCGCGCGATGCCGAGTCCACGGGCGGCGACGTTCAGGCGTTCGGCTTCCAGGCCGGTCATCACTTGTTTGAAGCCATGCCCCTCCGCGCCTCCGATCAGATTTGCGGCGGGCACTGGAAAATCGGCAAAATGCAGCTCGCAGGTTTCGACGCCTTTATAGCCCAGCTTATCGATATCCCGGCTCACGGTCATGCCGGGCGGGCCTTTCTCAAACACGAACGCGCTCATGCCGCGATGGGCGGGTTGGGCGGCGGGGTCGGTCTTGGCCAAAAGCAAAAACGTGTTGCCGTGCCGCGCGTTAGTGATCCACATCTTCGAGCCATTGACGCGATAGACATCGCCATCGCGCGTGGCAGTGGTGCTGATGCCTTGCAGATCGGTACCCGCGTTCGCTTCGGTGAGACAGATGCCACCGCGCTTCTCGCCAGTCGCCATCCCGGGCAGGAACCGGCGCTTTTGTTCTTCGGTGCCAAAGTGGACCACTACGTCGCACATCACGGAGTTGCTTCCGATTACGCCCGCTAGGCCAAGCCAGGCGCGCGAAATCTCTTCGAAGATCATCGCGAACGTGGTGGTGTCGACTCCCGAGCCGCCGTATTCTTCGGGTATGTTCAGCCCGAAGAGCCCCATCTCTTTCATCTGTGCCACCAACGTGTGCGGATATTCGTCGCGATGTTCCATGGCCGAGGCCACCGGCATCACTTCATTTTCGACAAACTGCCGGACCGTTCGAAGGATGAGCTCTTGTTCCTCGTTAAGCGCTTTCACGCGTAGCCTCCTTGGCCCATCAGCTTGTCGATTTCGTCTTCACTAAAACCGGCTTCGTGAAGGATCGCGCGGCCATGTTGCCCGGCGCTGGGCGGAGGTCCCTGAGGAACAGGCGGTGTGAGCGAAAGGCCGATCGGCAAACGGGGAAGCACCACGGGCTGTTCGCCGGTAAGAGCGATTTGAGTGAATAGATGGAGCGCCGCGGCCTGAGGATCGTTCAAAACCTGGCCGGGCTTTTGGATAGGGTCGTTCGCGATGTCATGCTCGTTCAGAAGAGCTACCCAATGCAAAGTCGGCTGAGCTTGCAGCACGCCGGCGATCAGATTCTCCAGCGCATCGACATTGGCTACGCGATCCGTATTCTTCAAAAAGCGAGGATCGGTGGACCATTCTTCATGTCCGAGCGCCGCGCACAGGCGATCAAATTGGCGATCGCTCGAAATGCCGATCATGATCTGGCCATCACCGGTAGGGAGCGAGCCATAGGGAGCGAAGGCCTTGTGACGCGCGCCTTGCGGCTGCGGATCGACACCTGCGAACTGCCGGTACGCGAGATGGTAGGACATGAACATGATGCCAGTCTGAAAAAGCGATGCGTCCACGCGCTGGCCTTTTCCCGATCGCTGGCGTTCCATCAACGCAGCCAGAATACCGAGCGCCATCCAGGTGCCGGTGGTCACATCCAAAATAGAAACGCCGGTACGCATCGGTTGCCCTTCACCGGTGCCCGTGACGCTCATGATACCGGTGCGTGCTTGTAGAACCGCGTCGTAACCGGGCTTGGTGTAATCGGGTCCGCTGGCGCCATAGGCTGAGAGCGAAGCGTAGATAATGTCTGGCTTCGAGGCGCGAATGGCGGTTTCGTCCAGACCTAGCTCGGCAGCTTTGCCACCGCGAAAGTTTTCGAGAAAGACATCGCAGGTGGATGCCAGGCGCAGAACCGCCGCGCGTCCCTCCGGTTTTGAAAGATCCAGAGTGATGGATCGCTTGCCGCGATTCAGGGCCACAAAATAAGCGCCCCATTCGCCGCGATGCGGACCCATGGCGCGTCCGTCTTCGCCACCGCCGGGGCGTTCCACTTTGATGATGTCGGCGCCAAAATCCGACAAAATCATGCTGGCAGTGGGACCGGCGACGATGGTGCTCAAGTCGAGAACGCGGATTCCTTGAAGTACAGGGGCCAAGAAAACGAAGATAGCACTATTCGAATCGCAGAGATGGGATTTGATATCGTGGTCACGATCATGTTTCTGAAGATAATCCGAGGCCTTGCGCCGTTGCTTTTGCTCATGCCCATCGGCATGGCGCAGCAGCCTCGGCGAGTGGACGATACCGCGCTGAAGAACGCTGGCAAATCGGGCGATGAGTGGCTGACCTACGGTTTTACACCGGGCGAAACGCGCTATAGCCCGCTCGATCAACTGAACGTGAGCAACGTGAAGCGGTTGGGACTCGCCTGGTCCTACGATTTGGGCGCAGGTGGCGGCGGCCAGGAAGCGACGCCGCTGGTTTGGAATGGCACTCTCTTCGGCATCACGAATTGGAGCGTCGTTTTCGCAGTGGATGCGCGCACGGGCAAAGAACGCTGGCGCTGGAATCCGGAAGTGAATCAAGAGGCCGTGCGGCCAACCATCTGCTGTGGCGTGGTGAATCGTGGCATCGCGATCTATCAGGGCATGATTATCGCGCCCATCATCGATGGCCGACTGCAGGCGTTGGACGCCGATACGGGGAAACCGGTTTGGGAAGCGCGGGTCGCATTTTCGCAGGACGAGTACACCATTACAATGGCGCCGCGCATCGCGAGCGGCAAAGTGATCGTAGGCGTGAGCGGCGGCGATCATCCCAAGCGCGGCTTCTTCGATGCTTACGATGCCATGACCGGTCATCGCCTGTGGCGCTTCTATACGATTCCCGGCGATCCGTCCAAGCCGTTTGAAAATTCCGCCATGCGGAAAGCATCGGAAACGTGGGATCCCCAGGCGTGGAAACTCGGCGGCGGCGGGGCAGTGTGGGATGGAATCGCATACGATCCCGACACTGATTTGGTTTACGCTGGCACCGGCAACGCCGAACCGTGGCCGGAAGAATTTCGCGGGGCCAAAGGCAAGGACGGCTTGTATGCTTGCTCGATCCTCGCGGTGCAGGCCTCGACAGGCGAGTTGAAGTGGCACTACCAATTGGTGCCGGACGACACTTGGGATTTCGATAGCGTGCAGCAGATGATGCTGGCGAATCTCACCATCAATGGCAAGCAGCGCAAGGTGATCATGCAGGCGAGCAAGAACGGTTTCTTTTATGTGCTGGATCGCGTCACCGGCGAGTTCATTTCCGCGCAGCCGTATGCCAAGGTGAACTGGGCGAAGGGCGTGGATCCGAAAACGGGGCGGCCCATTGTAAATGCGGAAGCGCGTTATGCGCGGGAGCCCGTGACGATTTTTCCATCCGCCGGCGGTGCGCACAACTGGTCGCCGATGTCGTTCAATCCGGCAACGGGGTTAGTTTATATTTCTGGGAACACCGCTAGTAGTTGGACTTTTGCGAGCGTGGATAAATACGAGGCCAAGACGGACCGGACATCGAACAACGGCTTGGTGCGCCCTATGCCGACGCCGCGCGAGAATAACATTCCTCTGATTGGGCCCGAACCGCTACCAGGAACTGGCAGTCGGGGCGGACTGATCGCGTGGGATCCGGTGGAGCAGAAATTTCGATGGCGCATGCCAGGCGGAGGCGGGATCGGCGGAGGGACGCTGAGCACCGCGGGTAATCTGGTGTTTCAATCCATCAACGATGGACGGCTGATGGCCTACAGCGCCGACAAGGGCGATAAACTTCTCGAGATGCAGACCGGACTCAAGAGCGGCGTGGGCCCACCGATAACGTACCAAGTGGATGGCAAACAATATGTCGCGCTGATGGGTGGGATTGGCACTGTCATTGGAAACGCCGGGCCGCAGAACACTGCCACCACCACGCCCCCGAAGCTGTTGGTGTATGTGCTGGACGGAACGGCGGCGGCGCCGTCGCCGGCTGACCCGAAGTAGTCTCATCGTTGGATGCCCACCATCCTGACCCATGCTGTGGCTGGTGTGGCCATCGCGCAAGCGCTGGCGCCTTGTTCCAGAAGAGCTGAAATCAGCCTGTTCGCAGCCGGTTGCGCGATGTTGCCCGACATCGATGTGCTTGGATTTCGTTTTGGAATTCAGTATGGCGATCTGCTCGGCCATCGAGGTCTGACCCATTCTCTAATGTTCGCCTGCCTACTTGCCGCAACGGTTACGCTCTTGTTACGAAATAAAGCGCTCGGTGGCGACCTTAGAGTTTTCCTGAGCCTTTTTGCGGCGGCAGCATCGCACGGAATCCTGGATGCTTTCACGAACGGCGGCCTGGGCGTCGCATTCTTCGCGCCTTTTGATGCGGCACGATATTTCTTTTGGGTCCGTCCAATTTTGGTCTCGCCTCTGAACCTGGGCGCATTCGCGACGCGTCGCGGTATCTCGGTTTTGCTGAGTGAGATGGCGTGGGTTTGGACGCCTTCCGTGGCAGTGGTCATCGCCGCCCGCATGTTGCGCTGCCGTCCACGGGCGAACCCCGCAGTCTCGTGGTACATTTGAGCTTTCGCCGCGTCGCATGTCCGTACAGATCCTATTGCAAGGCAAGTTATTGGGCGTCGAGGAGTTCCTGCCATTCGGGCAGCCCGCCGAATCCCTCCTCACAGGACGCCTGCGCTGGGTGAACCTGCTGAGCGAGGTTTTGCCCCGCGCGCTCATCGCCGAACTCGGGCTTTCGAAAATGCTGCTGGGATCGAGCGGCGGAGAGCAGTTCCTGGTGGTTCTTCCCGAAGAAGTCCGGCCGCAGGTGGAGGAATTTCTCGTGGCCGCGCGGAAGGGCATTCGCGAACTCAGCCAAAATCGCCTGGAATTATTCTGGGCAATCACGGAAAATCTCGGCGATTGGAGCGTGGTCCGCAAACGTTTGAACGACGAGTTCCAGCGCAAGCAAGGAACGCCGTTGGCGTCCACGGGATTCGGAGGAGCGCAGACTGCTTCTGAGCCCGAACCCGATACCGCATACTTCGAGAATCTCGGCCTTGCGCTACGAGATGCTTCGAGCGTGGGTTGGTCTCCGGAATCGCCGGCCACAATCGTAACCAATGGCGGCAAGCATTCCTGGAGCATTGGAACGTCCCCCGATTCTGTTCCGCTGGCGCGCCACACGGCGCTTACCGACGACGGCCGGGAAACGGCCACGGCTCCCGTTTTGGCATCCCGCGCCGAAGGGCTCGCGGTTTGGGGCGTGTTGCGCGGCGACGTGGATACGTTTGCCATCCGTATGCGGCGGCTGCAAAGCATCGAAGAGTATGTGCAGCTTTCAGTGCTTTATAAACAGTTCTTCGCGGGCGAGGTGGAAGTGCTCTGTTCGCTGCCGGAGTTCTGGCGTAAAGTAAATTTGCTGCACACCGGGGGCGACGACTTCGCGGTGGTGGGCGCATGGGACGCCTTGATCGGATTCGCGCGCGAATTGCAGCGCTTATTTCAGCGTTTCACTGAAGAACACCTGAAGGAATTTCCGGGGCCGGAGGGCAAAACCATCACGATGGCGTTGGCGCTCGCGCCCGAGCTCGATACGCCGCTCGGTTCGGTGTACGGGCGCTCGCGCGACCGGTTGGAAATTGCCAAGTCGGCGGATAAAGACTGCTTCTATTTGCTGGGTCGGACGCTCGAATGGAAACAATTGTCCGATGCAGCCGAGCTGAAGGATGAACTCACGGCAATGGTGCGGGAATTCGGCGTCGCGCCTCAATATATTCGTGATCTTTGCGGCATTTATCGCGAGACGCGGCGTGCGCCGGGGGCCAAACGCATCGAGCGTCCCTGGCGGTTCCATAGGCGGCTGCTGCGGATACTGGGCGGCTCGCGCGCCCGCGAGTTTCAAAAAGCTCGCGCCAGTTTGATTGCCGACCTGGTAGGCAAGAATCCCGCCAATATCAAGTTGCGGCCATCGGGACGCGTAGCGCTAGAATGGGCCAGATTGTCCACTGAAGGCTCGGCGGAAAATTAACGTACAATACAGAGGTTTGGATGGCTGACACAGAGCAGACAGAGCAAGAAGCACGCACGCCGGAGAGTCCCATGGCTACTACCGAAGCCTCAACGGCTCCCGCGACTCAGGCCGCGCCGGCTGCCCGTCCGGAGCGCAAGCCGCAGCAAGGCGACCGTCCTCAAGGAGATCGTCCGCAAGGGGATCGTCCGCAGGGTGGCCGAGGCCAAGGTCCACAGGGCCAGCGGCGCGAAGGCGGGGGACCGGGAAATCGGGAAGGCCGGGGTGGTCCGCAGGGTGGCCGCGAAGGTGGCCGAGGCGAGCGAGGTGACGACCGGCGTGGCGGTGGCGACCGTGGCCGTTTCGAAGGTCCGCCGGAAATCGATATCGAAAAATTGATCTCCGATCCTTTGTATCTCGACAATCAGGCGCACGGCGTAGTCAGCCGCATGCGCGACATGGATTCGGGCACCAAGAGCCAATTGCGCCGTCTCTACAATGCGGTTCGCCGCGCCGTCCGCGCGCCGGAGAACGAACGGCAGCAGCAATTCGTCATGCTGCGAGCGCGTCTGGCTTACACCATCGCCCGTCATTCTTTGCGCAGCCTCGATTCACTCGAAAAACTGCTGCTGCAGGTGACGCGCAAGAACGACGCCCGAGGCTACGAGCGCTTCCGCGATCTTTTCGAAGCAATCGTGGCCTATAACGAATAAAGACCAGAA
>Ga0210383_10005941_pt1 | contig 10681 bp, 9 predicted proteins | sample IncBWC14OmetaG_FD_160072 | JGI IMG/M metagenome (GOLD analysis project Ga0210383, IMG submission 160072) | Forest soil microbial communities from Barre Woods Harvard Forest LTER site, Petersham, Massachusetts, United States - Inc-BW-C-14-O ...
GCCGAACGATCTGCCGACGCTGCGCGAAGGGTTCAAACGCGCGCGTGAGGTCGCGTTCCAGAACGCGATGGATCCCTATCGCGACGAAGAGATCAATCCGGGGCTCGTGGTGAAGAGCGATGCCAAAATCGATGCCTGGATCAAAAAGACGGTTATCACCGCCCATCACCCCTGTGGCACCTGCGCGATCGGCCAAGATGGCGTTGTCGATTCCGATCTGAAAGTGCGCGGAATCGAAGGCTTGCGGGTCTGTGACGCTGCGGCAATGCCGGATCTCGTCTCCGCGCATATCAACGCCTGCGTGCTGATGATGGCGGAGAAAGGCGCTGACCTCATTCGCGGCCGCCCGGCGCTGCCGCAGGCCGAGGCTGCATAGCGCGTCCTAGCCTTCTCGTCGCCGGCCCGGGCTATATCGCTTTTGTCACAAGCAGCGCCTGCACCTGCGACGGCGCTTTCGCGCGCTCCCCGCTCAGCCATTTGTTCAGGCGGTCGAGATAAAGGTAGACAACGGGCGTCGTATAGAGCGTGAGATACTGGCTCACCACGAGGCCTCCGACGATGGCAAAGCCGAGCGGCCGGCGGATTTCCGCGCCGGTGCCGCCGCCGAGCATCAGCGGCAGGCCGCCCAGCAGCGCCGCCATCGTCGTCATCATGATCGGCCGGAAACGCAGCAGACACGCTTGATAGATCGCCTCCGCCGGCGACATGCCCTCTTCGCGCTCCGCGGCGAGCGCGAAATCGATCATCATGATGGCGTTTTTCTTCACGATGCCGATCAGGAGAATAATGCCGATGATGGCGATGATGCTCAGCTCGTAACCGCCGGCGCGCAGCACGATCAGCGCGCCGAGGCCGGCCGACGGCAGGGTCGACAGGATCGTGATCGGATGGATGTAGCTCTCATAGAGCATGCCGAGAATGATGTAGACGGCGACGATGGTGGCGAGGATCAGGAGCGGCTGCGTCGACAACGAAGCCTGGAAGGCCTGCGCAGTGCCCTGGAATGTCGCCTGGAGCGCGGCGGGTTTGTGCAATTCCCGTTCCGCGGTTTGAATCGCGGTGAGTGCATCGCTGAGCGCGACGCCACTGGCGAGATTGAACGAAATCGTCACTGCGGGAAATTGGCCTTGGTGGCTGATCGTGAGATAGGTCGACTTGCTGGTGTCGACTTTGACCAGGAGCGACAGCGGAATCGGCTGCCCGGTCGTGGGCGAGTTGATGTAGATGTGATCGAGCGCCGCCGGGTCGCTTTGCAGCATCGGATCGACCTCCATGACCACGTGATATTCGTTGAGCTGAGTGAAATATTGCGTCACCCAGCGCTGGCCGAAGGCGTCATAGAGCGTGTCGTCGATCACTTGCGGCTGAATGCCGAACCGCCCCGCGGTGTCGCGATCGATGGTGAGGGTGGCGGCGGTCGCATTGGACTGTTGGTCGGTGGCGACGTCGCGCAGCTCCGGGAGGCTCCGCAACTTGTCGAGCATCACCGGCGACCAGGCGCCGAGCTCGTCGAGATTGGCGTCCTGGAGCGTATATTGGAACTGCGAGCGCGCCGGCCGCCCACCCATGGTGACATCCTGCTGCGCCTGCAGATAGGCCGATATGCCCGGCACTTTGGCGAGCTGCGGCCGCAGCCGGCTGATGATCTGATCCGCCGACGCGGTGCGCTCGTTGCGCGGCTTCAAGTTGATCCAGAACCGGCCGTTATTGTTGGATTGCGAGCCGCCGGTGACGCCGACGACAAAAGCCACGTCGGCCACGCCCGGATCGCGCCCGATAATATCGGCGAGCGCGAACTGATGCTGCGTCATGGCGTCGAAGGAAATATCCTGCCGCGCTTCGGAGATGCCCTGGACATAGCCGGTATCCTCCTGCGGGAAGAAGCCCTTGGGCATGACGACATAGAGATAGACGGTGGCGGCCATGGTGAAGAACAGGACGCCCATCATCACCCGCCGATGCGCCAGCGACCATTTCAGGCCGCGGTCATAAGCGCGCAACAGCCAATCGAAAAACGCTTCCGATTTCAGATACCACCAGCCGTGCGCGGCGTGCTTGTGGTCGGAGAGATAGCGCGCACACATCATCGGCGTCAGCGTCAGCGAAACGAAAGCCGACATCGCGATCGTGATCGTCACGACCACGGCGAATTCGCGCAGCAGCCTGCCGACAATGCCGGACATGAAAAGAACCGGAATGAAGACCGCGATCAGCGACACGCTGATCGAAACGATGGTGAAGCCGATCTCGCCCGCCCCTTTGAGCGCCGCCTGGAAGCGGTCCATGCCGGCCTCCATATGCCGATAGATGTTTTCCAGCATGACGATGGCATCGTCGACTACAAAGCCGACGGCAATCGTCAAACCCATCAGCGATAGATTGTCGATCGAGTAGCCGAGCGCATACATCAGCGCCAGCGTGCCGACGATCGACAGCGGCACGGTGACGCCCGGGATGACGGTGGCCCAGAGGTCGCGCAGGAACAGAAAGATGACGCCGACCACCAGGACGATGGTGAGCAGCATGGTGAACTTGACGTCCGCGATGGAAGCGCGGATCGGACCGGTACGATCGATCAGCACCGAAACGTCGATGCCGGGCGGCAGCGCCGCCTGCAGGCCCGGCAATGCCTTACGCACGCCATCGACCGTCTCGATGATATTGGCGTTCGGCTGTTTGAAGACGACAAGCAGTACGCCCTGTTTGCCGTAGTGCCAGGCCGAGATCTTGGTGTTCTCCGCGGCGTCGACGGCCCTGCCGATATCGCGCACTTTGATCGGCGAACCGTTGCGGTAGGCGAGAATGAGATCGTTGTAGGGGGCCGCGTGCAGCAATTGGTCATTATCGTAGATCGTAAAGCTCTGCGCCGGTCCGTCGAAATAGCCCTTCGGCGCATCGTTGGTCGCGGTCGACAACATGGCGCGAATGTCTTCCAGGCTGAGCCCCAACGAAGCGATCTTGGCCGGGTCCACTTGCACGCGTACCGATGGCTTCTGCTCGCCGTCGATATTGACCAGTGCGATGCCCGGTATTTGCGAGATCTGCTGCGCGAGAATGGTGTCGGTATAGTCGTCGACGACGGTCAAGGGATAGTCGTTCGATTGCACGAACAGATTCATGATCGGCGAATCCGCCGGATTGACCTTGCGGAACGTGGGCGGTGTCGGCAGATTTTTCGGCAGCACGCCCGACGATGCGTCGATCGCCGTCTGCACGTCCTGCGCGGCGCCGTCGATGCTGCGGTTGAGATCGAACTGCAGCACGATCGAGGTCGTACCAAGACCGCTCGACGAGGTCATCTGCGTAATGCCGGGAATCTGGGCAAATTGCCGCTCGAGCGGCGTCGCCACCGCGGACGCCATGGTCTCGGGGCTCGCGCCTGAGAATGACGCGGTGACCTGAATGGTCGGGAATTCGACCTCAGGCAGCGCGCCGACCGGCAGCAACGGATAAGCGATCACGCCCAGGATCACGATGCCCGCCATCAACAAATAAGTCGCGACCGGGCGGCGAATGAAGCGTTCGGAAATGTTCATCGCGGCGGCACCTCGCGATTGGCGGTGCGTTCCACTTGCTGCGGTTCAGCGGGCGGCGTGGACACGGCGACCTTGGCACCCGGCTTCAGCTTGAATTGCCCATCGAGGACGACACGCTCGCCGGCGGCGAGACCCTTGTTGATCACGGCTGTGCCATCCTGCACCGGGCCGACCGTCACGCGCCGGCGCTCCACGGTGGAATCGGGCTTGATCACATAGACGTAGAGCTCGTTCGGGCCGCGTTGCAGGACTTCGGCGGGAACGGTGACGGCATTGCGCCGATCCTCGATTTCCAGATGCGCATGCACGAACTCGCCGGGCCATAAGGCATCGTCTTCATTGGGGAAGACCGCCTTGAGGCGAATTGTGCCGGTTGCGGCATCGATCTGATTATCGATCAAGACGAGTTTGCCGTCGGCGACTTTGCTCTTCTCGTCGCGGCTGAAGGCCGACACCTGCAGCGCGCCCTCTTTCATGGCGGACGCGATGTCTTGCAGATAATCCTGCGGCAGCGAGAACAGGACCGCGATCGGATGGACCTGGGTGATGACGACAAGGCCGTTGGGATCGTTGGCGTGGACGATATTGCCGCGATCGATCAGCCGCATGCCGGTCCGCCCGTCGAGCGGCGAGGTAATCGACGTATAGCTGAGCTGAGTCTGCGCGTTCTCGATCGCGGCCTCATCACCGCGAATTGTCGCCTCTAATTGCGCGATCAATGCCTGCTGCGTATCGACACTCTGTCGCGTGGCGTAATCCTTGGCGACCAGAGACGTGTAGCGCTCAAGATCGAGCTTGGCATTGGCCAATTGCGCTTCGTCATGCGCCTTGGTCGCCTCGGCCTGATCGAGCTGCGCCTGGAATGGACGCGGGTCGATTTGCGCCAATTGGTCGCCCTGTTTGACGTCCTGGCCCTCCGTGAACTTGATCGCTTCGAGCTCACCGTCGACACGCACGTGAACGGTTACACGATTGAATGCGGTGACGGTGCCGAGCCCGGTGAGATAGACCGGAACGTCCTCGCGGCGCGCGCTCACCGCGGTGACCGGAATTGGCGGAGTGGTCACAGGCTTCGCCGACTGAGCCTGCTCGCGGCTCTGATAAATGAAGCCGGCTGTGCCGAGTGCTAGAACACCCGTCGTCAAAAGCCAGTATCGCGTCTGAATCATCGATGATCCCCCGACTGAAAATCAGGTGAATGGCCGCGTTGACTCCCAGCCAACGGTGCAGCGAGCGATGCAGGAAGAATGGAATTACGCTGAGGGGGGAGCGCGAGCCTGAAATGACGGCGCAAATTTTACCGCCACGCCGCGCGACGCGATCTGAATCAACCAGACATGCTGGATTGGCGTCGGGACGATGATGACCGGCGGCAGTGACGGCATCGCCGTCGCAACCAGCACCATGCTGGCGCAGATCGCGCAATAATCGTCAGACGCGGGATGATGGTCCTGGTTCACCGGTGCAGATACCGCGCCGGAAACGATTTGGGTTGCGCCGGCGGGCAGCGCCGGCAGCCCGAGGTCGTCCGGATGCATGTGCCCGAATGACAGGACGAATTGCAGCGCCAGCGCTGCAAGCGCGAGCCGAGCGCCGCTTCTTTTGTGGCGATTGACCCATCCCATCGCCACGATGATTAGCGTTATAATGTTACATTAGGCAAGCACGATGAATCCGCGCCAAAAAATATCGTCAAATCAATCATGTGGTAGAAGGCGCGGACGCGCCGACCCCGGCGTGCGAAGCACAGTTTCCACTTTTTGGGACAACGCGGCAGTTGGAGTTGAAGGCTCGATCTAGCCCTTCTCGTCGCAGGCCCAGGCGCGGATGACGCAATCGTGGCCGCCATATTCGACGCAGCGGCGCACTGAGATGTTCTCAGCCTTGCCGAGATGGGAGTCGATGGCCCAGCCGAACGAGCCGCAGGGATTCTTGGCATCGACCGACATCGCGGCGCAGGCGCGATGCAAGGTGCCGACAATCCGGCATTTGCCGCTTGAGCATTTGCGCATCGCCGCGGTGCGCGCGCCGGCCTCTGTCGTATAATCGAAGCCATAACCGTAAGCGCCGCAGGCGCCGACCGCGAGCGCGCCGGCAGCGTCAGCGGCGCCGATCGCGCCTGTCAAAAAAGCAAGACTCATCGCCGCAACGGCGACGCTCCGCCCGATTTTCGGCATGTACTTCCCTTCCCCAAGGCCAGGCGAAAGCTAGCCGGGAAGGGTTTCGAGTTGGTGAATAAAGCAACGCCCGGTGCGGCTAGAGCGGAATTGTTTCAGATCGAATCAATCGTCGCTCTAGCATTTTGAGTGAGCATGATCTTTTCGGAAAACCGGTTTCCACTTTTCCGGATCATGCTCTAGGCGTCCGCGACCGCCCTAGTTTTTTCGAGCTCGGCCTTCACTGCTGCAAACGCTTCCGGCGTATCGACATCGGTGAGCGCCGCCGTACCGTCGACCGGCACTTCGGCGACAGCCTCGGCATAACGGCCGATCAGATAGCGGGCGCCGATATCGCCTTCGACCGTCATGAGGTCGGCAAAGAAGCGCCGCGACCACACCACGGGATTGCCGCGCTTGCCTTCGATCACCGGCACGGCGATGAGAGCGCCTTTGTCCGGATCGATGGCGCCGATCAGCCGGTCGATCAAGGCGGCATCGACCTGTGGCATGTCGCCGAGGCAGACGATGGTGCCGTCGATGTTCGGCTTGAGCGCGGCGATGCCGGCTTTCAGCGAGGTGCCGAGCCCGTCGGCAAAATGCGGATTGTGCACGAACTGAACCGGCAGGCCCGACAGCGCGGCTTCGACGCGTTCGCGCTGATGGCCGGTGACGACCAGCACCGGCCGCGCCCGCGAGGCGAGCGCCTGCTCGACCACCATGCGAATGAGCGGCTTGCCGTTGATTTCGGCGAGGAGCTTGTTGGGGCCGCCCATGCGGCTCGAACGGCCCGCGCCGAGCACGATGGCGGCAATCGCAAGACTGGAATCATGCCCGGAGGGTAGCGGCTCTTCGCGCGGCTGCGGCCGCGTCACGATTTCCATCAGCAAGCCGCCGACGCCGAGCCCGGTAATGTCCTCGCGCGGCACCGGCAGCCCGGCGAGAAGCCGCATCAGCACCCAATCAAAACCGTTTTCCTTCGGACTCCGCGCACAGCCCGGCGCACCGATCACCGGGCGGCCGGCGGCGGCGCCGATCATCATCAGATTGCCGGGATCGACCGGCATGCCGAAATGCTCGACCGTGCCGCCGATTTCCTCAAGCGCCGCCGGGATGACGTCGCGACGGTCGGCGATCGCCGAGGCGCCGAATACAATGGCGAGCTCGGCGCCGGCTTTGAGCACGTCGTCGAGCGCCTTGGCGAGCGCCGCGCGATCATGCGGTACGCGCCGTTCGGCGATGATCGTGGCGCCGGCAGGAGCCAGCCGTTCGGCCGTGATTTTCAGCGTCTTGTCGATCACCTTGGCGGCGAGCCCCGGCAGCAGCGTCGACACCACGCCGACCTTGCGAATGCGATAAGGCGCAACCCGCAACAGCGGCGCCTTGGCGCCGGCGACCGCTGCGTCGCGCGCCGATTTGGCGACGCCGAACGGAATGATTTTCACCGTCGCGACCATCTCGCCGGCCACCACCGGCTTATAGGCCGATAGCGTCGCGAAGGTGATCGCTTCGTCGACGCGGTTGAGCCGATCGACGGCGTCCTTGTCGATGACGAGCACGCCCGCGGATTGCGCGAACAGATTGGCGCGGCCGGTGAAAGCCCTGTCGACATGCACGCCCTGCCCGGCCACCGCGTTGGCGATATCGGCGGCGGCGACGTCCTCGGAGACGTCGTCGGCTTCGAGCCGCGCGACGACAATCTCCTTGATGCCGGCGCCCTCAAGCGCCGCAGCTTCGGCCGGACCGATCAGCGTGCCTTTCTTGAGCACCACCGTTCCCTGGCGGATCGTGTGCACGGCGGTGGCGCCGACGGCGTTCTTGGGCGCGACCGCACCGAATTTCATGACGCGGCCTTCGCGAGCGACGGAGGAATTGCGAGGGGGTCCGCCTCTTCGCGCAGCCGCTCGGTGATCTGCGCCATGATCGCGACCGCGATCTCGGCCGGCGACACCGCGCCGATATCGAGCCCGATCGGCGCGTGGATTCGCGCGACATTGGCGTCGGACGCGCCTTGCTGCTTGAGCCGTTCGACACGCCGGGCATGGGTTTTGCGCGAACCGAGTGCGCCGATATAGAAGCAATCGCGCGCCAGCGCGTGCAGCAGCGCCGGATCGTCGATCTTCGGATCATGTGTGAGCGCGACAAAAGCCGTGTAGCGATCGACATTGAGCGGCGGCAGCGCCACGTCCGGCCACTCGGCGACAACTTTCACGTCGGGAAAACGCTCCGGCGAAGCAAACGCCGTGCGCGGGTCGACGATGGTCACGTCGTAATTGAGGAGCTTGCCGATCGGCGCCAGCGCCTGGCTGATATGCACGGCGCCGGTGATCACAAGCTGCGGCTCAGGCACATGGACGGTGAGAAAGACGCGGCCCTCGGCCGTCTCTTCCATGCCGCTTTTGCCGGTGCGCAGATGCTCGGCGACGACCGCGCGCAGCGCATCCTTGGGCGCGTCGGCCGCCTTGACGAGGCGCTGCTGGCCGCTCTCGACATTGGTGACGACGACGGCGGCGCGGCGCGCGGCGCGCTCGGTGTTCAACGCAGTGAGGATGTCGAGCTTCATGGCGGTGAACTTACTCCACCTTCTCGACGAAAACCCTAATCCTGCCGCCGCACGACAGGCCGACCTTCCAGGCGGTCTCGTCGGCGACGCCGAATTCCAGCATTTTTGGCTGGCCGCTTTCGATCACATCAAGTGCCTCGGTGACCACGGCGCCTTCGACGCAGCCGCCCGACACCGAGCCGAGAAAATTGCCTTCATCGTCGATGACGAGGTTCGAGCCGACCGGGCGCGGCGCCGAGCCCCAGGTCTCGACTACGGTCGCGAGCGCCACATCGCGGCCCTTTTTGCGCCAGTCCTCGGCGGCTTTGAGGATGTCGTTGTCGTTCGAGAGCATGATCTGCCTCCGTTTCCACCGCTATATCCCATCGGACATAGCGTTATATACCACCGAATATAATGCCAATATAAGCCGTCAGGCCACCTTTTGCATCCACGCTTTGGGGTCTGCCGCCCGGCCACCCGCCTGCAGGTCGGCGACCAGGGCGGCGATGGATTCCAGGTTATGGATCGGGCGGAATTCATCGACATAGGGCAGCATCGTTTTGATGCCCCGCGCGCGCGCCTCGAAGCCCTCGAAGCGCAACAGCGGGTTGAGCCAGACCAAGCTCCGGCAGGAGCGGTGCAGCCGGTCAATTTCAAACGCAAGTGTGTCGTCGGCGTCGCGTTCGAGCCCGTCGGTGATCAGAAGCACAATGGCGCCCTGGGTGAGCACGCGCCGTGCCCATAGCTTGTTGAAGGCGTGCAACGACGAGGCAATGCGCGTACCGCCCGACCAGTCGGCGACGCAGGCCGAACAGGCGGCAAGCGCGTCGTCGGGATCGCGCTCGCGCAAGGCGCGCGTCACATTGGTGAGCCGCGTACCGAACAAAAACGTACTCACGCGCCGCCGCTTTTCCGTCAGCGCGTGCAGGAAATGCAGGAAGATACGGCTGTATTGGCTCATCGAGCCGGATATATCGAGCAGCGCCACGATCGGCGGCGGCTTCAATTTCGGGCCGATGAAGCGCAGATCGATGAAATCGCCGCCGCCTTTCATACTGGCGCGCAAAGTGCGGCGGATATCGATCAGATGGCCGCGCGCATGCGGCTTGAGCCGCCGCGTGCGGACCTGCGCGAACGGCATCACGAGCTTCTTCATCGCTTCTTTTGCCGCAGCGATTTCGGTTGACGTCATCTGGGCGAAATCCTTGCGTTGCAGGATTTCGCGATCCGACACCGTCATGCGCGCATCGAGCTCGATCTCTTGTTCTTTCTTGAGCTTGTCGTCGAGGCCGGAGAACAGCGCCTCGTGCACGCGCGTGGCGCCGGCCTGCGGCGCATGCGGCTCGGTCGGCGGCGCCTGCGGCAGCATCATCGCCATCAGCTGATCGATATAGCCGCGGCGGCGGAAGAAGATGCGGAAGGCCTGGTCGAACAAAACCGAATGCTCGTGCCGTTTCACGAAGACCGCATGCAGCGTCCAGTAAAAGTCGTCGCGCGTGCCGACGCCGGCCGCCTTCACCGCTTCGAGCGCATCGAGCACCGCGCCCGGCCCGACAGGAATGCCGGCAGCGCGCAACGCGCGCGCGAAATAGACGATGTTCTCGGCGAGGCGGCCGTTGCTCTCTGCCATTCGGTATCCTTACCGCTCGTCCCCGCGAAGGCGGGGACCCAGACTGGATTCCCGCTTGCCCGGGAATGAGCGGAGCTAAATCACTCCGCCGCGCGCAACTCCGACTTCACGTCGTCGAGCAGCTCCTTGACCTTGGAACCTTCGAGCTTGGCGATGTCGTCCTGGTATTTCAGGAGCACGCCGAGCGTGTCGGACACGGTCGCCGGATCGAGCGCGACGACGTCGAGCTCGGACAAAGCCCCGGCCCAATCCAGCGTCTCGGCGACGCCGGGCGACTTGAACAGATCCTGCTTGCGTAGCGCCTGCACGAAAGCCACCACCTGCTCGGAGAGTTTTTTGCTCACCCCCGGAACCTTGGCGCGCACGATGGCGAGCTCGCGCTCGGCTGTCGGATAGCCGACCCAGTGCTAGAGACAGCGGCGCTTGAGCGCGTCATGCACTTCGCGGGTGCGGTTCGAGGTCATGACCACGATCGGCGGCTGCGCCGCTTTCACCGTGCCCATTTCCGGGATCGTGATCTGAAAGTCGGCGAGCACTTCGAGCAAGAAAGCTTCGAAGGCTTCATCGGTGCGGTCGATTTCATCGATCAGCAGCACCGGCGCGCCGGCGGTGTCAGGCTCGAGCGCCTGCAACAGCGGCCGCTTGATCAGAAACCGCTCCGAGAACACGTCGTGTTCGAGGCGCGTGCGATCGTGATCACCTTCGGCCTCGGCGACGCGGATAGCGATCATCTGCGCGGCGTAATTCCATTCATAGACCGCAGCGGCGACATCGAGGCCCTCGTAACATTGCAGCCGGATGAGGCGGCGCCCGA
>Ga0210383_10005942_pt1 | contig 10681 bp, 12 predicted proteins | sample IncBWC14OmetaG_FD_160072 | JGI IMG/M metagenome (GOLD analysis project Ga0210383, IMG submission 160072) | Forest soil microbial communities from Barre Woods Harvard Forest LTER site, Petersham, Massachusetts, United States - Inc-BW-C-14-O ...
GCACGGATTGGACGGATAAAGACGTCGGCCCCGAGGAAAGAATCCAACTGACGCTCTGCGACTACGGCCGCATCCTGGAAATCAATCTGCCACACACGCTGTATCTCTATTAGCCGCGGGAAGCGAGTGCCGGCTCAATATCGCTGCGGTTGAGGCGCCAGACTCGCGCGCAAAGCGCGCCACGTCATCCACGCCATCGTTCCGATCATTCCCGCCCATCCGATCATGCGAACGAATCCCGCGATTTGAATATCGTGGTCGAGCACGCCGAGTTTCGTGAAGAGGTAGTTCCAATCGTGAATCACGTAGTCCGCGTCGCCCACGGTCAGCAGCGGCAACTCTTGCGCCCGCGCATCGGCCATGTATCGCGCTGTCGGCAAGCACTGCTCGAAGAAGAAGAACGTGCAAAAGGCCGTTCCCTGAATCTGGCGGTGGAAGACGAACCAGAGCGCGAGCGCCGCGGGCGCAAAGAATTGCAGGAACGTTCCACCGGCTACGCTGATGGTCATGCCAAAAATGCGAAAGAGCAGGTGCCCGCCCTCATGCACCGGTATGAACACCAGGTCCATCATCAGCAGTACGCCCTCGCCTCGCGACGCTTGGTAGAGAAATAGCGCGAAGAAAAGCAGCCACGCCGCCAGCGCCACACGCGGCACCGCGCCCCAATCGTCCTCGAGCGGCTCCAGCGCGGGAAATCGTTCAGTCCAGGATTCCGGCAGGTTCACAATGCTTCGATTTTATCAGCCGTCCACACTGCACAGCCGCCGCTCGCGCAGCCGTGTTGCTACACGAGCACGCCTCCTAAGCCTCCCGCTCCCGCCGAGCGCGCTTTCGAGCTTCGAATGTTTGCGAGTGCGCTTCTGCGACTGAGGTATACTTGCTGTCGCAAGTTGTGGGGTCACGTGGTGCTTCACGGCCTCGACAAGGCGACCGGCCTGCGGCTTGTTGGAACTTCATTCTAGAAATTCACGAAACCCGGCTCGAAACCATCCACTGAGGAGATTAATGATGCGGAAAAATGTGATGGCACTCTGTACGACTCTGGCTTGCGGTCTCGCGCTTGCAGCCGTGGGCGCGAAAGCCTGGCAGGGCGGCCAGCGGCCCAGCCCGCCGGCTCACGCCGAATTCTCGTTCGACAACGGCAAGACGATCAAGATCAATTATTCCAGTCCGCGCGTGAACAAGCGCAAGATTTACGGCGACCTTGTACCCTACGGCAAAGTCTGGCGGGCCGGCGCGAACGAGGCCACGCTCTTTGTTACCGACAGCGCTCTCGTCGTTGGCGGCAAGGATGTTCCCGCGGGTGAGTATTCCCTCGACGTTCTGCCAAACGAATCCGATTGGACGCTCATCGTCAACAAGAAGACGAAAAACGACAAGGGCGGCACAGTCTGGGGCATTCCCTACCCGGGCGAGCAGTTCGATTTGACGCGAACTCCCATGCATCTGGCGAAGACGGACGCATCGGTCGAAGACCTGACCTACTCGTTCGATAAGAGCGGCTCGGGCTGCGTGCTGCATCTGAAATGGGCAGACGAAGACGCCTCAGTCGAAATCAAGCAGAAGTAACTTCGTAGATTTGGTCGGCGGCATTCCCGGCGCGGGCTCGTTCAAGGGCCCGCGTCACGGCTTTGAGACGTCCTCAACCCACGGAATTCCCACAAGCCCATCTTGCACCTTCAAGATCACCGAATCGCCGGTATTGAACCGGTTGAGTTCTTCCAGCGTCACCGGAATTCGCTCCACGCTATGCCCGGCGCGCCATGACGTGACGAGCAGCCGCCGGCTGGGCACGGGCCCGTGCATCGCGAACTTGCCGATCACACGCCCCTCCACCGTCTGAGGCTTCGACGTATCGAGCGCCCCGTTCGCGAGCAGCAGCAATCCGAGCAGCCAGGGCACCTGAATCAGGCCGTAGTAAATTCGCTTCAGCGCCTCCATTTCGCCGTGCTGTTGAGCCCGGCGCTCCACCACGATCGCCAGTCCCAGCGTGAGGAAAAATAGCACGCCGATGAAAATTAGAATTCCATCCAGTTCCAGCGCCGGATAGCGTTCCGCTGCCACCACGCACGCGATCGATCCGACCAGGAAAACCGCAGTGCGGTTGAGCAGCCTTCGCCGCAGCGAATATTCAGCCGCGAGCGTGCCAAGGCCGCAAGCTTCGCAAGTATCTGCCGCGCGCTCGGCGCCACAATTCATGCATCGCGTCATATCGCGATTGTTTGGTCCCTCAAAATCATCCGGCTGCTCGCTACAATCCGCCATCGTATCAAATCAGTCCTCCAAATTGGCCACCTGCCGGCGATATCCCCGTTATTTGACACCGAAGGCGGGCAAATCGTTTGCGCTATACTCCGCGTATGACGCTTAAGGAATTCTTCCTGAAGCAAAAGGAATCGCACCGCAAGCGCACTCTGGAAGTTTACGCCTTGCTACGTCCCGAGCACATGCCTTGGAAGCCGGATCCAGGCGCGCTCAGCGTCGGGGAGACGCTCCGCCACCTCTGGGTCTCCGAAGAAGGAGTGCGGCGCGTCGCACTTGACGGAAATTTCGCATACTACGAGAAGCGCATCCCCGGCGGCCTGGAGGCGGTCCTCGGCACGGTCGGTTCTCTCGACGAGGAATTGCGCCACATCGAGCGCGTTTACAACGATACGCTCGCCGCGGTTTCAAAACTCCCGGAGCAAGTGTTCGAGGAAGAGCGCGTCCATGCGGGCATCGGCTTCCGCCGCAAGGTTGCCGTGATTTTATTCGGGATAAACGATCATGAGGTACATCACCGCGCGCAGTTAATGACTTACTTGCGCATGCTCGGCACGCCCGCTCCCGAGCCGTTCCAAAAACCCGCAAAGTAATCGACCGCTTGATCCGCGAGCTGAAAATGCCGGCTCGCCTGCGCGGGCGCGCTCGATTCAGCAGCGAGCTATCTTGATTCTTTGGCGGACGTCGGCTGCATCCCGAGGCAAACCGTCAATTCGTCGCGGCCGTTCGTCACCAGCTCGCAATCAATTTCCTGAGCGCTACGAATCGCTTCCTCCGGCGTCGAGCCGGTGGCCGTCGCGCAGTGCGTTGCACCTTTGAATTCCATGCAGACGTCATATTTCTTTTGCGTCTGCTGGAACGAGGCGTAGCCCAGATAGGCAATCAGCGCAATTCCGCCGATCACCATGATCCAGCGCAGCTGCTTCGTTCGGTTCGTTCGCTCCATCCCCGCTCGCCGCTCCGTTTGCGCTCTAACCTTCGTCCCGCTTCGGCGTGCACATCCGTCGTTCCAGCTCCCGCCGGATCATCTGCTTGGCCGGACCAGGCAATCCGTCCAATGTGCCCACGTCTTTCAAATCGCGCAGCGTCAGGTCCGGCAAGAACGCCTGCACGCTTTGCGCCGGCGTGTGCGGATGGCGAACGAGCGCGACACGCACATTATACTGGCACGACCACTTCGGATGCTGCGCGATGGCCACCACGCTGCGCTGCGGCGCTCCCACTTTCGCCAGCACCTTAAGGATCTGGCTCTCGGTCAGAAACGAATTGCCGAGCGCCAGCTTCACCGCTTCCGGATGCCCCTCAGCCAGCACTGCGCCTGCCACGCGCGAGGGGCCGCGTCGCGCGAGCGTCAGTTTCTCCCCGATCGGTAGATGCGGAATGCGCGTCAGGATAATTTCTTCCGCGATTCGCCGAATGTCGGCCGGCGCCGAAGGCAAAAGAGCAAGCCGCACAAGATCGAACAAAAATAATTGTCGCACGGCCGCCACCGCGAACCGCTTGGGCGTCTTCGGATGCCGGGCCAGCCGCAGCCGCACACCTTCGTTCGCACCCCACTTCGCCTGTCCGGCGATGGCGGTCAGCACGCTGGCTGGCAGATCGAGCCGCTCAAGCAAAATTGTTACGTGGGTCGCTTCGATGTGCGGGTTCTCGAGGAGCGCGAGTAGCGCATCCTCGCTCGCGTCGTGCAGCAGTGCGTTCAGTTCGTCGCCCGTAGCCGACCGAGCGCGTTCAACGGCAGATTCGGAATCAGGCGGCATTGCCTTTGGCGGCCACCAGGCGAATCGCCATGCGCGCCGCCGCTTCCGCAGGCGAAATCTCGGGCGTCACCAGACGATGCCGCGGCACAACCTTACGTAGCTCCGCATCAATCAGCGCGTCGAAGTGCTTCGACCGCCCGAAAATGCCGCCCACCTTTGCCAGCGGAATCTCTCGCTTTGCCGCTCCGATGTCGTTTGCTACCGCGCCAGCCAGCCCGGCCAGTGCCACGGCCGCGCCCGCGAGCAGATCGCGGCAAACCTCATCACCCGCGTCAGCCAACTCTGCGACCAGCGGAAACGTTTTCGGAAAGACGCTGTCCGGATTCTTGGTCACCATATCCATGAGCATCTTCCAGTCGGTTACTTCGTGCGTCTTGAGAATTCGGGCTGAAAGCGCGGTCGCCGGGCCTCGATGTTCGTCGGCCAGCACAATCGCGGCCATTGCCCGGCGCCCAACGTCGAACGCGCTGCCTTCGTCGCTGATCCACGGACCCCGCCCGCCCGCGCGCGCCATTCGCCCATTTGCATCGCGCGCAATCGCCGCCGAACCCGTTCCTCCGAGTAAAATAATGCCTTCGCCCGTGCCGAACGCTGCCTCCAGCGCGATCTCCAGGTCTGACGTGACGCGAACTTGCGCCTCTGGATAGCCGCGCTCGAAAAACGTCTCAGCGCGCCGCACCACGTCGCTCCGCCCCGCGCCGCCCAGCCCCGCGCAAATCGCGCGAATGTTCTCCGCTCGAATCTTTTCGTGCCCAAGCACCACGTCCGCCGCTTCGCTCAGCGAGAACCACGCCTTCGTGTATCCCGAGCGCAATGGATTCGACGGCCCCGCCAGAGCCCTCGCCAGAATTTTCCCCTTCGCGTCGGTGAGCACGCAATCCGTCTTCGTGCCGCCGCCGTCGAATCCGAGGAAATACGCGGTCTCTTTTGCCGGTTCTTTCTGCGCCATCCGCTTCACCTTGCTTGACAGTTTTTCCATCCGGCGGTTAGCATCACGCGTCTCGCCGGGCACGCAACCATGCGCATCAGCGCAATCGACTTCGCCATTCTCGCGCTTTATCTTGCGGGCATCACGCTCTTCGGCGCGCGCTTCCGCAAATCTCAAAATAATGTCCGCGATTACTTTCTCGGCGGCCGCTCCGCCCCGTGGTGGGCGCTCGCATGCTCGATCGTCGCCACGGAAACCTCCACCTTGACGATCATCGGTACGCCGGGGATTGCCTACGCCGGAAACCTGGGATTCCTGCAACTCGTGTTGGGCTATTTGGTCGCACGCGTGATTCTGTGCGTCGTGCTGCTCCCGCAGTACTTCCAGGGAGAATTCTACACGGCTTACCAGCTTCTCGAAAAGCGTTTCGGCCTTCGCATGCGCCGCGCGGCCGCCGTGGTCTTCATGGGAACGCGCGCGCTCGCCGAAGGCGTCCGCATCTCGGCCATCGGCAAGGTCGTAAGCGTCGCGTTCGGTACGGGCGAGCGACTCTCCATCGGCATCGTCGCCGTCCTTACTCTGTTCTACACCTTCGAAGGCGGCATGCGCGCCGTCATCTGGACGGATGTGATCCAATTCATCCTGTATCTCTCCGGCTCGGCTGCCGCATTCTTTCTCTTGCTTCACAAAATCCCCGGCGGCTGGGCGGGCGTCACCCACGCCGCTGCCGCGGCCGGCGGCAAGCTCTCGATCTTCGATTTCTCGCTCAGCCTCACACGAAGCTACACATTCTGGTCCGGCCTTATCGGCGGCACTTTCCTCACCATGGCGAGCCACGGCACCGATCAGACAATCGTGCAGCGTCTTCTCGCCGCGCGCAGCGAGCGCGACAGCAAAAAAGCGCTGCTCTCGAGCGGCGTCATCATTTTCGTCCAATTCACGCTCTTTCTTGTTCTCGGCGTGATGCTCTTCGTCTACGCACAGCAAGCCGGTTGGACGCCTCCCGCCGGCGACCCCGATCGCATGTTCCCCGAATTCATTGTCCGCGATATGCCGATCGGCATGGCCGGGATCGTGCTCGCTTCAATCTTCGCGATCGCTATGTCTAACGCCAGCGGTTCTCTCAACTCGCTCGCCTCCTCGAGCATCATGGACCTGAAGTCGGTCTTTCGCTCGCGCTCTGCCGAAAATAGCGAAAGCACCGCAGCCGGTTCAGCCAACTCTATGCTGCGCCGTTCCCGCCGAATGACTCTCGTCTGGGGCGGCGTGCTGGTAGGATTGGGTCTCGTGAAGTGGGGCCCGGTGCTCGTAGCCGGCCTGACGATCGCTTCGATCACGTACGGCGGCCTGCTTGGCGTGTTTCTTCTCGGCACGTGGAACCGCCGCGCCAACGAATCTGGCGCGCTCGTCGGTTTCGCCGCGGGCATCTTGGCAATGATCGCGATCCACCTTTACACGCCACTCGCGTGGACGTGGTACGTTGTCACCGGAACGCTGATCACGTTTCTCGTCGGCTCGTTGGCGAGCCTCGCGGCGAGCAGTCGCACAAATCAATCGGCAGGCGCAACCGGCGAGACTTAGTCTCGGCGTCAGGGAGATTGCAAATCGCCACATCCGGCTCGTCGCAAAGATCTGTCGACCTCGTTCGCGGCTTGAGCGGCTGGGCCGCGGCCGCAATCGTTGTCGGCATGATGATCGGCACCGGCATTTTCATCGTGCCAGCCGACATGGCGCGTTCTGCCGGCTCCGTTGCGCTCGTCACGCTCGCGTGGGTCGTCGGAGGAGCGCTCTCACTTTTCGGTGCACTGGCTGCGGCCGAACTCGGCGCTGCGATGCCCGAAGCCGGTGGCACCTACGCGTACATGAACCGCGCGTACGGCCCTAAATGGGGCTTCCTCTTCGGTTGGACAAACTCGATCGTCGGCGCGCCTGCTTCGATTGCGACGATTGCCGCAGGTCTGCTCCGCTTCGCCGGATTCCTGTTCCCGGTCGTCGCCACGCCATTGTTCGTTTGGCATTTCACGCTGCCCTTCTCAGCAACGCCGTACACGTTCACTTTCACGTGGGCGCAGCCTCTCGCTGTGGTCGCCATCGCCGCCGTTTCCTATTTGAATTACTTCGGTGTGAAAGTCGGCGGGCAAGTGCAGGTCACTTTGACAGTCGTGAAAGTCGTCGCCATCGCCGCCGTAATCGCCATCGGATTCTTCTTCGGCCACGGCAGCGCGGCGAATTTCCATTCGGCGGCCGCTTCCGGAATCGCCAGCACGGGCTTGCAAGGCTTCTTGACGGCGATGGTCGGTGCGCTGTGGGCCTACGACGGCTGGGTCAACGTCACGTACGTCGGCTCTGAGGTGAGAAACCCAGGTCGAAATCTTCCGCTGTCGCTCGTCTGCGGCGTCGCGCTCGTTTGCGCCTTCTACATCGCGATGAGCGTCGCGTGCTTCTACGTGCTGCCGTTTTCCGGCGTGGTCGCCTCGCAGCACATCGCTTCAGACGTGGTCGCTCGCGCCACCGGCCAAGGTGCAGCCACCTGGCTCACGATCGCCATGATGCTCTGCGCGCTCGGGACGCTGAATTCCTCGATCCTCACCAACGCGCGCGTGGATTACGCCATGGCCCGCGACGGCGTCTTCTTCCGCTTCGTCCGCGGCGTCAACCCGAAATATCACACGCCGGCCCGCGCGCTCGTCTTCCAGGCAATTCTCGCTTCACTGCTCGCGCTCACCGGCACGTTCGAAGATCTCTACTCGCTCTTCATTTTTGCCGCCTGGATTTTCTACGCGCTCCAGACCGCCGCCGTTATCCAGCTTCGCCGCAAGGAACCTAATCTTGCGCGGCCCTACCGCGCCTGGGGTTACCCGATCCTGCCGCTGCTTTTCGTCATCGGCGCGTTCGCGCTGACGGTCAACCTTTGGAATCAACGCCGCCTGCGCTCCACCATCGGCCTCGCGCTGATCCTCTTCGGCCTCGTTTTCTACCGCCACTGGCGCAAACGATTGCCGGAAAAGCCCGAAGCCACGGCCGGGAGTTAGGCCGTCCCCGCGTTGTCGCGCAAGAACGGCAGCGCGCCGAGCAACATCGCAACTGCCGGAATCAGGATCGCGCCAATCACCGAGCGGAAAAACAATGCCGCGCCCATCGTTCCTATGTCGTTCCGCCCTGGCTTCAGCGCGTTGATGAGAAGCACCACGAACACGGAGGCGACAAGAATCAGTGACGGGAAAAGCCCCGCCGCGAGACGAATTGCGCGCGTGCCGCCCGCGCGTCGCGAAAAATAGGCGCCCAGCGCCCCGCAAATCGGCTGCACCGCAAGCCAGATGGGATAGATGAAAACCGCCAGGCTCGACCTCAGCACGACCATGCGCGGCACGTAGCTGATTTGGGAGATGAGTACGAGAAATATCGTCGCCGCGACGAAACTGATCAATCCCGGCACCCAGAACTTCTTTGTCCGTTCGTTCATCGCTCCATCCTCCTGTCTTGCGCGTTGTATCTCCGCTGTGAGTTCCTTCCAGTCCCCGGCCATCGCCTCGGCCCGCTCGAGTGCCTCCTGCTCGGTGAGCCCCTCTCGACGCGCCTGATCCACCACGTCTTCACAGTGCGCCGCGAGCTCCGCTGCAATCTCTTCCTTGGCACCCGGCGACAATTTCAGCGATTCGATCCTCTCGTCCACCACGATCTTCCAATCACGCATGGCTCACCCCCGCCAACCGGTCCAGCGCCGCAAAGAACGACTGCCACTCCCGCCGCAGCGGCCCCAGCTTCCGCTTCCCTGCGGGCGTCAGGCTGTAATAGCGCCGGTCTCGCCCCGCGCGATTCGCCTCCCACGCGCCCTTCACGAGGCCGCGTTTTTCGAGCTCGTAAAGCATCGGGTAGAGCGACGCCAGGTTGAAACGCAGCGCCCCGGCCGTCTTCTCCTCGATCTGCTTCGCGATTTCGAAGCCGTACAGCGGCTTTTCCGCGAGCAGCGTCAGGATGGCCAGCTCCGCGCTGCCCCTCGCAATCTGCGTTCGGATTCGCTTCGTCATGATGAATATAGGATTCCTATATTCATGGAAATCTGTCAATAGTACTCGGGCAAATTGTTTCAAAGGAAAGAAGCGGGAACGGAGGCTAGTGGTAAATCAAGTATTTCGCGCGCATCGTGCGGAACTTCTCGAGGCCCGCCGCCCAGTTCGCCTCGATCTGCGCGGGCGGCACGCCGCTCTTCAGCTCCGCCAGCGTAGCTTCCGACCCCAGCAGCTCGATAATCTTGTCGATCCTGAAGTCCTTCGGATACATCTGCTTCAGCGTCTCCGTAATCGCGAGGCTCATCGTCACCGAGCGAATTGCGCCCCGGTCCACGATCTGAATCGTCACGCCCTCGCAATGCTCTCCGGCATGCACGCCACTGGTCGGCCGGAAAGCCACAGAGCGGAATCGCACTCCGGGGATTCTGAGCGCATCGAGCCGCGCCGCCAGCGCCTTTCCGTCGATCCACGGCGCGCCGAATAATTCGAACGGCGTCTCCGTCCCTCGCCCCACGGAAATGTCACCCGCCTGCAGGATCTCGACGCCGGGATATAGAAACGCCGCGTCCGCCGATCGCAGATTCGGCGACGGCGGAATCCACGCCAGCCCCGTTTCATCGTACGCCTCGCGCCGCTGCCAATTCTTCATCTCCACCACGCGCAAGTCCGCGCCGATCTTATTTTCGGCGTTCCACATCCGCGCGAGCTCACCCAGCGTCATCGCATACCGCACCGGCATCGGAAAATATCCCACGAACGAAGTTTTGTCCGCATCGAGAATAGGCCCCTCGATCACGTCTCCACCGAGAATGTCCGGCCTGTCGAGCACCACGAGCTCGATATGCCGCTTCGCCGCTTCCTCCATGCAGTAGGCCATCGTCGTCGTGTACGTGTAGAACCGCACCCCGGCATCCTGAATATCGAACACGAGCGCGTCGATGCCTGCGAGCATCGCGTCCGTCGGACGCCGCGTATCGCCGTATAGGCTGTAGACCGGCAGCCCCGTTGCCTCGTCCTTCGCATTCGCCACGTTCTCATCCGCACGCCCGGCGATCCCGTGCTCGGGACTGAAAATTGCCACCAGCGTCACGCCCGGCGCATGCGCCAGCACATCGATCGTCCGTCGCCCCGCGGAATCCACGCCCGTCTGGTTCGTGATCACGCCCACGCGCTTGCCTTGCAACACATCGAACTTCGCGGCTTCCAGCACGTCGATCCCGGTCATGGTTTTCGCGCCCGCAGCGAACACCAGATCACCCCGCCTCGCCCAAGCGGGAAGCGAAAAAGCAGTGAGAATCACCGCCATCGCCGAAATGCCGGCAAGCGCAACCATCCAGCCCCAACCGGAACGAAACATCGCTCGTGACGTTGTGTTGTGCCTCATAATTCCCTGTGCTATACAAAACTGCGGGATGCAAATGCCATTATCCGCGAACTTCAGGAAGTTCGAGACGCGAATTCATGCGTAATTTCGGCCTCCTGGCGTTGGCGCTGCTCCTTCTCATGACACCTTCCAAATCCGCGCAACAAAAAAAGTCCGCTGCCGCGCCCGCGCGCCCTCCGGCGAAATCCGCCTGGGTCGAGGCGACACTCAAGAAAATGTCGCTGCGCGAAAAAATCGGCCAGATGCTCATGGTCTATTGCCACGGATTCTACACTTCCACCGACAGCGCTGAATACAAGCAGCTTCTGCACGAGCTCGACGACAATCACGTCGGCGG
>Ga0210383_10005945_pt1 | contig 10678 bp, 8 predicted proteins | sample IncBWC14OmetaG_FD_160072 | JGI IMG/M metagenome (GOLD analysis project Ga0210383, IMG submission 160072) | Forest soil microbial communities from Barre Woods Harvard Forest LTER site, Petersham, Massachusetts, United States - Inc-BW-C-14-O ...
CCTCCTTTTTTCACACTGCGGCGCAGCTATGGCCTCTGGCGAGTCTCATAGAGGACAGCGACCTGGAAAGCGCCGTTAACGCGAAAATAAAAACGGTTCTCGCGTTCAACCGCAAACAGAATAGCTGGGGAGATTGACCGAGACTCTATGTCCGCAACCGAAAACGGTCAATCGCGACTTGAGTACAGATTCAGTACAGGTAGCCGAGGTCGGCGGAACGATCGAGCGAAGATTGCACGGAGAAGAACAAAGAAAAAGGGCGGCCGAAAATCGGCCGCCCTTTCGTTGGATTGAGTTTTCTGGGCTTCTGGACAAACTTAGTACATGCCGCCCATGCCGCCCGGGCCGCCAGGACCACCGGCAGCAGCAGCCTTCTTGTCGTCTTCCTTCAACTCGGCCACGAGCGCTTCCGTGGTGAGCATCAGGCCTGCGATGGACGCCGCGTTCTGCAGCGCCAAACGGGTGACCTTCGCCGGGTCAATCACGCCAGCCTTCACGAGGTCAACGTATTCGCCTGTGTCCGCGTTGAATCCGAAGTTTTCGTCCTTGGACTCGCGGATTTTGCCGATCACCACCGCGCCTTCAAAGCCGGCGTTGTGGGCGATCTGACGGCACGGCTCTTCGAGCGCGCGCTTCACGATGCCAACTCCGACCGCTTCGTCGTCGTGCAGCTTCAGCTTGTCAATGGCGTTCAAGCAGCGGAGCAGCGCCGCGCCTCCGCCGGGAACGATACCTTCCTCAACGGCCGCACGGGTGGCGTGCATGGCGTCCTCAACGCGAGCCTTCTTCTCCTTCAGCTCAGTTTCGGTAGCCGCGCCAACCTTGATGACCGCAACGCCGCCCACGAGCTTCGCCAGGCGTTCCTGGAGCTTCTCGCGGTCGTAGTCGGAGGTGGTATTCTCGATCTGCTGACGGATCTGCTTCACACGGCCTTCGATTTCGCTGGCCTTGCCTCCGCCTTCCACGATCGTGGTGTTGTCCTTGTCGATGGTGACCTTCTTGGCCTTGCCCAAGTCCTCGATCTTCACGTTCTCGAGCTTGATGCCCAGGTCTTCGGTGATGGCCTTACCGCCGGTCAACACCGCGATATCCTCCAACATAGCCTTGCGGCGATCGCCAAAGCCAGGGGCCTTGACGGCGCTACACTGCAGCGTGCCGCGCAGCTTGTTCACCACGAGAGTGGCAAGCGCTTCCCCTTCTACTTCCTCCGCGATGATCAACAGGGGCTTGCCGAGCTTCGCAATCTGCTCGAGCAACGGGAGCAGGTCCTTCATCGAGCTGATCTTCTTCTCATGGATAAGGATCAACGCGTTTTCCAGCACGCATTCCATGCGCTCCGGATCGGTGACGAAGTAGGGCGAAAGGTAGCCGCGGTCGAACTGCATGCCTTCCACGACTTCCAGCGTGGTGTCCATGGTCTTCGATTCTTCCACGGTGATCACGCCGTCCTTGCCGACCTTCTTCATTGCTTCGGCAATGATTCCGCCAATTTGCTTGTCGTTGTTGGCAGAAATGGTGCCGACCTGGGCGATCATGTCGCCCTTCACGTCTTTGTGGAGCTTCTTGATTTCCTCGACGGCCACTTCGACAGCCCGGTCAATGCCGCGCTTGAGAGCCGTGGGGCTCGCGCCAGCCGCAACCGTCTTTACGCCTTCGCGGAAGATGGCCTGGGCCAGAACGGTGGCGGTGGTAGTGCCATCACCGGCGACGTCGCTGGTCTTGCTGGCGACTTCGCGGACCATCTGCGCGCCCATGTTCTCGAGCGGATCGCGCAGTTCGATTTCCTTAGCCACGGTCACGCCGTCCTTGGTGATGATCGGCGCGCCGAACTTCTTCTCAATCACCGCATTGCGGCCCTTGGGGCCGAGGGTGATCTTTACTGCGTCCGCAAGGGCATTCACGCCACGTAGGATCGCCTGGCGGGAATTCTCTCCGGTAACAATCTGCTTCGCCATTTCTTCATTCCTCCTGATTTTTTTCCAACGTCCCGGCCCGAAGGGCTTGGGCCAGGCTTTCCGGATCCGTGCGCAGAAACCAGCTAGATCCGGAACTTACAATTCACAACTGGGAACTTCTTTACTTCTTGGCCGCTTTCGCCGCTCCACCCAACTTCGCGAGAATCTCTTCTTCGCGCAGAATCAGGAGCTCTTCGCCATCGATCTTGATCTCGCTGCCGCTGTACTTGCCGAACAGCACGCGATCGCCTACGTTGACGTCCAACGGAACCCGCTCGCCCTTCTCTCGCTTGCCCGCGCCGACGGCGATCACTTCGCCCTCTTGCGGTTTTTCTTTCGCGGAGTCGGGGATGATGATCCCGCCCTTGACGGTTTCCTTCTCTTCAATGCGCTTCACGATGACACGGTCGTGCAGCGGTGTCAGATTGACTGCCATCTTCGAAAAACCTCCATTTAGGTGAACTTACGGTGTGACTGTTAACTGTGGTGGCGGGGGCTGAATGGGTGTTTAGCACTCCTCGCTACCGACTGCTAATATATCAGCTTCCACCCTCCAGTCAAGTCTTTTCCCGACGATTCTAGTGTGTCCATGCAGATTTAATGTGGATGTTATATCAGTTAACTCATTTATTATCAATGGCATGATGCCGCCAGATTTTCCTTGCACTTGGCCATTGCCGTGCCCTTCTCTGTGGCGGTAGACTCGCGCCGTCGCCCTCATGCACTGGTTTCCCTACATTCGTCTAATCACTTTGACCGCTGGCACTCTGTTGCCTTTCTTCTGGATGGTTGTAATTCTCGGCCATCGTCGCCAGCGTAACTTCGAGCGGATATTCTTTTTTCTTTGTCTCGCACTAGCGCTGTTTTGTGGAAGCAGCCTGCTCGCGCTCAATGCTCTGCTTTATTACAGCATTCCACCTAATGCTTTGCTCACGTTTGCCTGGACATTTCTGTGCCTCGGACTCTGGTTTCTTCCCGCGCTCGTCGTCCATCTCCACGTCGAGTACGCCTCGCTGCAAACTCTGATTGGAGGTTCTGCTGCGAAATATGCGTGGCTGGCGACAGCGTACCTTCCGGTCGTCGTGCTTTTGCCATGGCTATCAAATGCCCTTCGGCGCAGGCAAGACTTCGGCTTTTCGACGCCTTCGCTCCAACTCGGTAGCTACTTCCAACTCTGGCTGTTCCTTTCGATCGTCGTTGCCGCATATTGGCAGTCGCGATTCTCGTCGGCGTCCACCAGCGAGGAACAGAAAAAGCTTCATAAATGGCTATGCGGAGATTTTGTTTTGCTGGACTGTGCGGTTTTGCTTTTCTTCCTTGAACAGCGCGGACTGGCTTCCGCGGAACACTCTGGCTTCTTTGAATTGATCATTCTCTGGGGAGTAATCGGTCCGTTGATCGCGCTCATCAGGGATGTGAGAAGAGACAACGTGCTACAGATAGGCCTGCAACGGAATCTTATCTATGCGGTCTCTGGCATTTTCCTGGCTCTCCTCTACCTCAGCTTTGTGCGCCGCGCGAGCGTCTGGTTTGAACCGTATTTGCCGCCGGAAGCCACCGCCGCGCTTCTTCTTTTCTTGCCTGTAGTGTTTTTCGAGCCGCTACAGCGCCTGATCCGCCGTCTGTTGCGGCAGACGGCGCAGACCGAAGTCGACCGCGCGCAAAGACTAATGGGCCCCATTAATGAAGTAGCTCGCCTGGGCGACCAAGAAAAGCTCCGCCTCTTCACCGAAAGCTGGCTCGACGAACAACTGCAACTTGCAGAGGTTCATCTCTCTTTCGACCCAAACGGCGCCGCGCCCCTCGCAACGGAAACTCGCCGTAGTGGCAAAGAAGAATCGTTTGCGATTCATCGCGGAAAACAGCAGCTTGGCTCTCTGGAAGTTCGCCCGCACGGCGCCATGATTTCTGGAGAAACCTACGTAGCGTTGGAGTTTCTTTGCGAACAATTACCAGCGGCGTTCGATCTCTGCCGCCTGATCGAAGAAAAGCTCCAACTCGAAAGGGAACTGGCGGAACGCGAACGCCTTGCACTGGTAGGCCAGATGGCGGCAAGCATTTCCCACAATCTCAAGAATCCTCTGGGCTCCATCAAGACAATTTTGCAAGTTCAACTGGAAAGCCCCGACCTGCCCGCCTCGCTACGCTCAGAGACGCAGATGGTTCTAGAGGAAATCAATCGCCTCGCGGCGAAGCTCAATCAATTATTGCAATTTAGTCGCCCAGGAGTGCGGTCGGTCCACGCGGGCTCGTTCTGCAATCTCACTCAGGTTGCTCAGGACGTAGTCCACATGCTCCATCCTGAAGCGGTCCGGCGAGACATCGCACTGCAACTGCAGCCTTCGCCGGAACATTGGGTCGCCGCGAAGGGCGAAGCCGTCAATGACATCCTAACCAATCTCGTCCTGAATGCCATTGAAGCAAGTCCCCCGGGCGGCCACGTTGCAGTTGAGCTGCAGGCCAACGGTCGCGCCTGCTACGTAGTCATCGAGGACGACGGTCCAGGTATTCCGCCGGATCTAAAAGAAAAAGTCCTGCAGCCGTTTTTCACCACCAAGCCTCTCGGAACCGGCCTGGGCCTGGCCATCGTGCAAAAGCGCCTGGAGGAATTGGGTGGCACTCTGGAATGGACCAGTCCCGCGCGCCAAGGCGCTGGAACCAGATTCAAAATCGCCTTGCTTGCCCGCCCGCATGCGGAGAAACCATGAGCTATCGGCATCCAATATGCTCCACCAGAACGCTGCGTGTTTCGAACTTGGAGCTCAGGGCACGCCGTGCCCAAACATCACTTGCCACTCCTCTGGGTCCCCGGGACAATTGTTGGTATGGCCGCAACCTTGATTGCTGGATCGCCGGTAACAGCCGGCGCACAGGCCGCTCCACCTTCCGCGGACGCCGCGCCTATCCAGTCTGGCGACAATCGCTTGCTCTACCTTGCGCTGTTTATGGTCGGCTTTACCCTGCGCTACGGTTTCGCGTTGTGGAAGCGTACCTACATCGCCACCCATGGCGACATTTTGCCTTTCGGCGCCGAAGTTTGCAGCATCGCGGAGAGCATTGTGGAGGGTCGCGGCTACTCTACCCCCTTTTATCTTCACAGCGGCCCCACGTCTTGGATCGCGCCTCTGTATCCGTACACAATGGCTTTGTTGTTCCGGATTTTTGGCGTATGGTCGGACGCCTCGGCGTTAGTCATGATCTGGCTGCAGTGCCTTATGGCCGCAGCTACGGGAATTTCAATTTGCATCCTCGGTACTCGCACCCTTGGCGCCAAGGTGGGTTTTTGGTCGGCGTGGATCTGGGCGGTCAGCCCGATTTTTTTTCGTTGGCCCGTTTCCTGGATTTGGGACTTTACCGCCAGCGCTCTCCTCGTCTCCGTCACCATGCTCTTCACCCTGGACGCCGCGGAGCAGGGCACCACGAAATCCTGGTTGCGCCTTGGGGCCATCTGGGGCCTTACCGCCTTGACCAACCCGGCGCCGCTCAGTGTGATGCCCATTACATTCCTCTATGCCTGCTATACCAACTACAAAGCGGGGCAGAAAGGGATTCGGCCCTTTGTTTATTCCGCTGCGCTTTTCGTCGCCATCATTTCCCCATGGCTGGTGCGCAACTACGTTGTGTTTCAGCGTCCTGTTTTTCTGCGCAGCAATTATTGGTTCGAATTTCATCTCGGCAACTATCATTTCAGCAACGGCATCGGTTTCAGCGGCAAACACCCGAACAACAATCGCAAGGTTTTGCTTCAGTATTTGAATTGGGGCGAGCCGCGCTTCATCGACTACTACAAGAAAGACTCCTTCGACTTTATCCGCGAATATCCGGCCGAATTTCTGGATCTGACCCTGCATCGCACTTGGTGGTATTGGGACGGCACCAGCCTCGACTATTACGGCCCCCCCGAGTGGTGGGTCCCATGGAAATTCTGGCCCCTGTCTTTATTGGGCTGGCTCGGTTTTTTGTTCGTGCTCACGCGCAGGCCCCGTGGCTGGCTTCTGTTCTCCGCGCTCCTTCTGATTTATCCCATTCCGTACTATCTCGCGTACCCGAGCGTGAAATATCGCCATGCCATCGAACCCGAGCTGCTGCTTCTGGCCGTCTATCTTGCCTTTGTAGTTCGTGGAGAAATTGTCGGCCGCTTCAAACTTCTGCAGTCCGCACCGCAAACTGCGGATTAAGACCGGTTCAAGTTATCTCCCGTGGCTCAAGCCTCGCTTGGGAGTCCTTCACAGCATGAAAACTATACTCATCGTGGATGACGAACCTGCTTCTCGCTACGCGCTCAGGCGTGCTCTCGAAGGCCGCTACCGCATCGTCGAAGCGGCTTCCAGCGCCGCGGCGCGCTCTGCCCTGGCAACAGAGAATCCCGAGTTGTTGCTGCTCGATGTAGTCATGCCAGGCGAAGACGGGCTGACTTTTCTTAAGTGGCTGCGCGACGAAGGCAACCAGTTGCCGGTGCTAATGGTCTCGGCTTTGGATACCGCAAAGCCTGCTGTGGAAGCGCTGCAATTCGGCGCGGCGGATTACCTGGTGAAGGGATTCGAGCTCGAGGAGTTGCGCACGCGCGTAGGCAATCTCCTGAAGCTCGCTTCACTGGAACAGGAAAATGATTCCTTGCTCCGGCGCTTGGCCGCTGAAGGCCAATTCGGCCAAATGATCGGCCGTTCCGGAGCGATGCGCCGCGCGTTCGAACTTGCCGACCGCGTGGCCGCCACTGATTCCACAGTGTTGATCCTCGGAGAAAGCGGGACCGGCAAGGATCTGCTGGCGCAGGAAATTCACGCGCGCTCTCAACGTAACGGAAAAGCATACGTAGCCGTGAATTGCGCGGCCCTCCCCGAAACGTTGATCGAATCGGAGTTATTTGGCTACGAAAGAGGCGCATTTACTGGCGCGGCGCAACAAAAAAAGGGCCGTTTCGAACAGGCTCACGGGGGCTCGCTCTTCCTCGACGAAATTGGCGATATGAATCCCGTCACACAATCGAAAGTCTTGCGGGCGCTCGAGAATCGCACGATCGAGCGGCTGGGAGGCACTCAATCCATCCCCGTTGACGTACGAGTAATCAGCGCCACGCATCGCAATCTTCCGCTGGCGATTCGCGATGGCAAATTCCGCGAAGATCTTTTCTACCGCCTGCGCGTCGTCACCATCGAACTGCCCCCGCTGCGCTCACATAAGGAAGACATCGTTGCTCTCGCGGAAGCCTTTCTTCAGATTCACGGCGGACGCCTCGGACGCACAGGACGCCTCGCCAAAGAGGCCTTGGCTGTTCTCGAGCGCTACGATTGGCCTGGCAATGTACGCGAGTTGAAAAACGCGATCGAACGGGCGATGGTCCTTTGCCGAGGCGAAGAAATAGGCCCGCTGGATCTGCCGGAAGAAGTGCTCAAGGGTACGCCATTGCTGCCGAAAAGCGGTGAAGACGGCGCGGATCTGGGCTTGAACGAATCCGACTTTCGTGAAGCTAAACGCAAATTTGAGGTTGCCTACCTGCGCCGGCAACTCGCCGCGCATCGTTGGAACATTTCTCGCACGGCTGCCACTATTGGTCTACATCGCCAGAGCTTGCAGGAGCGCTTGCGTGAGCTTGGCGTTCGCCGCCCCGGCCAGGAAATTGCCGCGGAGGACGACGAAGCATAATGTTCCACGGCTTCCTTCAAGCAGGTGGGGGCAGCACGCGCTTCGGAACTGACAAAGCGCTCGTGACTTTTGGTGGTAAGACCATGTTGCAGCGCACCGGCGAGCTTCTGAGTGGCGTGTGTGAAGACGTGCACATCGTTGCACCAGCCGCCAAATACCGTAATGAAGTTTGGCCCGTGGTCGTAGATCAATGGCCCGGCGAAGGCCCGCTAGGCGGAATTCTCAGCGCGTTAGCCACAATCCAAGATTCCGCCTCCGCGAAGGATTGGGCGCTCATCGTCAGCTGCGATATGCCATTTCTCACGCAGAAACTTCTAGCCTTTTTGCGGGATTGCGCTTTGCAAAGTTCCGCGCAGGTGGTCGCGCCACGCTCCAGTATTGGCCTGGAGCCGTTGTGTGCGTGTTGGCGAGCGGACGCTGCCGCCGCCATTCGCACCTCGTTCGATGCAGGCACGCGCAAGGTTACCGAAGCCATGAAACGCCTGCCCATGGAAGTGCTTGACGAGCCGGTCTGGAAACGATTTGATAGCGATAACCGGCTATTCTGGAACATGAACACGCTAGACGACTATGAGGCCGCGCGCCGCATTCTGGAGACAGAAAATCGATGAGTGAACCGTTCCAACAAGCTGGATTGACGTCGGCGCAGTCTGACCGGAACGCCTCCGAATACTATTTCGAGTTTCGTGGCGTCACCAAAGCCTTCGACGACCGCATGGTGCTCAACGATGTCACCTTCAAGGTCAAGCGCGGCGAAACCTGCGTCATCATGGGGCGCAGCGGCGTGGGCAAATCGGTTTCTTTGAAACACATCATGGGTTTCCTTCGTGCTGACTCTGGACGCGTTTTCATCGACGGCATGGACGTCACCGATCATACCGAACGCCAGTTCGAGGAAATCCGCCGCAAGGTCACCATGGTGTTTCAGTCCGGAGCGCTTTTCGATTCCCTCACCGTTGCGGAAAATATCGCCTTCCCGCTTGAAGGCCAACCTGGCCTGACCGACGACGACGTCGCCGCTTATGTGGCGAAGTTGGCAAAAATGCTGGAAGTGGAAGAAGTGATGGAGAAAGTGCCGAGCGAACTTTCTACGGGAATGAAACGCGCCGTGGCCATCGCCCGCGCCCTCGCGCAAAATCCGGAAGCGATTCTCTACGATGAACCCACAACGATGGTCGATCCCATCATGGCCGGACACATGGGGGACCTGATTCTTCGTTTGAAGGAAACCTTTCACAAAACTTCTATCGTCGTCACTCACGACACCCACCTTGCCAGGCGCCTCGCCGATACCATTGTTTTTTTGCAGGATGGCAAAGCGCAGAACTTCGGTTCGTGGAAAGAATTTGAGAGTTCGCAGGATCCCTTTCTCCACGATTTCCTTCTGCAGGATGAACTCATCCCCGCGCTGGACGTGACCCTGTGACCACTGCCACTGTTGCGCCAAAGGATCCCAAGGCGCAGCTTCGAAAGAGCATGGGTTTCTGGGACGTGCTTCTCTTCAACATCGCCACTGTCCTCGGCCCGCGCTGGATCGCCGCCGCCGGACACAATGGCACATCCTCCATCAGTCTCTGGGTCATCGCCGCACTTTTCTTTTTCGTTCCCGGCGCCTTCGTCATCAATGAATTGTCCTCGCGTTTTCCGGATGAAGGTGGCTTGTACGTCTGGGCGAAAGAAGCCTTTGGAGATTTTCACGGTTTTGTTGCCGGCTGGACGTACTGGATTTACACCGTATTTTATTTTCCCGGCTTGTTGCTGGCCAGCGCCTCCATGAGTGCGTATGTCATCGGAGAAAAGGGCGCAACGCTTTCGCAAGACCGCGCCTTTTTGCTGGTCGTTTCCCTGATTCTTCTTTCCGTTGCCGTTTTGTTGAACATCATCGGCTTGAATATAGGCAAGTGGCTGCAAAACGCCGGCGGTGTCGGAACATATCTGCCGCTGCTGATGCTCGCTGGGATTGCCGTCCTGGTTTATTTCAAGCACGGCTCGGTGACGCACTTCACCTGGGCCAACATGATGCCTACGTGGAATTGGGACACAGTAAATTTCTGGTCGCAGATCGCTTTCGCATTCACAGGCCTGGAACTCGTTTCGGCTATGAGCGAAGAAGTGCGCGATCCGCGCCGCACCTTGCCCAGGGCCGTGTTCGGCGCCGGCGCGATGATTGCCTTCATGTATATCGCGGGAACCTTTGCGATTCTCACGCTCGTGCCCGCCGCCGATCTCGATCCCAAGAGCGGTGTGTTTCACGCGATCACCCTCGGTTCTGTCGCACTCAAAGTTGGCTTTCTCGGAATCTTGGCAGCGCTGCTGGTGTCTGTAGGGAACGCTGGTGGCGTCGGCAGCACCGTCGCCGGCATAGCGCGCGTGCCGTTTGTGGTTGGTATCGACCGCTATCTGCCCGCGGCGTTTGGGAAGATTCACTCGAAGTGGAAGACGCCATACATTTCGATCCTGGTTCAGGCGGGCATTTCCGGCGCGATTCTGTTGCTCAGTCAAATTCAGAGCGAAACTGTGCAATCCGCGTATCAGATGTTGATCGACGCCGCCATTATTCTTTACTTCATTCCATTCCTGTACATGTTCGCTGCCGTCATCAAACTGTCAGGACGTAAGGACCGCACGGAAAATTCCCACGCCGTGCTGGTTCCCGGAGGTAAAATCGGATTGTGGCTCAGCGGTATCCTGGGTTTTCTGGTGGTGCTGGTTGGGATTTTCGTTTCCCTTGTGCCGCCGGGTGAAAGCGCCAATAAATTAAGTTTTGAGGTGCGACTGGTTGGTGGCACCCTAGCCTCGATTTTCATCGGACTGATTCTTTACTGGCGCGGCGCGCGATCGAAGAAATCCGCTTGAGGCTTCAAAAGCCCTGGCTGACTAATTGTTCGATGCTAAGCTTACTCGACGGCTTCGTTCCGCTTCGCGCTTCCAGGTAGCGCTCCACATATTTTCCCAGCACGTCGCCTTCGAGATTCACGGCGTCCCCGATTTTCTTGTTCCTGATATTCGTGTGCTCATAAGTGAACGGAATCACCGCGATTTCTGCCACGCGTTCGTTCCAACGCGCCACCGTCAGGCTG
>Ga0210383_10005947_pt1 | contig 10674 bp, 10 predicted proteins | sample IncBWC14OmetaG_FD_160072 | JGI IMG/M metagenome (GOLD analysis project Ga0210383, IMG submission 160072) | Forest soil microbial communities from Barre Woods Harvard Forest LTER site, Petersham, Massachusetts, United States - Inc-BW-C-14-O ...
CTGGTGCGGGCGCGAGCAAGCTCGTTTTTGACAGATGGAACGCGCCGGTGACGCTTGCCCCGCCGACCGACTCAATCAACGTCAAACAGCTGCAGAACGCTCGCTGAGCGTCACTAGGGCCATATGTCTATCCGCTCCAATATCGGATCAAGCCGAACCCGCCACACGTCGAACGGTGGACTGATCAACGACGCGAATCTGGGACCAGACACGGACGCGAGAGTTCTCAGTGATAGGTGCAATCCAAGCCAGCCTTCTTCGGCAACCTGTAGACCCCGGCGCAGCGCGTGCTACCCCGGACGACGATCCGCGCCCGCGGATGGGTGCTCTTATGCGTAGGCGCGGCGCCATGCAGAGCGAGCCCGGCGGACGGCCGCCGCGTAGACGTGCCAAGCGGCGCAACCCGGCTGCCCAGCTGCTGCCATGGGCGGTGCTTGCCATTGCGGCGGTTGCCGGCGCGGTGATCGCAGGCGCTTCCCTGTTCGTGAGCGGCTGCCTGATCGTGCTCGCCTGCGCGGCTATAGCCTTCGGTTGGCGCATGGGCGAGAACGCCAAGGCAGCGCTCGAGGATGAGATCGAGCATCGCACCAGCGAGCTCAAACGCGCTCTTTCGGAGCTCGAGATCGCCCAGGCGGAGACCGTGCAACGACTGTCGATGGCGGTTGAGTTCAGAGACGAGGACACCGGTGCACACATCGAGCGGATCGGACGCTTCTCGGTACTGCTAGCTGAACACATCGGCATGGACTCCGACTTCTGCGAGCGGCTGCGGCACGCTGCACCGCTGCACGACGTGGGCAAGGTCGCGATCCCCGATGCGATCCTACTGAAGCCCGGCCCGCTGACACCAGAGGAGCGCGCGATCGTCGAGACGCACGCCGAGGAGGGCCACCGTCTCGTGCGTGGCTCGTCCTCGTCGATCCTGGACATGGCGGCGACCATCGCCCTCAGCCACCAGGAGAAGTGGGACGGTACCGGCTACCCCCGCGGCCTGAAGGGCGAGGCGATCCCAATCGAGGGGCGCATTGTGGCTGTAGCTGACGTGTTCGACGCGCTCACCAGCGACCGCGTCTACCGCACGGCGTTCTCTGTCGAGGACGCCGTGCAGATGATGCGCGAACAGCGTGGTCGCCACTTCGACCCGGTGCTGCTTGATGCCTTTATGGAAGTACTGGGACGCTCCGGCCCAGACGCCCGTGAACAGCTTCGCTCGGACCCCGCAGCGCTCGTTGAGAGCACGCTGGAGACGTTTGCAACGGCGCTTGAACGCGGCGACGCGGAGATGGCCGAGGGCGCGATCGCAACGGCCATCGAGGATGGCGTCACGCCGACAACGCTTCACGCAGAGGTCATCGGCCCGGCGCTGCGGCGCATCAACGTGCTCGCCGAAGCAGGGCAGATCGATGCTGACCGGGAGCATCGCGCGACCACCATCACGCGGCGCGTGCTGGCAACGCTCTACCGCTACATGACCGGCAGCACCGAGCCCACACGCGAGCGTGTGCTGTTGGCCGGCGTGGAAGGCGACGAGCACACGCTGGGGCTGCAGATGGTTCACGACCAGCTGGCTGCCGCAGGCTTCCACACGATCTTCGACACCGACCTCTCTGCACAGCGGCTGATGGAGATGGTCGACAGCCAGTCTCCCGACCTGATTGTCGTCGGCGCAACCGCGTCGACTGCGGCCGACTCGGTCGAGCTCGCGCTGCGCGATCTGCGCTCGAACCGTCCTGACCTGCCGATCGTGCTCGGCGGCCCTGCGGTAGGCGGAAGCCTCCCCCGCGAGCGCAGCGGCATGCGCGTGCTCGAGCGCATCGACGAGTCTGTGGAAGCGGTTGAAGATCTGCTCGCCACTGCTGCTTCGACCGCGTCGGTATAGATTCCCCGCATGAGTTCCCGCGCAATCGTGACCGGCGGTGCCGGCTTCATTGGCTCACACGTGGTCGACGCGTTGCTTGCCGACGGCTATGAGGTGACCGTGATCGACAACCTCGCCTCTGGCGATGCCGCCAGAGTGGCCGACGCTGCCAAGCTCGTCGAGCTGGATATCGTCGATGCGCCGGCGCTCGACACGCTCATCGCCGAGGTGAAGCCGCGCGCGATCTTCCACCTGGCGGCACAGTCGAGCGTGGTTGTGTCGGTGGAGAACCCTGGCCTGGACTGCGAAGTCAACGTGCGCGGCACGCTCAACGTGCTCGAGTCGGCCGGGCACTGTGACGCGCCCGTGGTGTTCACTTCGACTGGCGGCGCGCTGTATGGCGACGCCGCGCCCATGCCTACCAGCGAGGACCGCATCCCCGCGCCGCTGTCTCCTTACGGCGCGTCCAAGTGGGCAGCTGAGGCATACGTGAACACGTGGTCGCTGTCGTCTGGCATACCCCACGCGGTGTGCAGGTTGGGCAACGTGTACGGCCCCCGCCAGAGCCCCCACGGCGAGGCTGGCGTGGTGGCGATCTTCTCCAACCACCTGTACACGGACAAGGCGCCCAAGCTATTCGGTCACGGCACGCCCACCCGCGATTACGTATACGTGGGGGACGTCGTCAGCGCGCTACTCACCGCGTCGGGGCGGTCGGGCACGTACAACATCGCCACCAGCGTGGAGACGGACGTGGCCACCGTGTGGAGCGAGCTGAGCAAGGCCGCCGGCAAGCAGATCGAGCCGCAGCTGGCCGACCTCCGTCCGGGAGAGCTCACCCACAGCCGCCTGGACATCGCCCGCGCCGAGCAGGAGCTGGGCTGGCGCCCAGAGGTATCCATCTCGGAGGGCCTCAGGCTGACGTACGAGGCGCTCGTGGAGGAATTCCAGAGCGAGTAGTGCCGGTAGGTGGTGGCTCGATCGCTGCCGCGATGTTCAGGAGGCCGCTCCGAGCGAGCTGAGCGGGATCGGACAGATGTGCAATTGCTCGCGCACGCCTTCTGCGATCGACTGGCCGGCCGACTATTGGAGCATGCGACGTTTCCTCGTGGCAGCTTTGCCTGGATTGGCGACGCTCGCGTTGCTGGGTGGCGTGTCGCCGGTCCGTGCGGCGAGCACACCGCGCCCCATGGTCGCGCTGCTGACCGTTCCCAAGATGGTTGTTGCCGGGCGCCCGCCACGGGTGTCACTGCGTATCGTTGAGCCGGGTGTGGCGAGCGTCGACGTGCAGGTGAGCGTTGCTGCGCTCTCGACCCACAAGACCGTGGTTGTGGCCAACCTCGGTTGGGTGCGCACGGGCCGAACACTGACCGTGACGTGGCCGCGGGGTGCGACGCTCACGCCGGGCAGTTATCAGGTGAGCGTGAGCGCACACGATCGACGCGGCGAGACACTGCGACGCGGCGCCCGCACCTCGGGCGAGGCGAGCCTGACGGTTGCCGCTCCTACGCCCCCTACCGCCGAGCTACCGGCGCCCGTCCTGCCGCCGACGCATGCTCCGGAACCGGCACCCGAAGTGGATGTACCCACGGTTGCGCAAACAGTGGCAGACGGAGCGGTGTTCCCGGTCACCGGCCCACACAACTTCGGCGGACCGGAAAACGCGTTCGGCGCTCCCCGCACGGGCTATCTGCATCAGGGGCAGGACATCCTCACCGTTGAAGGCACACCCGTGGTGGTGCCGCTGGCGGGGACGATCCTCACGACGAGCTACCAGGAAGCTGGCGCCGGCTACTACGCGGTCGAGGAAACAGCAATCGGCTTTGACTTCATGTTTGCCCACTGCCAGGCTGGCTCGCTCGCCGTCAGCACCGGCCAGGCGGTGGCCGCCCGGCAGGCGCTGTGCAAGGCCGGGCAGACCGGCGACGCCACCGCTCCGCACCTGGACTTCGAGATGTGGGTGGGGGGCTGGCAGGCAGCCGGCGGGCGCCCAATCAACCCGCTGCCGTACCTGGAAGCCTGGGAAGCGTAGGTCCGGTCGGGGATCGGACAGGGCGCGGCAGCCCGCGCAGTCACGGCTAGCCGGTAGCATCGAGTGTTGCGGCGAGATAGCTCAGTTGGTAGAGCACACGACTGAAAATCGTGGTGTCCCGGGTTCGAATCCCGGTCTCGCCACTCGGGAACGGCCTGCAAATATGGATGTTTTTCGGAGAGCGGTCGCTATCTAAGCGATCTGGTTTTGGGGTATGGACTGGCTGGTGATACCCAAAACCCCTGTCGCGACGGTCTTGCATCGTCGCGAAATGGCTGAATCCACGGTCAAGTACGGCACTCTGCGGGCATCCCTGGTGGTCCGGCACGACGCCGAATCGTGGTGTCCTCGGTTCGGGTCTGACATACTGTTTGAACCGCTCCGGGAAAGTTGAAGGCAGTGATCTGACCCGCGTTTCTTGGAGTCGGTGGTCTGGGATCAGGCGGCGGTCTGTTGTTGTTGGTGTTGGTTCTCGAACTCGGTGGGTGGTGAGCATCTGTAGGGCGCTGTGGCGTCGTCTGGTGTTGTGCCAGGTCTCGATGTAGTCGTGGATCGCTGTGGCGAGCTCGACGCGTGTCTTCCACTTTCGGCGGTTGAGTAGCTCGACCTGCATCCGGGCCCAGAACGACTCGACCATCGCGTTATCGAACGGGGCGCCGACAGCACCGACGGACGGAGCGAGACCGGCTTCTGTGACCTTCTGGCTGAAGCCCCAGGATGCGAACTGCACGCCCTGGGCGGAGTGAATGATCCCTCCCGCTTGTGGCGCTCTCCTGTTCAACGCCATGCCGAGCGCGTTCGTGACCAGCAGCCCTGTCTGTCGGCTGTCGATCGACCAGCCTTGAGAACGCGTCGATCACCGCACAGCAGTAGATCTTCCCCTCCCTGGTTGGGTGCTCGGTGATATCCGTCATCCACAGCCGGTCAGGCCCATCGGCCCGGAAGCGCCGACGCACCAAATCCAACGAGCTGGCCTTCCGACTCTCGCGCCGCGTGGCAGCCGGCGCTTCGGTAGCCCGTAGATCCCGAGGCGTTTCATGAGCAAGTGCACCTGTTCCTTGCCGACATGGATCCCACGGCCGTACCGCAACTCCGCGGTGACGCGCAGCGTGCCGTAGGTGCCGCCTGAGTCCTTGTGGACCTGTGCGATTTCACCGGCGAGCCACGCGTGTCTGAGTGTCCGGGCGGATGGTGGGCGCACATTCCAGTCGTAGTAGCCCGACTCGGACACGCCGAGCATCAGGCAGGCCCTCTGCACGTCAAAGCCCTGCCCGGTAGGGAAGCGATCACCGGGAAGAGGCTTTTGGGGGCAAGTTCTGCTCGAGGAACACCTCGTTGACCTTCCGCGAGACCGCAAGTTCGGTCTCCAACTGGCGAATGCGACGCTTCGCCGCCGCCAGCTCCATCTGTCCCTCGGTGCTCAACTCCGGCGCCTCACCGCGGTTGATGCGCTCCTGCTTCAGCCAGCCATAGATCACGCCTCGCTCATCCCGAACGTCTCGGACAGCTGCGCAACCCGCGTGCCGGAGCGAGCAAGCTCCACAACCTGCTTGCGCACCTCGACTGGATAGCTGCTGGGCATAGCTTCCTCCTCGCTGACCACCGGAGGATTCCAGAAACCCAACTCCACCAAACCCAGGCCAGATCACTCCACGCCAGAGGGTTAGATTCCGAGTAGCTCCTCCAGAAAGAACCGCGTCTTCGTCGGCGGATCCTTCGCGGGATAGAGTTGTTCGAGTACGTCCAGTGCCTCATCGGCGCTGTGGATGTTGCACTCGCGCAGCAGGATCTCGATGTCCTCGTCGTCCTCGCCAAAGCGCATGGCCATCAGCTTCATCGCGAGCAGGTAACGGGGCGACGCCGTGGTCACCTCGATGCCCTCAATGGAGGGGACAGGGCGAGGAGCATTGTCGGGACCCGGCATGAAGCCCTTGACGGCGTCATTCAGCCATTCCTCGGGCAGCCCGAGTTTCTCCGCCACCCTCGCGGCGGCGGCGTAGACGGTCTGCTTGGGCTCGAAGACCGCGTCGATGTCCTTCGTGACGCGCCTGGTCGAATATGCGAGCGCCATCGCCGCGCCGCCGACTATGAAGACCTGTGCCCGCACCCCCTCGCGGGTTAGCTCCTTGCCGAGAGCCCGGAGCGCGTCCAGAATCCGTGCCTTTGTGAATTCACGCTCAGGCACGGTCGAACACCTCCCGTGCGATGAACACGCCATGGCGGGCGAACAGTGCCGGGGTATTGGCGAGCGTGTAGGCATCGAAAGCCGGTCGGCTCGCGGCGAACCACCAAGGCTCCACGAAGCGTCCGGGGCCGTTTACCCATGCCGGCGCAGCGATCCCGCCCTCGGCCGCGAAGAACTCAGCGATGCCCGCGAGAGCAGCGTCGAACCTCGCGTCGCCAGTCGGCGGCGGCGCGTTGGCGATCAGCGCGATTCGCCCGGGCCGCGAGGATCCCCGAAAGTCGTCGGCGAAGCCGAACAGCGAGCGCACCGCGTCGCTCTCCCGGTCGGCGGACAGGTCTTCCGAGATCGTGGGGGAGATCTCGGCGAGCGACGCGGCCCCCCGCCGCACGCGTGGGCGCGCGAACACCTCGACGTCGTACTCGCAGCCATCGAGCAGCCGCGAAAGCGTCTCGAGATTCGGTCTCCTGGAGCCAGACTCATACGCGGCGACGGCAGGCTGCGTCGTCCCAGCTCGCACGGCGAGCTCGACCTGCGTGATCCCCGCGGCGTGTCGCGCGGTTCGGATCAGGGCCATGGCTTCCACGGAGAGATTATACACGTTTAGATATATCAACTTCGACGGCTCGTTGTCACGAGCGAACGTGATCCTGGAATCGGCGCCACCCCTTAGTGCGACGGCCGAACCCGAGACCTCCAAGCTCGCTGACGCGCTCAGAGCGCAGCAAGAGACCATCGCGACCCAGGCGGAGAGCGCGCGGGTGCTCTCCAGCCGAATTGCAGAATTCGACGGCGATCACCCGGAACTGTCAACTCCCGCCAGCTGATCGAATGCCTCGACGAGGCGCTCGTCGATGTCCTCCTAAGAGATCCGCCACGCCTACGATTGGATGAGCTACTGCTCCGCCACCTGGATGAGGTCGCCCGTTCACTCGACGAGCAGGACACTAACGAATTGCAGCAAATCATCGAAAACGCTGCACTGGCTCTCGCGGCGAAGGCGCCCGACTGCATGGCTCATCCCTCGCCGGAGCGGACGGTCACCATCGACGGGAAGTGTCTACAGTGCAGCCGCTTGAGGTCACCCAGCATTGCCTAGCAGTAGCGATCGGTGTTCCACTGCGCCGAATCAACTAGATCGTCCACGGCAAACGGCGCGGCGCCTACGGTATACGCGGGTGTCAGAAACACGTGACCACGACGCCAAATAGTGGTGTCCGTCGTTCGATTTGTGACCGCGAGGCCGCTGCCACCCAGCAGACGAGTCAGATCGACTTTCCGCTACCGACATGGTCTTGGGGATCGCGCGCAGGTTCTGCCGCGATCGCGCGCCACAAAACCCTACCCGATGTGAGCTCTCAATACGATTTGACTCACCAGTACAAAATCGACCTAGGAGGCGAGAAGCGGTGAGAAAAGGCCAGGATTATCTGCTCGACGTCGATGGAGAACCGTTTTCCTACGAAGGCAAAGACGAGCCCAAATATGGTGGCATAGGAACGATCTTCGACTGGAAAGGCGGCGACAGCTTTACCCTCATTGTTGAACTGGGAACGAACCTCCCGGGACCAAAGATATATGTGAAAGCGACCACTGACAACGGCTACAACGCCGGCAACCTGGCTGCTCTCGCATCCGCTACGTCCAGAAGAACGGGCAACGCGCGTCCCGCGAGGTGCTGGCCATCTCCCAGCCCTGGCAAGTTGGAGATTTGACCTAGACGAGCGATCCCCCTTCCTTAGGCGTAGTCGACGCGTGCTCGGCTTGGCCCGCCAAGCCGGTGGCTGAATGTGTGCCCGCGTGTGTGCCGCGAGGCAGAGTAGGGGTCTGCAGCAGGCGCTCGCGCGGGCCGGGAGGTGTCGGCTCCGAAGTGTTCGAGCGGGAGAGCGCGGTCGGAACGGTGATCTCGATTACCGTCCGCGGATGCCCGGGACTCAATGGGTCGCATGGAGCCCCGAGAGTCTCTTCGCGATGCAGCTCTGTACCCCCCGATGCCCTCGGCCGCGTTCGGATTTCACGAACAAGCCGAGCCGGACGGCCCGTAAACCTTGCACGTCTTGATCTATCCGCGATCGCGACCACCGGTTACGGTACTCCCGCTTTGATGACATCACCTTCGAGGCAATGCGGAGAGTGACTCGTCACATCGGAAATGTTGTCGGAGCTATTCGGCTGTAAGCCGATCAACTGGGCTCGACAGAAGGAGCGGGGGATGCGTGTGAAAACTCGGGTTGTGCTGTTTACGTTGGTGGGCCTCTTGCTCTTTTCAGTCACGGTGGCTGCTGCCCCGTCGGGAGCGGTCCCGGGTGAAGCGGCCCGTATCCAACCACTCGCCGGCGAACCGTTCGTGCCCCCGATGTCCGGTGAATTGGCCGGAGGTCTCGTGGTTCCCGCGATGCAGAACCTGGATGGCGGCGAGCAGCTGGGAGCCCAGGCGCTCGTCAAGCGGGTCAACCCTTTCGCCATCGCGGCACGTATGCGGTCACGCACTGCCTTTCACCACCTCGACGCGACCGGCGCCGCTCGGGTGGCGGGCGAAGAGCTACCTGGTGTGGCCGTCGCGATTCAGGCAACACCGTCGCACCTCCCCGCTGGCGGGAGGATCGAACGCTATCTGAGCGGTGACGCGGCTCGCATATCGCTGCCGGGCGGTAAGCACGCCATGGCCGTCTCGACGATGCCGATCGCGACGAGGAGTGGCGCCGGCGCCTACAAAGCCCTGAACCTGCAACTGCACGAAGTGAGCGATGGCTTCGCGGTCAGCGAGGCGGCGGTGCCCGTCCGCATACCGAAGACTCTCGCGGCGGGAGTGCAGATCCCCTCCGACGGCGTCTCACTCACCCCACTTGGGGCGTCACGGGCACCGCTCTCAGGCACAGGCACCTTGGACGGTGCCGCGGTGTTCTACGCCAACACTCAGGAAGACACCGATACGGCCGTCAAGGCCACGGCGAGTGGCTTTGAGACCGACAGCCTGCTTCGCTCCGCAGACAGTCCCGAACGGCTCTCCTTCCGGGTGGGGATGCCGGTCGGAGCCTCCTTGGTACCCATCGACGGCTTGGGCGGCGCACGCGTCGTGGCCAATGGCAGGACGCTCGCCGTCATTCCGGCGCCCACGGCGCAGGACGCCGAAGGCACGGTCGTGCCGGTCGCGACCACGGTTTCGGGCACGACGATCCACCTCTACCTCGCCCACCGTGGCAGGGGCTACCGCTACCCGATCTCCGTCGACCCAACTGTCGAAGACGGCAGGTTCCTCCCACCGTACGGAACGAAATACACAAACTGGCGTGGTGAATCCGGGCGCTACATCTTCGTACCCGAAGCAACGCGCGAAGCGATGCACGTAACTATCTGGCCCCACTATGAAGCGAATGAATGGGCAGCATTGCTCTATCCCACGCAGGGAGAATCGCACATCTATGCGCTGCTCATGGAAACCTCGGCCAGCGGTGTGCCGGAAAACGTCGAAAACCACCTAGCCATCATGGGGAGTGGTGCTTGGGAATCCAAGAGCGGGGTTTGGGAAGCCAACGATGTATTGCCCAAAAACTACGGCCGGACGAGTACTGAGGTTTGCGTGGCCGGCGGGTGTTCTTCGTCCGGTGGTACACCCGGGAACGTTGCGGCGTACTGGGTCAACGCGACTGGCAGCTACAGCGGCGTCGGCACACCCGAAGGCATTTCGCTCTACGCCGCGACCGTGTATATCGCACAAAGCAACGGGCCGTCGGCCAGCTTTGACACCACGACCTCAACGTTCGGCTACCGGAAACAGAATGCGCTCTACGGGACCAACGGTTGGATCGGGGGCTCAGAAGGCATCGTGGAGTTGGATGAGACCGATCCGGGCGTAGGCGTCTCGAAGGCCGCGATCGGGGTCAACGGCGGCGAAAAGCGACCCCTGCCTCGAGGGGAAGCGGAAGGTGGGCCCGTTCAGTTCAGTGAGTCCGCCCGCACGGAAATCGGTCCCACATATCCAGTGCATCTTCCCGATGGCGAACCGACCGTCGAAGCCGAAGTCTTCAATGCGATGGGAAGCGTTGTCAAAGCATCGACGAAAGTGAAAGTGGATGAGACGGCGCCTTTCGGGATCGCGCTGTCAGGGCTGCCCGCGGGTAACGAACTGAGCGATTCCTACCGGGCGCTCAAAGTGACGGCAAAAGCCACCGACGGCTCGGGCTCGGTCATCAGCTCGGGAGTGGCGTCGCTAAAGCTCGCTATTGACGGGAAAGAAGTTGGCTCGCCGAACGGCAGCTGCTCGCCCGGCCCCTGCACGGCGACCGGCGAATGGTCGCTCGGGGGCGCAGAAAACTATGGGGCGGGCAAACATGTGTTCACCGTCACGGCCACTGATGGCGCCGGCAACGTCGCGACCTCGGAAACGTCGTTCACGGTCCATCACGCGACGCCGACCTCGTTCGGTCCCGGCACGGTCAATCCGGTCACCGGTGACTTCGACATGGAAGAATCCGATGTGTCGATCTCAACCCCAGGGCCTGCGCTTACCGTGACGCGGAACTACGACTCGCGTGAACCTACTGGCGGCGCAGGTGGAGCGTTGGGCGCTCCCTGGAGCCTCAGCTTCGGGGGGGCGCAGGA
>Ga0210383_10005948_pt1 | contig 10673 bp, 26 predicted proteins | sample IncBWC14OmetaG_FD_160072 | JGI IMG/M metagenome (GOLD analysis project Ga0210383, IMG submission 160072) | Forest soil microbial communities from Barre Woods Harvard Forest LTER site, Petersham, Massachusetts, United States - Inc-BW-C-14-O ...
TTGATAAACTGGTCGATGATCATAGCCAGCGTGTTCGGCGCAATCCTGTTCATCGTAGCAGTTACTGGGGCTGGGAGCGCGCCATGACCTGGACCGCCGAGACCTCAGCGAAGAGAATGATTGCGGACTGGCCGACCAAGATAACGGAAGCCTGGATCGCCCGCCACCTCCAAGCCGCGCACGACGCCGGACGCCCCGCCCCTAGTAATCTGTATGCCGGACCTATCGAAACGGCGCCACGATCTGAGCGCGTCCTTGTGATGACGCGGAGCCGAGTGATCGAAATTGCACGCCAGTGGAATGGGCCGGACGGGTGGGCTTGGGAGGCCGATTGCCACGACACAGAAGATCCAAACGATCCGTATGTGAAGTGGTGGCGATTACCCGATCCTGACGACCGCCCCACTCCGAGCGTCAGCCCAATAGCCGCAGCCGAGGCGAGGCACAGCTACGGGGTTGTCTTCGTCTCCCCCGGCGAGACGTTGCGGGCTGGCCCGTTTGAGCTGCCGCCACGCCGCCCCGCCGCGAGCGATGGCGGCGTGGAGGCTGTAGCAAAAGCGATATGCGGGGTTCGGCGCAGACACGCATGCAGCGCAAAGCCATTCCATCCCTATGGCATGCCGCCAGAGACAGCCATTAAGTCGTGCGGCTGTGGCTTCTGGGTAGAAAACGAAGCCTGCGCCCGCGCCGCCCTCACCGCCGCCCGCGTCCCGGAGATGCGCGGGTTGTTGGAGCGCGTTGCTGACGAAGCATACCCGCCGCGCAACGACTATGACAACCGCCTGCCTGACCTTCGCGATGCGGCCGAGACGCTGCTGGCCTCGCTTGATGCGACACGAGAGGAAATTAAACCATGACCTGTAAAACATGCGGCTCAAAGCATCCCGAACTTCACCCGGCCCTTCAATTTGAAGGAGAAGTCGAGATTTGCCCTGACGAGTTCCACTTGCAGCAAACGCCGATGAACCTCCCGATGTATATCGCTGCCGTCATGGCAAAACGCGCCTCGCTTGATGCGGCGGATAAAGAGGGGGAGTGATGTCAAGAACCTACATTGCGGTTGATCTAGAACGATGGGTCGAGACGACCTTACACTCGCTCCGAGGGCTTCGGGGATCACCAGAGGCTCAGTTTCTCCCAGAATTGCTGAAAATGCTTGGGTGCAACTTCATGGAAGAGGACCACGCTGGCCTAGCAGATGAATTGGCCTTCAGACAGGCCAAAGCACTCGTCCCAAACATCTGCGACCTGCTTAACGCACTCGAATATGGTCCGAAGGAGTGGCCTGACGCAACACCCGCCCCGGCGCGGCGGGAGGGGGAGAGACAATGAGCAACCGAACGCTGGTAGAACTAAATCACGACCACTGCCCGGACATATATGACGACAAGTGGCTATTGCTATGGGCAGAGAGTATGGCGGCCTACATGCGTAGCGGTCGCAAAGAAGAACTGCCACGAGGCGTCACCTTCAAGCATATGCGCCACCATAGCGAGCCAGATCCGATGTCTGGGCACGGAGATCCGTCGTGATGCGGCGGAGGGGGAGTGATGCCAATCAACCTAGCCGAATACACAGAAGATCTTCTGATGGAACGCTTCCAGGAGCAGCCCGGCATGGACCGCTCCGCAGCTCGGGAAAGGATCCGCGCGCTGTTGGCTGAGTACGCACCGCCCACTTTGGCCAATCTCCCGGCCAACCAACGCGCCGCCCTCCGCATAGCGATCCAATACGCGCTCGACAACCCATCGCAGGTTGACCTGGTGCGCGGCGATGTGCGCGAAGCTTTGGTTGAGGTTTTGGCGGGGCTGGCGTGAATCAAAAAGCCGGCCCGAGTTTCCCCGAGCCGGCTCAACCCCACCAAACTTCCGCGCGATCTACGCCGTAGGCAGCATCCCTAACGCCGTAATCTCGCAAGCCTTCACCCGGTTGAGCCAACCGTCGATGAACTCAGACTGATTGAGCGAATCATAATAATCGATTCGGGCGAGCGTGAACTTATTTATCAGTTCAAGCACGTTCGCCGATACCGCCGCGCCGGTTGTTGTCTTCCCGATCGCGCCATCTACCGTTACGCCAAGAATGGCCTGTAGAGACTTGGAGGAAGTTTCCACTCCGGCGTTGACTGCAAAATCAAACACGCATTGGTCGCAGCCGTCCGGTAGACCGTCTCCGTTCACGGGTTCCCAGTATTGCAGACGGTATATGTCGTCTCGTTCAGTTGTCGTCATAGCCTGCAAATCGGCCGGAGTCAGTGATTGATCATCTCGGTAATCGCGGAGGGTTTGCAGGGTAATTCCGTCCTGAGTGGCGCCGCCGGGATCATCTGGATCATCCGAATATCCCCCTTCTTGCGATAGCGTGAACGCGAGACAGGCGGCGAAGTTGTTTAGCATCTTTCGTCATCCTTAATCGCCACGATCGCCATCTCAGCGGCTGGCGTAGGCTCCAGAGAGATAAACCCAGTCGGTCCGTTGCGGGTGAGGATGCGCTCAGCGGCGATCTTCGTCAGGACTGCCAGCAACGCGGCATGGCGGCTTTCCCACGAGCGCGTCATTTCGGCCACCACCTAACTATCAGTGCGGCCACAATGAACGCCGCAAGAGCCGCCGTGATTAGACCCTGCGTCAGACCAACCCCACGGCTGCATTGAGGAACGGACGGTTCGGGTTTTTGGGGTGCGGCGTCAAAGGGCATTATGTTGCGCCTATGTCTTGACGCGCCATATAGCATAGCAACGAGCATTCCATCGCAGGCGCCTCGTCGCCATCGTCCAGAGCGGGATCAAGTTCATCAAGAAAGTAGCGTTCGCGTGCCCCACTCGTCCCCTTGACCAACTTCACACCCAGTTTTCGGCTCAATGTCGCGCGTGCCTCGAAGACTTCCGGGAAGTGCCGGCGCACTCTGTTCCAGCCTCGGGGCGATTGCTCTTGAACGCAGCCGATGCAGTTCCCGTTCTGGAAGCCAAGAAGATACATCTCATTCATTTTTATGCCGGCCCGATCGATGATCGCGTGACAGTCCTCTTTTGATAGGCCGACATCGATCAGAGGGTTGACGAGGTTAACCTCGGGGTTTTGGGCGCGAAACCTATCAACTCGGCCGCGCTCCTCTATGGTGTATCCAAATACCTGCATGTCAGGATGCCACGCCGCTTCAAACGCCCAGCGAACGGCTTTCTTCATCTCAATTGAGCAGACAGCCCCATGCGGGCCAGACATGAACTTACGGCGCGTCCAAACATCCTCGCAGCTTTCATATTCAGTTGACCGCAACATCAGGATCGGCTGGCCGAACCATTCCTGGCAATCGCGCGCAAAGCGGTCATTGTCGGGATGCTCTTCCGGCACACCACACCGCGCGACCTCGATTTCGTGCGTGTCACGATACTTGGCGAGTGCCAACTTGGTTGCGACGGCACTGGCGGCGCCGGCAGAAAACCAACAGACGAGACGAGGGCGGTCGCTCACACCCCCATCGCCAACCGGATCAGCCACCAGATAGCCGGAATACCCACTGTCGCGAGGAGCGCCAGGACGGCTTGGGCGATGGTTAGGTCTTCTTCGTCCATTACTCTGTGCTCACCCGGTCCCACCGAGCGGTGCGGCAGGAATACTTGTGCGTATCGTTCGGCCACCCGTCAATACGGCAGATATAATACCACTCAAGAGCGTCGTCGGTCATGTGCACACCGCACACCACGCCGTGGTCAGGCGGTGTTTCCTCGTCAATGGAGATGATGACGCGGGTGCCTTGCGGGAGGGTCATGGCTTGTTAATTCGGGAACAGATGGTAATTGGACCTGTGAGGGTCTGTCCGACCGTCACTCGTATATCATCCTCTGTAGACGCTCTCAATGAACCGTCGGGATAACGGAAAAGCCCAGTTGTCTCAGTGATCGTGAAGGGACCGGTGATAGACCCGCCTTTCTCCAACTTCATGACGATGCCTGATGTCTCGTCGCAGTTCTCGTTAGGAGTGGTTGTAACTTGGTTGAATGGAACATCCGTTTTGTCGTGTGTGTCTGGCGGTGGAGCGGCCGCCACGATCAGGACAGACGCCGACACCAAGCAGGCAAGCAACTCTCTCTTCATCGCCCCAACTCCCTCAGTGCATCTTCCGCTTCTTTCATCTGCGGCGAAGTCTGCACGACGCGGATCGCTTCTGCCGGACACCGCTGTCCGATCAGAGCCACCAGGTCGCGCACCGCCTCGACGATGCGCTGGTAGCCAGACTCTACGTTGTTCTCACGGGCACGTAGTTGGGCGGCGAGAGTGGTTGGAACGTCAGGCACTTGAAGTCACCGAAGCCATATCGCTGGCAAGCGCAGAGATGTCGAGACCCATCGGCGTCGTTCCGATGGCATTGAGCAGGTCGGTAGACCAAACTGCGTCCACGCTCACAACAGCCTGTTGCCACCACTCTTCGCCCACCTGGAGGTCCATACCCCAACTCCGCACCGTTCTGATTTTGCCCATGAACTTCACCGCCAGCACGCGATGTCCTTCATTTGTCGGAGCGCCTGGTGGCTTCATCCACGCGAGGGGATTCGTCTCTGCTTCCTCCCATCCTTCCGGTAGGTTCAAAGACACCAGCAAAGGAGAGCATCCCAGTCCGATAGCCATGTCGTTATCGTCCATGGGATCAACCGTCGCCCACCATGGCGCTATGTCTCGCTGTAGCTCGGGGATTTTGATGCCTGACGTTACCCAGTTCGTGAGATCGGCAGCGCTGTCGGTGCCGTTGTCTGGCACGCCAGTTATTGGGTTGTAGCCAGTTTCCGCAGTGTAGCGGGAAATGATCATGTCGTCTGTGGGTTTCCAGCGCGGCGACCCCGATCCGGCAACGTTCGCCAAGATAATCTCTATCAAGGCGAAGTCGGCACACTGGACGCATGTGCCTAGGTAGTCGTTGGTGCGCGCGTCACCGTCAGCCGGGCACAGCTTCGTCCAGTCCCACTCGGTTGGGACAGTCGTCATGTGCAACGCGGCACGTTGAGATAGCGGCTGTATGCCTGCTGGACGGACGCCGTGGATGCAGCCTGTGCGGAGTGTCATGCTTCCTCGCTCGGGCCTCCTGGACAACTAGGCAACCCCACACGCAACAGTCGAATGATCTGCGCCAAGCATCGCGTTTCCTGCCCGATGTTGATCAGGTTCGGTGATCCATCGGCGCGGTATTTGCGCAAATCATGGTCTAGGTGCGAATCGATGTAGGCTTCTTGCTGAAGGAAGTTGAGGTCAGTCATAGCCGACTACCCACGCCGCTCGGCCGAGACCATACTCAGTCTTCTGCTGCGCCTCCAACGGCGTCTCGGCGTCCACTTCCCCCGCCGCCATGTCCATCGGCAGCCACCCCACGCGGCCGTCGCGCCCGATGGTCACCAGCGACGGCGACATAAGCCGCAATGGCGGGGCAGCGACGGCCGCGTAGTGGTCGGCGAGGGACATGCTACTTTGCAGCCGCACCCTTAAGGATCATCAGCGCCGCTGGTGCCGAGTAAGGCGCTGCGGGGGCGTTCGCAGCCACGGCAGCAATCCCCGCTTCGCTCAGCAGCGTGCCGATCAAGCTCACGCCAGCGGCCACCAGCGTGCCGATGACACTGGCCGGCGGATAGAATGCGGCCACCAGCGACGAAACTGTCGTGATGTCGGTTACGATCTGCTGCACGGTTGTCGGGGGCGCACCAACGGCGGTGACGATCTTCGCGGCGTTGGCCTCGAGGTCGGCGATGGCCGCTGTAACCCCGTTGGTGACGCTCGCCGGCAGCGCGATGCCGCTGGCGGCCAGCAAGTTCGAGATGTTGGCCCAGCCAGCGGCTAGGGTGCTGAGGGTGCTGGTGACGACGGGAGCAGCGGTGGTGCAGCCGACGAGGGCGGTTGTCGCCAGCGCGGCAGCGGCAAAACTGGTTCTACGAGAGATGAACATCGGAGGTTTCCTTGCGCGGGGATCGCCGCGCTCGATCTTCAGGGGGTTGGAGGTGGACCGGGAATGATAGGTGCGGGCGGCGCGGGTGGCACATTTGCCAGACCGATCTGCGCGGAGACCTTGGCCGCGATAGAGTCGGGCGTGATGCCGAGACGGGTTGCTTCCGGACCAGCCTGGGACAGTACGTATTGGACGCCAGCAGCCACCGCAGGGGACGTGCCAGCCGGCAGTGTGGTTTGCAGCGGGTGTGAGGCCAGCCCAGCATCAACGGCGTTCTGCGCCGCGCCCAGGGCGTTCTTGACGGCAGCGCTGAGGGTCGCTGCCGCAGCCTCGTCCTTCATATGGCTCGCAAGCCAAGAGGTGAAGACAATACCGATGGTGCTGAAGACGCCGCCGACGATGGCAACAACAATGGGCGTCCAGTCTATTACGGCAGGGACGGCAGTCGGGGTCATGCGCGATAATCCTCAATGCTAATCTTGACGGAAAGGGTGCGCTCTCCCAATCGGAAAGTGGCATCCGCACCGCCCACGCCAACCCCACAACCAATTTCAGGTAATCCCATCGCGGAGATTCGATCTCGGATCATGTTCCGTATGTTCATGAGCAACACGAGATCGTCGCCAGTCGGGAAGTCGTCAGCAAGGACTGCTTCGGAGAACGGAGGCGGCTGCGGGATTTCGTCGCTCATAGCGGCTTCCTCAGAAAGTTGCGATCGTGACCACGGTCATCTTCAGATCCCGCACACGAGCCGGCTCAAGATGCTCGGTCCGCTCTTTCACGGCCTTGTTCGTCAACTTGGTGCGTCGCGCATTGTGCGTATCGAGCCTCGCTTTCACATCAACCTCGAAGAACAGTTCTTGATCGGTCAGATCGGTCAACTTCTGTTCGCCAGAGTAGAGAAGACACTGACTCAGCGGCACATTCTCGTCTGGGTCGGCGATGAAAATCTGAACGAGCCGACGTTGCGTTGCAGCCACTTGGGCGATCTCCTTATATGTCTGTGGAAGGGCGAAAGGTGGCTGGAACGGCGCACTGATCGCCGCCGCCCATTCGGGATGCGCCTGCTCACGGCGCACCATCAATTGATACATGCCCGCGTGATCCACCGTATTCGAGGCGTAAGCTGACGACGCCATCTGTGGCAGTTCGATGTGAGACATCAGGACATCCCATCCTGATCAAGCCTGCGATCCGCATTGCGCCCGGCTATAATCTCCTGCGCGGCCGTAAGGACTGCCTGCCGGATGAACGCGGCCGGTCTGATTTCCATCACCCTCGCTGCCTCCAAGACTTTGCGCCAGTCCGTTTCGGTTACTCTTGCGCTCAGGCGCTCTGTAAAAATCTCGACCATAGCGCATGGTATCCAATTGACACCCGCGATGCAAGCGAATAATGTCTATCCGTCGCTTCGCATCTTGGTTTGATCCAAGCTCAGGAGGCCGTCATGTAACCGACCCCGACTATCCCTTGGAAAATTATCGCGGCGCCAGTGACGTTGGGCCGCTGAATATCCCCGCGCCGTCCAGTTCCCCCGCTGGGCGGCGCATCTATTATAGAGCCATGAAACACGTCCTTTTCGGCCTTGACGCCAACGGCAAGACAACCTGCCGCTTCTTGAAGAAGGGAGTTCCGATTGTGTGGCCGACGAAGTTTGCGTCTCACGTGACGTCGACAATCGTGAAGAAGTTTCCAGACAACTGTCCGCTTTGCGGGGTTAAAATGATCAGTGGCGATCCTAGGCGCATGTATCCACAAACGCGCTCGCGCGACCACATTTTGCCAAAGCGCGATGGACATGGATCTCATGTTTACGGCGACACGCGGAACATCCGCATCGTCTGCCAGTCATGCAACGGGCTGCTCGATCGTCTCGGGCAGTGCCCAGGCGCGGTCGCTTGCTGGATTGCAGTGACGCGACGAGAGTGGAGGATGACATGAAAGAACAGGAAGTAGGCGCTGCGTGGCGTCCAGAAGACATCCCAGCCATGAGACGGTTCGGCACGCCCGATATGCAAGCTGAAACGCGCGATCCAGCGCAAGCCGCCGCATGGGTGCGAGGTATCGCGCGGGCATACGAGCGCGGCGTCGAATGGCATCAGGCCCACGGGGCGCTCCACTTCGTCGGCTTCAAGGACGATCGCTACTGGAATGCGGTCAAGGTGTTCGGGTTGCCTGATTTTTACCACCGCGTCTGGGACGTTCGCGCGCGGCAGGAAGTCGTGCCTGGTGATGTGGCGGTGTTTGCGACTGGCGACGAGACGATGCCCCTCTATCGCCATGGCAAGACGGGAGAGTTGATCTCGTGGGATGATAGCCAACAGGATATCATTGCTCGCGGCGAAAAGGGGGTTGACTGGTGATCCTGCAAAAGCTCCGCAGTGCCAACGTCATCCACCCTCCACGCTGGCTGGTGGATAATTGCCACTACTTAACTCAAATGGGCTCGGTGTCCTACGGCGTGTCAGGCGAGTCCTCGGACGTGGATGTATATGGCATGTGCATCCCGCCGCGCGATCTTGTATTTCCGCATTTAGCGGGGGAAATTCCTGGTTTCGGGCGCCAGCGCGAGCGGTTTGATCAATGGCAGCAACATCACATTCAGCCGCCTGATGGCCGCGAAATAACCTACGACTTCTGTGTGTTCGGTATCGTTCGGTTCTTTCAACTCTGTATGGAATGCAACCCGAACATGATCGACAGCCTTTTCACGCCACGCCGATGCGTGCTGCACTCGACGCCGCTGGGAGAGCGGGTCAGGGAGGCGCGCGGCCTGTTCCTGCACAAGGGCGCATGGCACAAGTTCCGTGGGTATGCCTATTCGCAGATGCACAAGATTAAGGGGAAGGTGAACGCCAGTAACCCAGAACGCGCTGCGACGATTGAGAAGTTCGGCTACGATCTGAAGTTCGCTTATCATGTCGTCAGGTTGCTGGACGAGATCGAGCAAATCATGGTCGAGCACGATCTAGACCTGGAGCGTAACCGCGAGCAGTTGAAGGCGATCCGGCGTGGCGAGTGGACGCTGGAACAGATTCAACGGCACTTTGAGGCTAAGGAACGCACCTTGGAACAGACCTACGCCACGTCCACGCTGCGGCACTCGCCAGACGAAACGGCAATCAAAGAAGTTCTCATGACGTGCCTTGAAATGCACTTCGGGTCAATCGCCGACGCGGTGCGGCGCGAGCCTTCCGTTGAGCGGTTGGTCCGCGAGATGCAGGATGTGCTAGCTCGCTACACATGATGCCGTGCCCGAGGGGTTAGGGAGCGGACTGCAAATCCGCCTACGCGAGTTCGAGTCTCGCCGGCATCTCCATACAAAGAAAGCCCCGCCATCGCTGGCGGGGCCAAGGTGAGAATCGGGCTATCACGTCTGCGGCTTGGGGGGCCGCGCGCGGACTATGCCGCCAACCGCGTCAGAATATCAAGCTCGCCCTTCTGCCAGTCTCCTAGCAGATCGGCGAGCGACCTATTTGGCGGCGGCTTTAGCGCTCCATACTTCTTGACCAGCTCGGCCACGCGACCCATCGGTGGCGGTTCGTAGCACTTGTTTTCCATGCGGGCGTAGGCTCGGCCGCGCAGAAAGCCATAGGCCAGGAGGGACGCCCTGGCTTCATCTCTCACATTCTGCGTTCGGTGGTATCGCAGTCCCCAGAAAATGGAACTCGGGGCGCCGTCAACGTCATGTTGGCGAGCACGACGCTCTTCATGCCGGATGATCCGCGCCTCGGCGGCCAACGATTTGATTTTCACGCGGAGGTAGATTTTGCTCATAGACTTGGTCCTTTGATGGAAATTGATCTTCATCCGTCAAAGGGTTAGGCGGCGGTCCTCGTGGTAATTCACGTAAAGCCGGTCATCGTCTCACTCCCAGTTGGCGCCCCGCGCCGGGATCGAACCGGCTGCCCAAGATTGAAAGCCCGAGCGCTGCGGCCAGCCAGGCGGGGCGTGGAGTATTTATCCACCCGATCCGAGCACAGCGCAATGCACCCGGCCGCCATAGAAGCAGACCCAGGCACCCCGACCATCCGGCGCCGCGCCATCTGCAACGGTGTCGTTGATCACATCGTTTGGGATTTCCTGCCACTCGTCCGGCGCCATCGGTCCGTATTTGTCCTTGCCGATCCATGCTTCCATGTGATCACCAGCGGCACGAACCTGCGTCGGTCTACAGTCCGCCAAATTGCAGCATGTGAAGCCCGTACTGCCGCGATGGAGGCCCTGCACCCATAGAGCTAAAGGAGATGTCAGATCAGTCCCAGGCGGCGGTGCAGCCCGAACGATCCGAACAGAGAGTGCCAGCAGAAGCAGCAGAAGAATCACTGGCAACACGAACATGCGCCAGGTCACGGCACGCGAAGCCTGCCTCACTCCGCTAACTCGCGGGCCTGAAGTTCCCGGAGCCTTTCTGCTACTATTTCCTTCTGCCTCCTTGCCACAAAGATGAAGAACTCGTCTTCGTCTGGCGGCGTCGGCCCGTCGTCCGGGGGATCGTCTGGGTTCATGGACGGAAACCGTAATCATGTCACAGCTAGGCAATCAACGAAAAAGAGCGTTAAAATATCATTATTGATCGCCGCTCAGCCCCTCGGCATGTGCAGCGACGGACCAAGGCACATAATCAGATCGAAGATGAAGTAGACCAGCGCGATACAGATGATCGCCCAGATAACAATCGTTATCGCCCTGACCACGAACGCCAGGATGTCCGCCGCCAGCCCGATCCGGGGCAGAACGAAGCT
>Ga0210383_10005952_pt1 | contig 10671 bp, 13 predicted proteins | sample IncBWC14OmetaG_FD_160072 | JGI IMG/M metagenome (GOLD analysis project Ga0210383, IMG submission 160072) | Forest soil microbial communities from Barre Woods Harvard Forest LTER site, Petersham, Massachusetts, United States - Inc-BW-C-14-O ...
CGAAAATCCCGGCCAATGGTCGAAGCCCCCAGCGAAGGCGGTGAGCGGTCAGTCCAGCCTATCTCGGTTGCCCAGTCGGTCAGCTCCGTTCGAGAGATGACGAACTACCCAAACGATTTTTTCACGCATGCATTTTTTGAATGCGGGCGGAGGAAAACTTTTCTCTGTCCAGACGTTAGTTTTGCGCTAGAATGAGCGAGCTTTTCCGGTTGACTCAACCTCTGGCCAAGAACAGTCAACCATGTGCCTTCCCCCAGGAGGTAGTAGATGTACCGGCCCTATATCAGTCCTTCCGTGGACTCTCGTCCCTTTCGGGACGTAGAGTCTCAGCTCCGCGACCTCACCCAGGATTTTCAAACCTCCTTCAACACTGGAAACTACGACCAAGCTGCAAGTCTGTTTGCCAATGATGGCGTGCTGATGGCCCCTCACTTTGAGGCGGCGTACGGGCAGAAGCCGGTCGAGCGATTGCTGCGCCAGTTGGGCGAAGCCGGATACGGCGATTTGCGCCTGGAAACCACGCGCGTGGAGCACTCCGGGGACATGGCGATGGAAGTCGGACGGTTCTCGGTAATCGTGCGCAGGGCCGATGGAACGTTGATGCCGGAGCGCGGAAAGTATGTGAAGGTGTGGCGGCGGTTGGGAGTCTGGCGGCTCCTGGCCGAGTGCTGGAGCCGCACATCGCTGGCAGTGGACGACCGCGCGGCGTGAGCGCGCGGTAGGAGAAAGGGTCGGTCTTAGGAGATGAGGCAGAGCGGTGGGCAGAGGAACCTGCCGGACAGCCGCCGGGAGGGTACCGCGATCTTGCCCGCGATCTGCGAGCGTCAGACGGCTGACCCGGGCGCAGTAATTGTCCCAGCGGCTCGTTGAAGCTGCGCGAGAGCCGGTGCAAGTTGACCCGTCCGCTGTGCGAGTTTTATTTGAGCTGCTCGGATTTTTATTAAGGGGGCTGTCAGCTATGAGCTATCAGCTTTCAGCAACTTAAATTTCGTCCCCCTGGGCTGCAACGCGGCAACCCTCACCGGCTAAACCCCATTCCTTTCAGGCCCTCGGCAGCGCCGCCGAAGCCGTACCCTTCCCAAATGCGCTTACTGCCAAGACATGGCCGTCGTTTCCAAACTGTGCCATTCCCAAAACTTCCCACGCCCTGACAGGTCGGCTGGGTTCCGTCTACAATGAGGGGCGAGTGTGAGAGATCATAACTAGGAGAAGATCCATGCAACGGAAGGCTAGCGCGGTTTGGAAGGGTGGGTTGAAGGATGGGAAGGGATCGATTTCGGCGCCGGGTGGGGTGCTGAACAATACTCCGTATTCGTTTACCACGCGGTTTGAGAATGCGCCGGGAACGAATCCTGAGGAACTGATTGCGGCGGCGCATGCGGGATGTTTTTCGATGGCTCTGTCGGCGCAGCTGGGCGGGGCAAATCTGACCCCGGAAAGCATTTCGACTTCGGTCACGCTTTCTCTCGATAAGCTGGATTCGGGATGGACGATTACGGCGAGCCACATTGATGTGGTGGGCAAGGTGCCGGGCGCGGATACGGCGGCGTTTCAGAAATACGCGGAGGCGGCGGAGAAGGGGTGTCCGGTGTCGAAGGTGCTGAACGCGAAGATTACGATGACGGCGAAGCTGGAGTAGGGGCGGGCTTCAGGAGAAGGGGCATGAACCTTTAACCACGAAGGGCACAAAGCATAGCGCAGGAAAACGGTGCTCTGGTGGTTTGACAGGCGGCTTCAGCTCTGTAGAATAGAGGCGTAAGTCTTCCTGACACGGCGACGATGGGTCGCTGCTGCATTGCAAGTCCACTTGCCATCGTGGCGGAATTGGCAGACGCGCATGGTTCAGGTCCATGTACTCGCAAGGGTGTGGGGGTTCGAGTCCCTTCGATGGCACCATTGATTTGAATGCTTGAGGATCCTCAGATCGTTCTCAGGCAGCTTTGCTTTCGCCCCTCCGGGGCTTCCACAATACTTTCAACCCGCCACCCGCGGCTTTCGCCGTGGGCTGCATTCTTGCCCCGCTTCGCGGCTTGAAGGGGGGAGCTTCGCTCGCCGGACTGCCGAAGCCGGCTGTCCCCGCATGGGTCCCTTCGGTGACCTTCAGATACTACCTGCGAAAATGTCCTCAAACGTGAAAAAGGCGATCTCTTTCGAGATCGCCTTTTTGCAATAAAAGGGGATGGTCTACAGCGGCTGGACGTTCTCAGCTTGCCAGCCCTTGGGGCCCTTGGTCACGTCGAACTGCACGGTTTGGCCCTCTTGCAGGCTGCGGAAGCCGCCTGCTTGAATCGCCGAGAAATGCACGAAAACGTCTTCGCCAGACTGGCGGCTGATAAAGCCGTAGCCCTTGGCGTCGTTAAGCCACTTTACTGTTCCTTGTTCTGCCATGGTGTTAGGTGTTCCTTTATTTGGTGAATCGATTTTACGCTGGAGAGATTCGGAAGTACTACGAGAGGTTACTGGCTGTTGAGGCGAGAACTGCTCACGTCCGATTCGGACAACGTACCAATTCATGGTACGCGGAATGGCGGAGATTAGCAAGCTGAATACGAGCGGCTCGAGCGGCTGCATAGGGTGGTCAGTCTCGGACTGGCGAAGGGGCGAGCTTCGCTCAACCGACCGCCGGGGGCGGCTGACACCACAGCGGCTGACACTACATTAAGACCCCCCACATAAAAAGACCCCCATATAAAACCGGTCTTAAGCCGTCCGACATTGCGGTTCCGCTTGTTGGCGTATCAAGGTGGTGCGTTTACGTGCTAGGGTAAGAAAGCAAGCTCTTACACATCCTCCGTCGGACCCCCGCAGGCGTCGGTAACTTGTGCAACTAACCTGAACGGAGGCCGCATGACCCAATCCAGTGAACTTTCGCGATCGATCACAGAGTTTCTAAGCAGTTCGAGCATCCCCAAAGTCAGGCATTGTGACCGTTGCGGCACGCTGATGGAGCACATCACCGTCATTTTTCATTTTGCTGGAAAAGAGTGGGATATAGGGTTGCCGGTGTGTCCGGAGTGTGAGCCGGAATCGGTGGGACGGATCGCGCATCGCCGCGCTTCGTAAAGTTCAACGCTTCCCCCGCGCGCGTTTGGCGCGTTTGCGCTCTGCCAGCAAGACCAGGGCAAACAGGGTATACTTGAACTACTTAACCTCGAAGACCAGGCCCTATGTGCGCCTTCGCGATTGAGAGAACGAGAGGCGTCTTTTCTGTAGTAACGGGTGTCCCTAAACAGTTCACTCTCTGGGTCCGGGCAGGACGCGGCTGCTCAATCCCAATCCGTGCGTTGTGACGAACTCTAAGGTTCGTTGCGATGTCGCCAGCAGTCCCACGACAGTCCCAGTCGAACGACGGTTCACCAACCTGCCCGAATCAGGAGTTCATTATGTCCGGAGTTAACGGCGACAAATCGAGATTTAACCGAATGCGGAAGCAGAAGCTAGCGCGTCGTATACGAAACCGACAGTTAGTGAAGAATGCGGAAATGCAAGCGAAACCGGTGGCAGCGAGTTCTGCGAAGAAGCCGGTGGTGGCGTGAGCACACCGCCGGTTGGGTTGCCGCTTTCAGCGGGGCTGCCCAGTAAGCTGAAGAAAAATCGTGTTCTTCTGGTGGATACTTCGGCGACCAAGCGCGACCTGCGGGCCGAGTCCATGAGAAAACTTGGCATGGAAGTGGATTGTGCGGCCGACATCAGTGAGGCGAGGTCCTGGTGGCGAGCAGATCTTTACAGCCTGGTGTTGATTGATATGGAAAGCGGATTAGGACACCGGGACAGATTTTGCGATGACCTGCGGAGGGCAACGCCGCCGCAACAGATTTCGTTTCTGGTGGGGAAGCCGGGCTACCTGGCCGCTGCCCCAAAGGCGGATGCGGTTCCGCTGGTGCGGCGGAGTGGCGATCAGGGGGCGAGAGAAGACATCAAAGCGGCGCTGGCCGCGGACCTTCTTGGAGAAGTGTCGCAGCGCTGGGGAATTCTGGAAGCATCGCGACGAATCTCGGCAGTGCGCTCGATGTCCCATGCGCGCACCAGGGCGACGCAAGACAGACCTGCGCCGCCACGCGATTTTGAATCACGGGAATCGAAGCGGGTCGCGGCCGAGTCAAGGACTTTAGATGATTTACTCAGAGAGGAACTGCAATGAAGAATCTTTACGTAGGTAATTTGCCCCACAGCACAACCGAGTCGGAATTGCGAACGGTTTTCGAGGCGCACGGTGCGGTGGAAAAAGTCAGCATTGTGACCGACCGGGAGACGGGCCGAGCCCGAGGCTTCGGTTTCGTGGAAATGACCAATCCCGCCGAGGCTGACAAAGCAGTCGCGGCTCTGAATGGAACGGAATTGGGCGGCCGCGCGTTGAAGATTAACGAGGCGCAGCCGAAGACGGACCGCCCACGAAGCGGTGGGGGCGGTGGTGGTGGAAAGCGCTTTGGCGGGGGGGGGGGGGGAGGCGGCGGACGAGGTCGCGACGACTATCAAGGGCATGCACGCCAGCCGCGCGAACCACGCTGGTAGTTTTCTTGTTTTCTGGAAGCAGCCGGACGCGTAAACAGGCGGGCCGGCACCGCAAGCAAAAAGACTAAGGAGGAATTGTGAATGCCACGAGGACGATCGACTTTTACTAAACGCCAGAAAGAACAGACGCGCCAGCAAAAACAGCGCGAGAAGGCCGAGCGCCGGGTCCAGCGGGAACAGGATAAGCCGGAAGGCGGTGTCGTCGACGAGATGCAGGAACTCCGCGAGCATGCCGAAGCACAGGCAGCGCTGTTTCGCATCGGCGCGGAAGACGAGCCCGGTTCGGCGGAAGTGTTTATCCCCGGCCTCAAGGCCGGGAGCTAGAAACTCTAAAAGGGAAAAGCCCCACTCTTTCGACTTCGCTCAGGTCAAGCTTTCGAGCGAAGTAAGCGATGAGTGGGGCACCCACTTTCCCTTGGCTTTGAACCAAATACAGTTTTAGACGAAAACCTCGCCGGGCAATGCCGTCAGAGTGCGGGAAGCCAGCGTGTTCTGGACGAAACGCTTCGGCTGGGCCGCGCCCGAGTGGTCCATCTGCATACGCTCGATGTGCAATTTCAAGGTGCGCTCGATGTTGCGGAGTTCCACGACTTCGACGCCGGCGGCCAGAGTAGTGGCGCGGCCGGATAATCCAGCGCGTCCAGTACGGCCGACGCGATGGATGAAGTCTTCGGCCATCTTGGGCAGGTCGTAGTTGATGACGTGGGCGACGTCATCGCAATGCAAGCCGCGGGAAGCGATGTCAGTGGCGACGAGCACCTGGAAGCGGCCTTCCTGAAATCCGCTCAGGGCGCCGTTGCGCTGCGACTGGGAGCGATCGCCGTGAATCATCGTGGCGGCGAAGCCGTCGCGGGCCAACTCCTGGGCCAGACGCTGTGCGCCACGTTTGGTGCGAGTGAAGATGAGGGTCTGTCCTTTTTCGGCGTAGAGAAGCTGGCGGAGCACGTCGAGCTTTTCGCCGGGACGGACTTCGTAAGCCTTCAATTCCACGCTTTCGGCGGGTTTGAGAACCGAGCCCAAGGCGACCCGAATTGGATCACGCATATACTCATGCACGAGGACCGCGACGGACTGCTCGAGAGTGGCCGAGAAGCACAGCGTCTGACGGGTCTTTGGCAATACCGCTAGAATGCGGCGGATTGCGGGCAGGAACCCCATGTCGAGCATGCGGTCGGCTTCGTCGAGGACGAGCACCTTGATGTGACGCAGATCGGCGAATTTGCGGTCGGTGAGATCCTGCAGGCGTCCGGGAGTGGCGATGATCAGCGACGAACCGGCCCGCAGCCCCTGGATCTGGGCTTTTTCAGATACGCCGCCAATCACGAGGGCGGCCTTGGGCATGGTTTTGGTACGCAGCTGTTCGTACTGTTCGTGGACCTGCATGGCCAGCTCGCGCGTTGGCAGCAGGACCAGAGCATTGGCTTGGACCGACGTCTCTTTGCGAAGCATTTCGATCACAGGGATCAGAAATGCGAGCGTCTTGCCCGTGCCTGTCTGAGCAGTGCCGATTACATCTTTTCCCTCAAGAGCAGGCTGGATCGCGCGCTCCTGGATCGGCGTTAGGGTGATGAATTGAGCTGCCGCGAGTTTCTGCTGCAGGGCAGCAGATAAGGGCAGTTCTGTAAATGTGGTCATTCTGGATGGTTTCTTTCTGGAGGGCCTGTTGAAATACACGTCTATTTACAGGAAACACGTGAAGCTTCCATGCCGCTCACATTGTTCTTAGATTCACGCTGGAACTAAACGGCGGGCAGGAAAGGCGGAGATGAAGCTGGTCCAACCTGGGACCACCGCGTGACGAGCAAACCGTGGAAAAAGCGTCAAGGAAAGTATAGCACAGAGCAATGACAGCAACAGTTACGAGCGTAATGGGGTATTGGTCAATTGGATTCCGCGAGATTTCCTCTGTCGTTTACCTTGAAAACCAGGGAAGAGCGCATCTCACGGGGTGAGGGATAGCTACTACAAGCAATCGTCGTTAACCCATCAGTCCATCAGTCCATAGGTCTAGAATTAGCAACCCCGAAATTGACAATAATGGCCGAAACCAAACTCTCTTGCTTCTGGCACGGACCGGACCTTGGCCGGGACACACGGGCCGCGGTTTCGCTTCACGGTCACACGAACTGTTCCAAAGAAAGTCTTCAGCTGCTGCCGGAACTGGCCCGGAAGAGCCCGATGCTGCATGAAGCTTTGGAAAAACAGTGTCGAAAGTCGACCATCCCGGTGGATTTCTCACGGGCTTACTGGACTCCTCCGCTGTCTCCGCTGCTGGCCTACGAGACCGAAAGAAACCAGATTGAGAATACGCTCGGCCTGAAGAGCCTGGTCTCGCTGACCGACCACGACACGGTCCAAGCGCCAGTCCGGCTGAGGACCATGCGCGAAACGGCCACGATGCCGATCTCGCTCGAGTGGAGCGTCCCATTCGCAGGCACCATCTTTCATCTCGGAGTACACAATCTGCCCAGCGGACAGACGCAGGTCATCATGGACGACCTCGCCGCATATACCCGGAATCCGAACGAGCAGCGTCTCTGTGAACTGCTGGCCATGCTCGATGCCGTCCCGGATGTGCTCGTGGTGTTCAATCACCCGCTGTGGACGCAGACTTGCCTGGGAGTGCGGCGGGACGGCCACGCGCTGCAGCGATTCCTGAACGGTTCGGTCGAATTTCTACACGCGTTCGAAATCAACGCCACCCGCAGCACCAAGGAAAATGATCGTGTGGTGCAACTGGCTGAGCAGTGGCAGCGCCCGCTGGTCGCTGGAGGAGACCGGCACGGATGCACGGCCAGCGGCGCACTGAATCTGACGCAAGCCGAAACCTTTTGTGAGTTTGTGGACGAAATCCGCCGGGCGCAGAGCAGCCACCTGCTATTCATGCCGCAGTATACCGAGCCGGTCAGTCTCCGCACGACCCGGACATTGCTCGACGTGATCCGCAACTACCCGGAAAATCCGGTTGGGTCGCAGCGCTGGGACGACCGCATCTTTCATCCCGCGGCGAACGGCGGCCCCGACAGGCCGATTTCGGCCCTGTGGAAGGCCCCGCCCGCGTACGTGGAGCAGATCCTGTCGGGCATTCGGCTGCTGGAGAACGCGATTCTGCAGCGCGCCATGGAGCGCGTTTTCAGACGCGGCGTGGTTCCGGATTTGCCGCGCGAGATGGCGATCGGAATCATTGCGGCGGCGGAGTCAGTGTCGGCAAAGGTCGCTTCGTCCGAGGCTCTATCGTGAAGAAGGACAGTCCACGGGTCGCGTTCTTTCCCTGCGTCTACCATGAAGTGGACGGCGTGGCCCAGACCAGCCGCCAGTTCGAGGCATTCGCCAGGCGTCAGGAGATACCGTTCCTCCTGGTGCACGCCGGGCCCCAAGACGAGATCACAACGGAAGGACCGGCAACCCGCGTACAACTGCAGCGCAGTCCAGTGAAGTTTCCGCTCGACCGGGCGCACGACTATGACCTGCTTTTCCTGAGGCACTATCGGAGGCTGGAGCCGCTGCTCGAAAGCTTTCACCCCGATGTGGTGCAGATCACCGGGCCGAGCGATGTGGGTACTCTCGGAGCCTACGTCGCCCACAAGATGGGTATCCCGCTCGCGGCCTCCTGGCAAACCAATCTCCACCAGTACGCGCGAAGGCGTATGGAAGCCGCGGTTAGGCTTCTTCCGAAGCGGGTTGCGGCGAAACTCGCGGACGCTGCGGAACGCCTGAGTTTCCGGGCCTCAGCGCGGTTCTACAAGATTCCACGGTTGTTGTTCGCTCCCAACCGGGAGATGATCCGCGTGTTGGAAGCGGCTACCGGGAAGCCTTGCTACCTGATGCCGCACGCCGTGGACCCGGCAGTCTTCAGCCCCGAGCTTCGCGACCGCTCCGATCGAACCTTCCGCATCGGTTACGTGGGACGGCTCACGGCGGAGAAAAGCGTGCGTTCGCTGGCGCGCCTGGAACAAGCTCTGCTCGACCAGGGCCATTGCGATTTTCGTTTTGTGATTGTGGGGGAAGGCGCGGAACAAGAATGGCTGCGCAACCATATGAGGCAGGCGGAGTTTACCGGAGTGCTGAGAGGACCGGCGTTGTCACGGACATTTGCAGACTTCGATGTGCTGGCCTTTCCGTCGGAGACGGATACGTTCGGGTTGGTCGTGCTGGAGGCCTTCGCCTCAGGGGTGCCGGCTGTAGTGACCGACCGCGGGGGGCCGCAGTTTACTGTCCGGCCTGGGAGTACCGGGTTCGTGGCGCGCGACTTCGATGAGTTTGTGGAGTACACGGCGGCATTGATGGAGCAGCCTGCGTTGCTGTCTTCGATGCGAATGGCGGCGCGCGGGCAGGCATTGGAGACTTCGTGGGACCGCATTTTTGAGGGCATGTACGAGGCCTATGAGCGTTGCCTGTGCAGCGCGCCGGGGGAGAGGAACGATGTCTTTGCTGGGGCCAGCAGTGAGCCGGCCTCCAGAACTAAAGCCCCGATCCATTCTCGGCTCTGACGGCAGGGCTGAAGCCGTGCCCTTTCCGACCCGTTTGCCCTTCTCAACCCGTTTGCCGTTCCCGACCTTTATGAGGGCCGTTCGGGGTCCGAGGAATGCAGGTTCTACGAATATGAGGGCAGTTCAATACTCTACGAGCCCGAGTGCGCTATGTGTTCACTGCAAAGTTGCTAGGCAAGGCGGTAGAAATGGAGCACAATCAGGGCGGAGCGGGGAGGGTAGGCTAATTTGAAGATTTCGCAAAAAGGTTTGTACGCGTTGCAGGCAATGATGACGCTGGCCCGCCGGCACGATCAGGGAGCGATCAAGATCCGGGAAATCGCGGCGGAGAGCGACTTGCCGGAAAAGTTCCTGGAACTGATTCTCTTGGAGTTGAAGAATGCGCGCATTGTGGACAGTGTGCGCGGCGCGCGAGGCGGATATCGGCTGAGGCGCGATCCGGCGGAGATTCCGCTGAGCGATATTATCCGGCTGGTGGATGGTCCGCTGGCGCCCCTGGGAGATGCGGAGCAGTTGCGCGGGCTGATCGCGAAGGACGCGGACCACCGGGCACTCTATGAGGTGTTTCTGGCGGTCCGGGATGCGGCGGCTAAGATTCTGGAGAATACGACCGTGGCCGACCTGATCGTGGATGACAAACGCAGAAAAGGCGCCGGGGCGAAGAGTGGGACCCTAACGGCGAAAAAGAAAGCCACCGGAGCGTAGCAAGCTCTGAAGCCCAAGGCCGGCTGCACGCTCCGGTGAGAACACTCCGGCGAAAAGGCCAAGCCTTAGATCAGGCTCTCCAAACGCACATAGCTTGCTCCATGCCGCTTTCCATCCCTGTCGCCAGCATGGCCGCCCGTGTTTCGGCATCCAGTAGAGTCATGCGCATGGTCATCATCGTGCCGGTGCCGTCGGCATCGAACCTCGTTTCAACCTGGTTGTCCGGCGTAGGGTCGGGCAGGTGCATGCGCTCAACGTGGATGATCTTGCGGTAGGGATGAAGTTCCACATACTCACCCGTGAGGTGGAATCCTCCACCCTTGCCGTTGGTCCACTCGAAGCGGATCTTGCCTCCGGGCCGCGCCTCGTTGATGCAGACAGGCATCGTCCAACCCTCCGGGCCCAGCATCCACTGCTGGTTTTTTTTTGGATCGGTGTGTGCGCGGTACACATTCGACGGCGCACAGAAGAATTCGACTGATTCACAGAAGTTGATCAATTGCCGTACCATCTGAATCTGGTCTGGATACTTCAGCGCATTCGATCCCGCTTCCTGCAGTTAAACGCCGTGTTTCGGGGCACTGCAACGCAACAAATCTCTTGAGGTCATCGTGGGGAAGCTGTGACTGGCGCGGCAAGTGCGGGATTTTCACAATACAGCTCACAGTCCGGGACGCAGCTTCCGACCCGCTTTGAACCTCAATTCTCCGGAAATCGGCATCGGGCGCGGCTTTCACGAAAAATGCATTTACCCGGCTGCACCATTTTTCGTCATCAGCTTGTGGACGGCGTGCACTCGATTGAAAATACAGATAGTTAGGAAGCGAGATTTTCGATTGACGGAAAAAATAGAAGGAGTACAACAGGATCGTTCTTTGACAGCTTCTTAAGTTTTTCCGGTTGGTGCGGCGTCCGGGGCTCAAGCGGAGTCACTTTTCTGATCGAGAGATTGGGAAGGAGGGCG
>Ga0210383_10005953_pt1 | contig 10670 bp, 16 predicted proteins | sample IncBWC14OmetaG_FD_160072 | JGI IMG/M metagenome (GOLD analysis project Ga0210383, IMG submission 160072) | Forest soil microbial communities from Barre Woods Harvard Forest LTER site, Petersham, Massachusetts, United States - Inc-BW-C-14-O ...
TCAGGTCCTGGTCCTGGACACCCGCAAAGTGTTGGCCAGGGTATGCCCAATAATATTAATGCCGCTGCTGGACCGTCGAGTATTTCCCATGCAACCAACACGAATCCTGCACTGGCCACCATGGCTCCAAACGTCCAGCAATGCTACCAGCTCTTGCAGACGCCGAACCATCCTTTCATGCAGTATATGGTGCGAGTGGTTCCTGGATTCCAGACACTTCCTGTACAGACCCAATTACAAAAGATGCTGATGGCCCAGGTCCGTTTCCCTTTTCTCTCGTGCTGCTGTCGAAATAGTGACGATATCGTTTGTGGTTCCAGAGTGCACTGCAAATGAGACAACAAGAGCAGCAGCAGCAGCAAAATCAACAGAATCAGCAAAGAAGTGGAGGCCACATGCCGAATATTCATCAGGCACCAGGCATGTCTTCGTCGATGCAAAGTAACACTGGCATGTCCGGCGCCCAATATTCTAATCAAAGCACGAGTTCAGTTTCTCCAGTGTCGCACCAGTCACAAATGGCGCAAGCTCCGCAGAACACCATGTTTGCCTTGGGGAACCAAGGGCAAGGCAATGGAGATCCTCGAGCCGTTATTTCGACACCGCAGGGTGGTCTCGCAGGGGGCATTAACGTTAACAATCTCACCTCGCAACAACGACAACTTCTTATGCAGCAATCGCGAGGCGCAGGCGGTGGGAACCCTAATCCAGCCATGATGATGAATTCCCAGCAAGCCGCTTACGCTCATCAGCAACAGATGCAACAAGAACGAATGCGGCAGGAACATCAGCAACGCGTTGCACAATCTCAACAAGCAAGCTCACCAACTCACGCTGGATCACCCATGCCTTTACCAGTAAATGACACATTCCCAACACTTCGTTCCAATTCCGCGATCCCCGGCATCGCGCGGAGTACACGGTCTCCATCGGACAGTGCTCCGTCACCGATGACACCCCGAGCCCCAACGAGAGGCCCCTCGTTGGGGCAGGAGGACTATCAAAGAGCGATGATGCAGCAGGCGCCGTCCCGTGCGATGACTGTGCAGAGTCCAGCTTTTAATCAACACATCCAGGCGTCTAATTGGCAGCAGAATCAGCAGCAGCAAGCGATGCAGATGAGTCATGGGCAAGGTTCGACATATGGGATGACCCCTCCCGGAAGTGCAGGGCTTGGCGTTTCACCGTATGGAGGTGTACCGTCACCACCTAATAGTCAAAATTGGTCACAAGGGATTTATCCGTTCGCGCCGTCGCCGGGCCAGCAATCTGATCACCCCCAAACACCACGACACATGTCTGCCACTCCCGCACCTCAACAGCAGATGCAACCCCAAAATACAAGTCCGCCTGCAGAGCAATTTGGTCCAAGCGACTTCGACATATTTAACTGGGCTCAATAAACATTCTTACCCGTTTCGTTTGGTGATTATTTACTTCTTATTACTTTCTTGATGACCCTTTCCCTTACAAGTTACAACTTGACCGACCCCTACTTTCCCTGTTTTGCTTTCGGATCTGTACCTATATTTTGTATAGTGTGTAGAACAGTTGGCACAAGCGATAATTATAACACCGCTACCCTTCATGCAGATCTAAACACTTTGTAGATTTAAGAGATTGAATTCAATTGTAATTCCGAAGTGAAATGTAAATAATCGCCCTCTGTTGCACCTTAATTTGCAGGAAGCCAGGATGGTATTCGCAAATCTGCAACCGAATGAAAAGGATGCATTCTTCTCTCTCCTGGACGAGTGGGTACCCAGGTCCAGAATACTTTTACGACTTGACTCGTTGACTATCGCAATCGCTTTGCAGGTACTTTTCTTCTCGTCCTGACATTTTCGCAAGTCCAGATTCATCAGACCCTGCCGAAGCAACTGTTGGACGGGCTGCCGCTTCAACTGTTCATCGCGCTTTGGCATCCAATCCAGAGGCAACATCGAGACTGGTTTCTGCGGGATTAAAGCATGGCGTACCGAAATCCAGCCCATATGCTGCTGCTGTGAGTTTACTGCTCAGATTGTGGATACATCATGAATCAGGAATCGCTACGCTTTCTTCTAACAGGCATCGAATCCGGAAATCAATAATGCAGTGGGTCGAGTAGCAGCGGCTTCGTTGGCCTTCTCGGCGCCGAAAGACAACAACGGCGCCCCTCCACGTCCTTCTATTGCGGATAAGCCCACAGTTCCTCCAGTGACGACTCGGGTATGTTTGTTCATTGTCCTGGATACCTCCACACTCTTTGCACTTTACAGTCATCGAGGTGCTCCAATTACCGGGAGGATTTATGCGCTGAACCCCTCGTCTTTCTTTTCAACCCAGAAATTCGGAGACGTTGACACATCTTCTGCAAAGAACTTGTTCGGGTCCTTACGAAATTCAACGGCAAACAAGTCGGCCACTCCATCCCCGCCGATTGCGCCTTCCGCATTCGCTCCAAAGAAGAATGCATTTGCGCCACCCCCTGCGAGACGTGTGCCACCTACCACTTCCGGGCTACCTGCCAAGCGTCAGCCGGAAACTGAAGAGGAAGAGGTAGAAGGCGAATGGGCTGAAGCATTGTATGATTATTCCAGCGAGGTACCGATCATCGTTCCTTCCTTTCGAAATTTTACGTCTCACGTTTTGTACCTTTTTTCTAGGATCCTGGTGATCTTGAAATACAAGCCAACCAGCGGGTACTTGTGACAGAGCGGACGTCGGCGGACTGGTGTGTATCTTTCTCACTCGATTACCTGTCATTCTCATTCTCTTCATTTCTACACCAGGTGGACTGGTGAAGTCGAAGGCAAGAAGGGACTATTTCCTGCTTCATACGTCAAGATTCTGTGACTTTCCTTCAGGTTTTGGGAAGGAGGCGGACTCGCTAATTAAATTGGTTTTATATTTCCCCTGACTGCAATGGTGCCTTTCTGGATAGATAAAGCTGAGTTGCCATTGGATGATACCATTCTTCCTCATGCCACATGGTACCTACAATTCTCAATCTCCCCAACACTTTCTTGGCTGACTACCAACATTCGTGCTGTTACTTCTGCGGCTTTTTGTGCACCTTTATAGTCGCCTACAACAGGCCATTCTACTTCAACCTCGCTCTTATGTCCGTAACTGCCTAACCTGGTATCTCATGATCACTACTAGTATGTACATACAATATATATGACCAACAAAATTTCTCCAATGGAATCCAATGGAATGCATGTCATCTGGCATCATGGTGTGAGGTGATAACGGTCTGTCCATTATAGGACTCCTGTAAGGATGTCGGAATCAGGTTCAATCGTGCAATGAAGGTAATTTTTATGTCTCTAGTTATGAATCTTGTCGGGGATACTAAATCTCAAATAAGTGTATATGAGACTAATCCTGGTTGCTAATGCACAGGGAAACACGCGCTTTGTTGACACTTGTTGTACAAAAACATCTTTACTCCAGCCTAGGGGCTGAAACCAATTCGATGGTGAAAGAATCGCACGTCACCGACTCGCGACCTATCCCCGATACCCGCTCTGACAGAGGGGCGGAAGCAGAGGACCTAGACTCCCTGTGCGAAAATAAGGCGTACCCCGACGAGGACGACCAAACCTCTCAGGAAGTCGAACATGGAGACGACGACGATTTGGTTGAAGGAATGGATCCAGAAGGATTTTTTGGACCCTCCCAGAAGGTTGTGAAGCCTCTGACGCCTGAATCACTGGCTGCCTTCAGAGCTGCACAGGACCGTGCTGGGGTTATATATATTTCGCGAATTCCCCCTGGTATGCGGCCTGCGAAGGTCCGACATCTGATGAATGGTCATGGAGAGGTCGGGAGAGTATATTTGCAGCAAGAAGGTGTGTAATTTGTTTCCTTTCTACGAACATGCAAGGTCTGACCGCAATTTGGTGGATAGATGCGAAACGGGCTTATTTGCGCCGGAAGTATACTGCTACTAAAAAGGCACACTTTACAGAAGGTTGGGTGGAGTTTAAAGACAAGAAAGTTGCAAGGAGTGTCGCGGAGATGTTGAATGCACAGCCCATAGGAGGGAAGAAGGGGACGAGATGGAGAGATGACATATGGACGATGAAGTATTTGCCCAAGTTCAAGTGGAGCATGCTTACAGAGCAAGTTTGTGAGTACTTTCGTTTTACATTCGGCTATGGTATCTAACACATGATTTGAAATCAGCACACGAAGCAGCAATTCATTCTGCAAAACTTCGGGTGGAGTTGTCGCAGTCCAAAACGGAGCAGCAGGAGTATCTGAAGAATGTGGAGCTTGCTCGAGTGCTAGACAAGCGAATGAAGAGGAAGAAGCAACAAGGCGAGGAGGTAGAGATGAAGGTGGAACGTCCAAGAAAAAGGTCGGTTGAGGAAGATCCAGTCGAGAGTCAAAAAAAGCAGAAGTATACTAGCCACAGTGAAGACGGTGGTGTACATATAAGGGGGCAATTAGATAGTGTCCTGGATTGTGTGTTTTAATTACGTTCGTACGTGCGACCACTGGCAGGAGTTCCGAGTCCAAATCACCACAACTTGAGCTAATGTCAAATGGTCTCATGTATTCTACATACTAGTGGCTTGTAATGATGGAATGTGTGATGTCCAAAGAAAACCGTGCCAGCCGTGCCGAATGCCAATTTTGATCAGCATGACGTCACATCCAAGTAACTCTTCTCAAACATCCTTTTCCTCGTCGCTCGAAGGTTCCTTCTGCTCCTGAAAGGTAGAAACCAGGTATAACCATTCACAAGATATGTAATTTTTTTTTCCGGCATTTTAGAGGGGAAAGTTGGTTTATTGAGAGCACATGGTGTTTAAAAAGCCATTTATTCATTTATTGTATCTTGTCGATTTTCTGCACGTCTTTGTTGCGCGTTTTGCTGCAAATGAAATTTAGAATAGTGTTACAATAGCACCAGTAGTCGTAGAAAAAAAGGGGTAATGAGTGGGAGACGCATAACCAGCGGTAGAAAAAGATGTTGCAACTCTAACGTGGCGCACGGACCTTGGCTGGCTGCAAATATTGAATCGGCGTCTCAATATATCAGCCTGAATTCTTGCCATTTTGGACTTCATCGCGAACACATTTGAGCGTGTTGAAAGCAGGTTGAGCTGCTCGTCGCAGCCAACATCCACGCTTATTTCGTCGTTGTGTCGTGATCCAAGAGGTCTGTGCTTCACTATGCTCGACCTCTCTCAGTCACAGGCTCTGATCAGCTGTCTTGTAACGTCTCTCTCTCTTTCTATCTCAGTTCTTTCTTCTAAAAAAGATGTCCTCCTGGTCTACTTCGTACCCTCCCCCGCCTCGTCGTTCCCGTTCCCGCTCTCCTCCTCGTGGCTCTTACCCTCCTAGGCCCCCTTATCCTGACCCTGCTTACCCCCAAGACCCATACCGGGCAGACTGGGATGCTTATGACAGGGACAGAGCGTGGGCTAACTACGAAAGGGAGAGAGCCGCTTATGAGTACAGTCGTCGAGGACGAAGTCGGAGCCCGCCCCCGGATGAACGTGCGTCGTTTCGTGCCACTGTGTCTAGGCCTGTCCACAGAACTAACATTTTCCCGTAGCCAACAGGAAACGAAGACGTTCAATGTCTCCCTATGAACGGGATAGGTATGACCCGCGTCCTCGGTACAACGATGACTATGGTAGGTTTAATGTGGAATCGTAGGCATGTGCCTTTTCCAGCTCAATTTCTTTTTAGATACCCATTCTCGTGCATACGGCTACTCGTCGCCGCGACGTGGTCACCCAGCGCCGTTCCCTCCTTCGAGGCGCGCTCCCCCGGATCCCCATACTTTTGATTATCCGGCTTCTTTGAAGCAATATGCTGAATGGTTCAGGTTTTACTATCCTCAACAGGCCATCGACGAGGACAACGCCGACAAGGCTGCAGAGCAGGAAGCCGGCGATGGCTCGAAGCCACGAAACGGTATCAAGAGTAAATGGGAGAAATATAAAAAAGATTTCGCGGCCTCTCAGGTTAGCACCACCTCCAACTCGTCTAATGTCTGCATCTACTTTGTACCGTTACTTTGCTATCATTTCACGATTCCCTTTTATGACTAAGGCACGGAGACAATGGCTGAATGTGTCACCTTGTTGTATTGTAGCTGCAAACGATGTTTGACCATCACAGGAAATCTCCGTGGTTTGCAGAGAAATATGACCCCGCACCGGAACTCCAGAACTTGCGCACCAGGGTGAGGAAAGATGGGTGGAAAGGCAGACTCAACTCCTTTTTACTTGATTTGGAATCGGGCAAGTTTGATCCAGACTTTACTGAGCCCGAATCAGAGCCTTCTTCGCCTGTCAAGGATAGTACAACCAATGGCGAGAATGCAATGGACGCGAATGGTACTGGCACGGCTCCAGCTGCAGAGGAGCCCAAGGTTGCTGGAGGGGAGGATGAGATGCAATTCCATGTTGACGCTGAGGAAGATGGCGGGGATAATGATGCCAATAGGACGGAGATGAATGGCAAGCCTTCCTTTGACACTAGGCGTCCCAACCGTGGAGAAGAGATTTCTGTGCCCGCAGAGGGTAATCAGGTCATGATTCGTACAATCCCTCCTGATATAGGACGCGTCAAGTTGGAGGAGGTAAATGTCTAATTTCATGTCCGTTCACTTGAAGCTGACCGCGTTGTAGGCTTGCGGTAAAGTACCAGGCTTTATGTATCTTGCTCTTGGCGATCCGTTGCAAAAGCGAAATTATTACCGTGCTGGTTGGCTTAGGTTTCGCGATGACGCTGACATGTCGGCTGTGATGGCCGAGTTGTCTGAGAAAAAAGTGATCTTTATTGCCATTACCATCGTTCCCACATTTCTGACACAGCTTTCAGATCGAAGGTTTCAAATTACACGTCACACATAATGTCCGACCCTTTATCAATAGGATTCGCTACGCCCCGGAAGTCGCCAGCAAGCCCGACAGGTTGGAGAAGGACCTCGCCAACGCCAAAATTCTTGCTAGCATCCTTGAAGAAGAAGGGGCTGTCCTGCGCAAGACGACGGTGAAGACAGAAGATAGGCATCAGCCTGAGGGTGATGGTATGCAAACTGAAGAGCAAACGGATACGGTCATGGCTAACCCAGATAATGCCGATGACGGTGAGGACGATCCGGAACCTAAGGAGAAGGGGAGCGAGGCAGTCGAACGGAGAATTGAGAAAGTCATGGCGGATCTGCGTGACCAAGGCATCGTTGATATCAATGACGAGAAGGCCTATGAAACGAAGAAGGTGGGCAACTCTTCTACTGACTGTTTGAACGTTTATTCATCGAGTATTTCAGACCGTAATTTCGCTGGACCTGTACATCGCCTACCTTCGGGCTGCGTTCCACACATGCTACTACTGCTCCATTGTAACGGATCATCTTGAGGAATTGCAGCGTAAGTGTTTAAAGCATGCGAGGAAGCCTTTGTCAAAGATGTTGCTTGAGGAGGTCAAGGCTGCGGAAGCTGAGAAGGCAGGAAAAGACAAGAAAGTCCAGGAGGAAGACTCGGAGAAGGACGGCGTCGACGCAGAGAAGAACAAAGAGAAAGAGAAAGATAAGAGAGACGGGCAAGCCAGGGACCGATCAAATGAAAATCGAGATTGGAAAAGGAACGGTGCGTCGTTGTCCCTACCCTAGAGGCCGCACCAAACCATCCCTGATGACTTTGGTGGATTTTAGATGAGCGCTGGCTGGAATGGCTTGATTCTAAAATAGCCTTGTTGATCAACCGAGAAGGTGTCGATCCGCGCGAGTATGGTGGTAAAAGCTATGATGAGTGCGTGTACATGACGGCCCATGGTCATTCCTTGCAACATACTCACCATTTTCTTTCTTTTAGGGAACTGACCAAGGCTGTCGAACCCTACATCAAACAAGAAGACGAGGGCAAGTTCAGATGCAAAACGTGCCAGAAGCTCTTCAAAGCCACATCTTTCGTTGAGAAGCACATTGCCAACAAACACCCAGAGCTCGTGAAGTACCTCGAGGAGGTGCATACAACACCTTATTGAGTTGACATCTGCTAACTATTTTTATATCATAGATCCCATATTTCAATAACTTTGCTCTTGATCCACATCGCATCCAGCCCTTCGCTCATCCACCTCCTCCCGTTGGTAACAGCCAGGCACCGCCTCCTCAGGCCTATGGTATTCAAGGTCCTCCCACCTATCAGGGAGGCGGCGACTATGGTCGTCCCGGTCCCTATTACGGTGGTGGATCATATGGTCAAAGTGCTTATCCCCCTCCCTATCACAACACTTACTGGGATCACCATGGATACCAGGTAGGAAGTGGCGGGTATGGTGCTCCTGCCACTGCTTATCCTCCGCCGGCCCTCCAACCTCCGCGAAGGGATGAAGCTACGACGGCGAGGCGACTGAGCGATCGCATAAGTGGATTTGCACCTGGGATGGAAAGTGCTATTCCCGCTGCGGCGGGCCTTCCGCCTAAACCCATGGCCGCGGCTTTGGACTCTGCACTAAGTAGTAGTAATGGCCGGAGGGGCGGACGTGGCGGGGGAGGTCAAGGAGGAGGTCCACTGCCGCCACCGCCTCCTGACGCAAAGGAAGATCCTAGGGCAGCCGCTGGGAAAAGGGTCAGCTACCATGACATGGACTTGGTGGCAGAAGGAGATGTCGAACTATTTTACTAGAAAAAGGTTCGTCTCATGCGGATGCCATGTCACATTCTTCATTTTTGAAGTCTCGAGATCAGACTTGGCTTGAATCCAGTCCATCTTATGTGTCGCAATCATTTTCGGTTCCAAAAAGTGTTGAGCTATATAATTTTATACATAGTTTTCACCTTTCATATAAGAGACTAGTTCGGTCCTCGATTCATGGAACTCGGAGCTTGGTGCTTTGCTTCGCTGGTACTAGTGCGGGCGGAATCGACCTTACACCACTAATTTTTCAGCAGATCTTGTTATTGAATGTCGATTTAGTGTAGTACATATTTGGTTACGTTTGAATCTCAAGAGGATTATCGCAGCGGTCGCAACTCGAGAGAAATTACTTCACACTGGCTGACAGGCCCCCCAATTGTAAGTCCCTTTCCCGCACCGCTGAGTCGTTCTCCGCTCCCTCCTTCTCGTCCAAGTTTGCAAGTGTCAGTGGCACCCCCGAGGCGCCCCGAATCGCAATGAATGTCCCAAAATTACCAGCCGTACACCTTCCACCACCGGTCATAGGTGACAGGCAGTACGTGGTTCAGGACGCTGTCATACTAGATCTGCCTCCCTCCAATAAATTTAGCTTCAGCTGGCCGTCCGATACTGGCCGGCCCACCTCTACCACACCCCCTTCAGAACGTCCCGCACATAGCTCCTCTGAGGCAGAGACTGATACTTCAGAGGCCGAACCGGTTGCTGGACACAGAGAAGCAGATCAATTCGAGGATTCAAATGCTACCCCCACTACCCACTTGAACTCGCAGCTTCCCGCACAACCAAATCACCCCTGGCATCCGCGTACTTTTTCAGTGCCTCTACCCTCGCAGCTTGGTCATCTGCAGAACCCACATAGACCCGAGCCCGCATCGTCATCTAAGCAACACAACTTAGACCAAGTCTCTCTCGGGTTCTCCCAGTTTCATGAGCTGTCGTTGGAACTTGCGGACTCGGTTCAAATGGTCATTCAAACAATGCTACAAATATCTCCTCCTCAGGTGTTGGATGCAGCAAAAGAACAATTTTCGGCATGCTCGCTCTCCGTCCCGACATCCTCGATGTCTGCAATGTTTACCGCTATGAAAAATCTAAACTACATATCCGCCAATATGACATCCTTCTGTGTTGAACCGTCAAATATCAGGCAGGACGAGATGGATTTTGTGGAACCTCTAGGAATATCATCCAATGTCCATAATGACTTCGATATCGGAGAAATGTTACAGAGCGTAGGAGATGCTCTGAGTGGAACGGCTGCTCAGGCCGGGGTGGATTTAGTGTTATTCCATGGAGATGTCGGAATGAAGCACGCATCTGTCAAGGGCGATGAGAACGGCATATCATACACTTTATCTCATGTACGTGTTGAAATTATTTTCGTCTGAGCCCACCTGACTTTTCAGCAGGTTATTAGACAAATCCTCAGCACATCGCATCAGGGTGACTCCATAGAACTCGGACTCTTTATCAGATCCATACCCCCACAGCCTCAGGAGGCGTCGACAAGATCGGAAACTGACACCTTAGTCTCCGACGACGATTTTCGCCTTTGCGAGTCACCTGTAGAGCTGGGCGGGCCCGTACGATGTACTGTCGAAATCTCACACAAATTCTGTTCATCTGATTCCTTTCTTGCTGATGGGGAGCTATCTACGCCGCGTATAACCCAAACCCGACCGATACCTTCATTTTCCACTCTCCTACTTCGACGTCTCCTTCACAAAGTTGGGGCTTCTCTTGTCCCTGACTTGATGCCTAAAAATTTTGCTATTGGTCGTACGTGTGAACTGACGCTGACGTTAGAACGAGGAGCATCTCGTGAAGACGTAATCGCGAGTGAACCCACCTTGGAACAATTGACAATCTTTTCAGAAAGTTTGAGGGGAAAGAAGGTTACGTTGTATGCGAGCTCCAAAGGCTCATTCGCTCACCATCTCACAAGTTATCTTACTGCTTGGGGGATGGATGTTAGCCATGTGTCGTCCGAGGGAGGTGTGGGAGGATGTGGCG
>Ga0210383_10005954_pt1 | contig 10669 bp, 6 predicted proteins | sample IncBWC14OmetaG_FD_160072 | JGI IMG/M metagenome (GOLD analysis project Ga0210383, IMG submission 160072) | Forest soil microbial communities from Barre Woods Harvard Forest LTER site, Petersham, Massachusetts, United States - Inc-BW-C-14-O ...
GGAACTGTGGCTACGTAAAGCCCTCGATTTAAAACACGGCAATGCTGACGCGAAAATCATGCTCGCCGAAGCGCTCTACCGCAAAAATGATTTCTTCCACGCCGCGCGGGAATTGAATGGGCTCGGCCCACAGGATGCCGCGAAACTCGCAAACTATTCCACGCTGAATGCCGCTAAGCTTGAAAGTTTTCGCGACGATGATCCGTACAAATTGGACAAAGCCGCGGGCGAATCGACGCGTCTGCCATTTATAAAGTCCGTTCCGCTTCCCGTTGTGAACGTGAAAATAAATGGCGGCCCGGCTGTGGCGTTTTTCATCGATACCGGCGGCTCCGAATTGCTTCTCGACTCCGAGTTTGCGAGCGAACTGAAACTGAAATCGTTCGGCTCGGTGCAAGGTACGTTTTCAGGCGGCCAGCACGCCGAAGTTGGAAACTCGCGCATCGATTCGCTCACTCTCGGCGCGTGGACGATTCGAAACGTGCCAATCGGAACGCTTCCGATTCGCTCGATGTCCAGCATGTTTGGCGTGGAGCAGATCGACGGCTGCATCGGCACAAACGTGCTCTATCAATTTCTTGCCACCATCGACTATCGCTCGCGGGAATTGATTCTGCGCAAGAAAAATATGGGAACGCTGAAGCGGTTCGAGTCGGCTGAAAATAACAAAGGCACCGCGGTTCCCTTCTTGATTGCGGGCGATCATTTCATGGTGGCGTGGGGTCAGGCGAACGCGATCCCCCCTTCGCTGTATTTTGCCGATAGCGGACTTGCGGGCGCAGGCGTGAAACTCGCGGAGTCAACGCTCAAAGAGGCGGGCATCAAATTGGACGAATCGAAAGCCACCGAAGGCCAGGGTGGCGGCGGTGCGCTGAAAACGATTCCGTACACTGTGAATCAGTTTTCCGTTGGCGACATCACAGAGCACAACGTCGCAGGCCTGTACGACGGCCCATTTCCGTGGGAGAACGCGTTCGGCTTCCGCCTCGGCGGAATGTTCGGCAACGACTTTCTGAAACCGTACGCAGTGACGTTCGATTTCATCGGCATGCGCATCATATTCAGATAGTTTAATCTGAAGTTTCCCCGGTAATACAGACTCCGTGTATTCACGTCTATAGTAATATTGGCCGAATGCGTAATTTCGCAATGATCGGCGCCGCTGCACTTTTGTTCGGTATGGCAGCGCATCGAGAGCATCAGCCGCCTCCGGAACAACTGGATCATTTCGTAATCGGTCGACATACATTCTTTGATTTCGGTCCCCCTTTTCATTATTACGAGCTTTTGTTTGTTAGCCGGAATGGAACGGGCTCTTCGGTTGAAAGAATTACGCTGACTCCTGCTGTGGATGAGTGCTGGCGGCCAGCAGTAATCGAGGTTGCGTCTGGATCCATCCCAGTAAGTCCCGAAACACTATTCGGCAAAACGAATCCGTGCACGATTCCTGAAAAGGAACTGCTAAAGGAACAGAAGCGCTGCAAAAAGTGTTTGGTCTTTAGCGGTGCAAATATTGCGATGCAGGTCCAGTGTGGAACTCAAACGCGAATCGTACGTTCGCATATCCTAGATCGAGACATGTTTGATCCTCACGCGAACACACCCGAACATACATCCTGGAAGATGGAGCTGCTTGCTCAATTGGAGCGAGGTCTTGGTCCAAGCGTCATGGACAAGCCGATGTTTGCGATGCCCGACGAGGACGGAGCACAAACTCCCGACCCGAACCTCCCCGCACTCCAGGGAATAAGCCGAGGCGAATTCGATGTTTTGTTTCAGGGAGCACCGGATAAACCCAGCGATCTATATCGTGCCGCACAGATTCCTCACGGCATTCCGACTGTGCGTCTCACCAGCAGCTCGCCGTCGCAACCGATTGTTTTCTCGTTGCCTCCTTACGCTCCAATAGGAAAGCTGGCGCACGTGGAAGGACGTGTCTCCTTCACAGTCGAAGTCGATGCAAAGGGTGCCGTTGTGTATGTATCTCTTGTGAGCGGACCACCGATACTTTGCAAATCGGTGGAATCCTCGGTGTATGGTTGGAAGTTTCCCGAGGGAGACTTCGGAAGAGAGTTTCAAGTCACCCTGGAGTTTGCGCTGAATTGCCCACATCCCGTTAAGTGAGGCGGAGTCAGCGAAAAGAGGCGAAACGAAATCTCGCCACTCGCATCAAAGTGCATAGCGATTGTGGCGCCTGGCTGCCGGCCGCTTAATGTGCCGCGCACTGCCATGCCTTGGATTGCCTCAGGTTAAGCTGCATACTCTTTATCGCAGCAGGAGATCTCATTGGTGAATGCAAAGCGTCCGATCGGCGTCTACTACGAGCACCCGCGCTGGTTCGAGCCAGTTTTCGCGGAAATGGATCGCCGCGGCGTGCCCTACAAACGTCTCGACGCCGCGCATCATAATTTCACCGTTGCGCCGAACGGCGACCAGCAATTCGGCCTGATCTTCAATCGCATGAGCCCGTCGGCCTGGACCCGCGGCAACGCGCACGCGATTTTCTACACCCTCAGCTACCTCGCGCACCTCGAACGAATGGGCGTTCGCGTTGTAAATGGCAGCGAGGGGTTTCGTAACGAAACTTCGAAAGCGCTGCAGCTTTCGCTTCTACAAACGCTCGGGCTTCCCTACCCGCGCTCGGTGGTCATCAACCATCCGACGCAGGCAGTTGACGCGTCGCGCGGGATGCGCTTCCCGATCGTCATCAAACCAAATATTGGCGGCAGCGGCGTGGGCATCGTGCGTTTCGATTCGCCGGAACAAATCGCAAACGCGGTGCGCGAAAATAAACTGGCGTTCGGGCTCGATTCGACGGGAATCGTGCAGGAATTTATTCCCGCGCGCGGCGGACACATCACGCGCGTCGAAACTCTCGGCTACAAATATCTCTACGGAATTAAAGTGTTCACTGCGGGCGACACGTTTGATCTTTGCCCGATGGACATCTGCAAAACGACCGACGGCGCAAAAATCGAAACAGCGTGCGTGGTGGAAGGGCCGAAGACGGGGCTGCGAGTGGAGGGCTACCGTCCGCCGGATGAAGTGATTGCGGCGGTAGAAAAGATTTTCAGCGCGGCGAAAGTGGAAGTGGGTGGCGTCGAGTACATCATTGACGACCGCGACGGCCAGCTCTACTACTACGATATCAACGCGCTATCGAATTTCGTGTCCGACGGGCCCCGCATCGTCGGCTTCAATCCGTTCGAGCGCCTGGTGGATTATCTCGTCCAGGAGGCGCGGTGATGCGCTACGGATACTGGATGCCGGTTTTCGGCGGCTGGCTGCGCAACGTGGAAGACGAGCAAATGGCGACGAGCTGGGATTACGTTTCGCGCCTCGCGCGCCGCAGCGAACAAATCGGCTTCGACCTCACGCTGATTGCCGAGCTGAATCTGAATGACATCAAAGGCGTCGACGCGCCTTCGCTCGATGCGTGGTCCACGGCCGCGGCGCTCGCAGCCGTCACCGAATCGCTCGAGCTGATGGTCGCCGTGCGTCCCACATTTCATTTGCCGGCGCTGCTCGCGAAGCAAGCTGCGAATATTGACAACATTTCGAACGGCCGCGTGTCGCTCAATGTGGTCTCGTCCTGGTGGGCCGAGGAAGCGAAAAAGTACGGCGTGAAATTCGACCAGCACGACGATCGTTACGCGCGCACATCCGAATGGCTCGATGTGGTGGACTCCGCGTGGAAGCAAGACCATTTCTCCTACAGCGGGAAATATTATTCGGTGGACGATTGCGTGCTGCAGCCCAAGCCCGTGTCGAAACCGCGTCCTGTGATTTACGCAGGCGGCGAATCCGAAGCGGCGAAGGAATTAATCTCGCAGAAGTGCGACGCCTATGTGACGCATGGCGACCCGCCCGACCGCATCGCGCCGAAAATTCGCGATATGGCCGAGCGGCGCGAGAAAAAGAATTTGCCGCCGATGAAATATGGCGTGGCAGGATACGCCGTGGTGCGCGACACCGAAGCCGAAGCACAAAAAGAAGTCGCGCGCATCACCGACGTGAAGCAGAACGCCGCCGGTTACAAGAATTACGAACAGTGGCTCGCCAACACGCAGCTCGAGCAGCGCGTCTCGCTCGAAGATTATTCCGTCTCAAATCGCGGCCTGCGCTCAGGCCTCGTAGGCACGCCGCAACAGGTGGCCGATCGCATCGGCGAATTCGAACGCGCCGGTGTAGACCTGCTACTCCTGCAATTCAGCCCGCAGCTGGAAGAAATGGACCGCTTCGCGGAACAAGTGATCAAGCGTAGCGCAAGCAAAGTTGCCTCGCGAGCCTAGGTAGGCAGTCGAAAAATGCGGGGCGCTCCGGGCTCAGAAAATGGCTCACCAAACGTGAATTGCCCCGATGACGATTTCCAATACGGAATGTAAACACTTACTGACAAACCGCCGCGTTGTTCCAGTATCGTCCAGATAGCGTCTTTTCCGACATCTTCCACCCGTGGCGGGTTCTTGAGCCGAATGTCAATCGCGATCCCAGCTGCTCTACATTTATTCTGCGCCGCCATCTGCCGCAACCCAGCCTCCAAGAGTTTCAGCGTCTTCTGCGCGCCGGGCTGATCTTCAGGTGTTCGAGACCCAACGAGCCCGACGTTGCCTTCCGGAGTAACAATCGCACCATGCGGAAGGTACTCTCCCATTTCATCGAGAAATTGCTTTGTCACCCGGATAAGCTCGTGATGAAGCAGTTCAAGATCAGGATGCGGCCATTTCATCTCGATCCTTGACTCCCCCAGCGTTTAATCGCATGCCTAAGGATCAGCACGCACGCGAGAGTATATTCGAATTTAGAGCAAACAACGCGACGCCTCACTGCTAACAATTCTTCGCAACGAAATGCGTTGCGCGCGTTGACTAACCTTCGCGCGTCCACTACGATGCGTTTTGGATGGCTTCCCTCCCGGCAGATCGCGCACGACCGAGCATGACCAACCATGACTGGCACTGACCCATTCATCGGCCGCGTCGTCACGCACTACCGCGTCGTGGCAAAAGTTGGCGGCGGCGGGATGGGTGTGGTGTACATGGCGGAAGACACGAAGTTGCGCCGCCAGGTGGCGCTGAAATTTCTTCCCGCAGGCGTGGCCGCGGACGCTACCTCGCTCGAACGATTCCAGCGCGAAGCGCAAGCAGCTTCCGCGCTGAATCATCCGAACATCTGCACCATTTACGATATCGACGAAGATGGCGGCACTCCGTTCATCGCCATGGAATTGCTCGAGGGCATGACGCTGAAGCATCGCATCTCGACCGGCCCGCTGCGCATCGATACGCTGCTCGATCTCGCCATCGAAGTTGCCGACGCGCTGGATGCGGCGCACTCGCGAGGCATCGTTCATCGCGACATCAAGCCGGCAAATATTTTCATCACCGATCGCGGCCAGGCAAAGATTCTCGATTTCGGCCTCGCCAAGCAACTCAGCACCGGGCGCAAAGTGGGCGAAACGATGGCTGTGACGGCCGGTACGGGCGGCTTGCTCGATACGGACCCGAATCTCACCAGCCCCGGCACTGCACTCGGCACGGTTTCATATATGTCACCTGAACAAGTGCGCGGCGAAAAACTCGATGGCCGCAGCGATCTTTTTTCGTTTGGACTCGTGCTCTACGAAATGGCGACGGCCAAGCAAGCGTTCTCCGGAAACACGGCCGGCGTAATTTTCAATCAGATCCTCGAACGCGAACCGGTGCGCCCCTCGAATCTCAATCCGGAAGTGCCGCCAAAACTTGAAGAAATTATCGAGAAGGCGCTCGAAAAGGATCCGCGGCTGCGCTACTACACCGCGGGCGATATGCGCGCGGACCTGCAGCGCCTCAAGCGCGCAACGGAATCTGGCCGCACGGGTTCGCAGCGCGCACAGCAAGCCGCGGCCGATGCGATCGACGCCCAAAACAGCGCCCAGAACACTGGAATCACCAGCGCGCAGAATATCTTGAATACCGGCGCGCAGTCAGCGCCCGCGAAACCAGATAGCGGCCCCGCTTCACGCTCCGGCGCGCGTTCGATTTCGGATGCGTCTGTCGTCGCGCGGCACACCACGGAATCCGGCAGCGCGGCCGTGGTGGAAGTGGCGAAAGCGAATCGCGGCAAGCTTGCGATCATCGCGGTGATCGTGGCGCTCCTCCTGATTGCAGCGGCGTTTGGCATTGACACGCTCTTGCGGCACCCGGCGCCGATGCCGTTCCAGAATTTTTCGATCACGCAGGTGACGAAGAGCGGAAAAGCCGTCAGCGCGGCGCTTTCGCCGGATGCAAAATATATTTTCAGCGTCGTTTCGGACAAAGGCCAGCGAAGCCTGTGGCTGCGCCATCTGCCCACCGACAGCGACACTCAAATTGTTCCGCCCTCGGACGCATATTATTGGGGTCCAATTTTCGCGCCCGATGGCGATCACATCTACTTCTTGAAACGCGAGAGCGCCGCAGCCGATGAGTCCGATCTGTATCGCGCGCCAATTCTCGGCGGCACTCCGCAGCTCACAGTTCATGAAGCCGACAATCCGATTACTTTTTCTCCCGATGGAAAACGCATCGCCTACGTCCGCACCGGGCACCCTGAACCGGGAAAATTCAGTTTGCTCACCGCTCAGCCCGACGGCAGCGATGAAAAACTTTTGGTTGCCGGGCCAATCGCCGAGGAGCCGTTCGGACTCGCGTGGTCGCGCGACGGAAAATCGATCGCCGGTGTGATCTATCAGGTAGACAACCAGCTTTCGCGGATCGACATGTTTGACGCGACTTCTGGCAAAAGCACCGCGCTCGCCGGCTTCCCCGATTTTGCCGTGAGCGCGCTCGTCTGGATGCCGGAAGGAAATGGAATGCTCTTGACGGCGGAAACGCGAGGCTCAGGATTCATTCGCGACCAGATCGGGTATTTGGCAATGGGCGAGAAGAAAATCCGCTTGGTGACGCAGGATACGAACAGCTACCGAACTCTGCGGCTTTCGGCGGATGGCAAAACTTTATCGGCGGTGCAGGCGAAAACTTCGAACAGCTTCTACGAGTTCCCTGCTTCGGGCGGCGCGTCATCCGCGCCTTCGCCGATTCCAGCGGTGACGCAGGAGCGCGACGTCTATGGATTCAACTGGGCGCCGGATTCGAAGCTCTACGTAAATGATGGCGGAAAACTGGTGCGCGTCGCGGCGAATGGCGGCGACGAAGCCGTGTTGCTGAGCGAAGCAAACACCGTGATGGCTCTCCCGGCTTCCTGCGCGAACGGCAAATACATCGTGTTCACGTGGGCCGGTTATCACGGCAGCCCGTTCGCAAATATCTGGCGCGTTGACGTGGACGGTACCAATCCAAAACAGATCACAGACGAACGCGACATCCGCGGCCCGGTCTGCTCGCCCGATGGCAAGTGGGTCTATTTCCGCGACTGGTTCAGCCACGAAATTAAGCGCGCTTCGATTGACGGCGGCAAATCAGAAGTGGTTCCCGGCACAAATATTCCTGACGCTGACCTCGACACGACCGATCTCTCGATTTCGCCGGACGGCAAACTTCTCGCGTTTTTGATTCACGTGGAGCCGACGGGCAACGAAACTGCTCACCAGACGAAAATCGTGCTGCTCAGCTTAGACGGGGCCCCCGTGGTCCCCGGCAAGGGGAGCCCGGGGGATAAGTCAGGCGCGAACCCGGCGACGAAAATCGTAAATCCCGATCAGCGCATTTCCGGCCCCGTAGAATTCACGCCCGATGGCCGCGCGCTCGTCTACCCGATTCGCGTAAGCGGGGTCGACAATCTCTGGCAGCAACCAATTGAAGCCGGCGCCGGCCGCCAGATCACAAATTTCGCCGTCGATGACATCAGCGCGTTCCACTACTCGCTCGACGGCAAGCAACTCGGCGTGTTGCAACAGCACGTAGTTTCGGATGTGGTCCTGCTGCGCGATAAAGACACCGCCAAGCCGTAACACCTCTGCCAGACCCTAAAATTTCATCGCCAGTAGGGGCACGGCATGCCGTGCCCTCACAAGCACGAACGACCCGCCGTCGCGAATTTCACTGCACGACGTTGGTGCTTGCCTATGCCCGTCCGGTGCGTCGAACGAAATGCAGCAAAGGGCACGGCATGCCGTGCCCCTACGGACTGAACGACGGAAGCTACTTGCCTCACAGGCTGAAGCTTGTGCTACTGAAACCGCCGCGGCCTTGGTTACTGAAACCGACCTTTGCATGAACTGGCGCGAAGCTAAATCACCTCCATCGCCGCACCAGCTTTGAGTCTAACCATAGTGTGTACAATAACTTACAGTTACATACCCTAGTACTACCCCGAAATCCCCCATAGTACTGCCCGAATGTAACTTCCTCTCTAATGCGCGCGCCAGTCGCCGACGCTATCCTTCACACTAGTAACGGTCTATCGGAAGAGGGGTTTCCCACGTAATGAGTGAAGCGATGAAGTTTTCCCGGCCTGAACTGAACCAGGAAGAATTTTGCCTGGACGATATTTTCGAATCATTGAAAAAAGATCGCGAGGAGCTCGAGCGCGAAAACCTGGAGCGCGAGAATCTGAGTCGCGAGGCTTCCATCGCCGCGAGCTCCGCATCGCAGACGACCGGCTACGCTGAAAGCGAATCGTCACCCGCCGATAGCGCTGGCAACGTCGAAAATCGCGCGAATGATCCCAACGCAGATCCAGCGCAGCAAGACGCCGCCACTGCCCTGCGCAACGAGCCGCGTGCCGATCGTCGCCGCCGCCGCCGAGCGCTGATTTCCGCGCCGGTGCGTGTGCGCGGCATCAACGTCACCGATGGTGGCGTCGATGAAGTGACCACCACGATCGACGTATCGCGCGCCGGGATTTTATTCGACTCGGCGAACCCGGGCTACAGCCGCGGCATGGAAGTAGCAGTGATATTTCCATTCAGCACCGCGCCCACCGCACTCCATGCTGAACAAACGGGCCGCATCGTACGCGTTTTCGAAACTTCCGAAGGGCGCTACGCTGTTGCGGTTGCACTCGGCGAAGGTGTTGGCGAAGACATTGTGGACTCCTGCGGGCGGAAGTTGGTAAGCGCTCCGGAACGCATCAGCGCTGCCGCTGCTTCCACCGAGCCGCAAGTGAAGCGGCCGCTCGTCCTGGTGGTGGATTCAGACGAGATGGTTCGCTGCTCGCTGAAGAGTTATCTGATGGGCGAAGGCTACGACGTGATGGCTGCGAACAATGCGCCGGACGCGCGCGAAGTGCTGAACATGTTCACGCCGGCACTCTTGATCGCTGAAGTGGAAGGCGACGGACTCCCCGGTTACGATTTGTGCGCGCACGTGAAATCGATTCCGCGGCTGAAACAAATTCCCGTGGTGCTCACCACGAGTTCCGGATATCCAAGCGATTACGCCAACGCGCATTCGCTGGGCGCCGTGGTCTGCATGACGAAGCCGTACAAACAAGAGCGTCTGGGCCACGTCGCCAGACTGCTCGCGCCGCCGCCTCCCGAATTCTGTTCGCAGAAAACGACCACCGCGCCGCGCCCTGCCGATCCAAGCCGGCGCTGCGGCTACGGAAACGTTTCCGCCGCACAACCGAAAGCAGCGCAGAACGGATTGCGCCGCTTCCGCTTCCCGTCGTTTAGGTAGAATCGTTCAAAGATAAACGATCTCGCCGCACGTCGTTCGCGATTCACTTCTCGCCACGCCCAACGCCCCCGCCGGGCGCGCACGCGCCAAAGCCAAACATCAGACCGTAGGGGCACGGCATGCCGTGCCCTTTGCGCTGGATCGTTTGATTCGCGGCACGGAGCGTCGGCAACCACAATCATCTTGCATTGAACCTCGCGTCGACGGATCGTCCTTGCTTATGAGGGCACGGCATGCCGTGCCCCTACGGACTTCATGTCTGCCAGCCTGCCCAACTTCATTCCATCTAACCCGACTGTACTTCCGTACAGTGTTATCAATGGGATGTAGCCGCCCGCGACGCGCGCCCACAGGCCGCATTCTCCCGGTAACATTGATATATGAGCGGTCCAACTACGCCCAAACCTGGTGCTTCGCCTGCTTCACCGGCCGGGTCGGGCACTACTTCGCCGGCGCGTCCCGGCTCTGCCTCGCGCGACATGACAACGCCGAGCGGCGGCGCTTCGCGTTCAGCAATCTCATCGCCGCTGGACGCAACTCCAGCCAAACAGCCGACGATCAAATGCCCGAAGTGCGGCTCAGACGTCCGCGAAGTGGCTCGCTTCTGCCAACGATGCCATCGCACCATGCGCTACGAATGCCCCGCCTGCAAGCACTCGCAACGCGAGGGCGGCAAGTGTGAAAAGTGCGGCGTGGATTTTCTGAAGTATATTTCCGCGGTCGTTTCGTCGAAAGCGGCGGAAGCCGATGCGATTCACGATCGCCTCGAGCAAAGATCCGCCTTCATGAAGAACCTCATGTGGCTGCCGTTCACCCTAGGCATCCCGATCATTCGCGACTATTTTGTGAAGCGCGATCGCAGAAAGTAGTCAGTAGCACAGGCTTCAGCCTGTGAGGCTTGTCGCTGCCCGCAACAAGCCTACGGTCAAAATGTTCGAAATGATTTCCGCGGGGATGGGCGCGGTACGCACTACTCACCGCTCCGAAAATACCTCGACGGCGGGAACAATCCCGTTCGCGACATCTCGCGCCCCACAGCGCGCTTCACTTCCGCCATCCAGTAATCAAAC
>Ga0210383_10005956_pt1 | contig 10663 bp, 8 predicted proteins | sample IncBWC14OmetaG_FD_160072 | JGI IMG/M metagenome (GOLD analysis project Ga0210383, IMG submission 160072) | Forest soil microbial communities from Barre Woods Harvard Forest LTER site, Petersham, Massachusetts, United States - Inc-BW-C-14-O ...
ACTTTCAAAGCAAACGCTATCTAAGCGACGGGGGCGAAGCCTTGTCTCAAGCGATCAACGGCAGCACTTCAGCGAATGCGAACTTATTACCGCCTCCATTATTTCCGACTGCCGGGCGCCCTCCCCATTGGTACGCCGTCTATACGAGTCCGCGACATGAGAAACGGGTTCGCGAACATCTCGAACACCGCCGTGTGCAATCTTTTCTTCCCTTGTTCCGCAGCATTCACCGCTGGAAAAATGGCTGCAAGGCGCAAGTCGAACTTCCACTGTTTCCCGGGTACCTGTTTGTGAATATTCCGCGCAGCGAACGCGTGCGAGTCCTCGATGTGCCCGGAGTTCTCTCGTTTGTCGGCCCCAAGGGCGAACCTGCTCAGCTGTCGGATTTCGAGATTGAAACTCTGCGTTCCGGCCTGCACCTGCAGAAATTCGAACCATATCGCGGCCTCGCAATCGGCCACAGGGTGCGCATTCATGCCGGGCCTTTGCAGGGATTGGAAGGCACCCTGGTTCGAAATGCCAAAGGCCTGCGCGTCGTGATCACGGTCGACCTCATTCAACAAAGTGTAGCCGTCGAGTTGGATGCTGACGCTGTGGAAGCTCTCTAGTGGCGCCGGATTATTCTCATTCCGTTTCGTCTCTCTTTCTCTGTCCCAAGCTGAACCACAACTAAACCCAATGCCCGTTTCAAAGGTTCAAATCACGAACGGCACCGCGGACCGCATCGTTGAAGCGGCCGTGCAGCTATTCTCGCGCCAGGGTTTTGCTGCCAGCAGCACTCATGAGATCGCCCGACTGGCAGGGGTTAGCGAAGTTACAGTGTTCCGTCATTTTCCGCGGAAAAAAGATCTCTTCTGGGCGGCAACTGAATCTCGTCTCCGGCGTCTGCGAATCAGCAAGGAACTGAGAGGACGGCTCGAAGTTGATGAGAATCCGCGAACTGTCTTGCCTGGGATTATCGCTGTGCTAGTCGAGACCTTGCATCATCAGCCCGAGACCATTCGCCTGCTCTATCTATGCTTGTTTGAACTGGATTACGGAGCCGACCGCATCTTGCGGAAGCATTTAGTCACACTCTTTCAGCCACTTCGCGAGTATCTTACGCGTTGTTCATCTAAAGGCCTAATCCGCGATGTCGACCCCGGCATCGCAGCTCTAGGTCTGGCTGCGTTGATTGCCGCGCATCAGGGCTTTCAATCGGTGCTGATGGACGGAACTAGTCTCTGTGTCAGTGTCGATGACGCCATCATGACTTACACGGAATTCTGGACGAAGGCACTATTACCTGAGCACGCGCTGCCCGGTGTCGGAGTCAGCGAGGTATTGCCTTGAAGGATCACGGCACCAGTGGAGGATGAGCCCCATTCCTCAAAAACTTTATGACCGATAACAAGCTTGTAACAACAGGCAATCGTGACTTGGGGAAATTCACTTTCTCCCAGATTCATGCCGCCACGGTGGACACCTGCAACGATCAGATTTCGATTGTCCAGCTCTGTCGCGTCCTCCGAAAGCGGCGATGGCTCGTTCTCGGCAGTCTGGCGGCAGTGGTGTTGCTGGTCACCGCCGTTTCTCTGATTCTTCCCAAACGATACGAGGCATCCGCCGAACTCCTACTCGATCTCGATGGCACCGATGACCTCGGCCTTGGCCAGGTTGTGATGCCGATCGGTCTCGATATAAACACGAAACTCGAGACTCAGCTACGAATTGTGCAGAGTGACACCATCGCATTTAGCGTGATCAAGCAGCTTGGACTCCACCGCAATAAGGACTTCATCCGCCAGGAGGGCCAACTGTCCACGGCTGACTTTGACAGCCTGGATGTGCAGCAGCGGGCAAAAGTTACAGACCTGTTTCACAAGTCCATGAATGCCCGATTGGACCCCAAAACCGAGATCGTCGAGATCCATTTCCGCAGCCGGAACCCAAACTCGCCGCCGACGTCGTCAATGCGGTAGCCAGTACCTACATCGAACACAATTTCCAGACTAAATACAGAGCCACGCAGCAAACTTCCGAATGGTTGACGAAACAACTCGATGATTTGAAGAAGCGTTCCGAATCCGCGCAGGAAAAGCTGATCGCGTATCAGAAGAAAACAGGAATCCTGGGCACCGACGAAACCCACAACATCGTGATTGACAAACTGGAGGAGCTGAACAAAGCGCTGGCCGCGGCCGAGGGTGATCGCATTGTGAAGGAGGCGAAATATCGCATCGCGATGACCGAGAACCCCGAGCTGATTGCGAACATCGCTCCCGAGAGTGTGCTCGGAGCGCTTTACAAGGAGCGGGCGGAAGCGAGATCACAATACGCGCAGTGGGCGGCCAAGTATGGAGCCTCGTATCCTCGCGTCGCCCAGCTGCAATCCCAATTAAGCGAGCTGGACTTGAGCATCAGCCAAGAAGTGGAGAAGGTCGGAGAAGCTGTACGCGCGGAGTTCCAGGCAGCACTTAAATCCGAGCAGATGCTGCAACACAGCTTTGAGGATGAGAAGCAAGAAGCCTTCAATATGAACGAAGCGGCGGTGCAGTATGGCATTCTGCAGAAAGAGGCGGAATCCGGCCGTGACCTTTATGAGGATTTGCTTAAAAAACTGCAGGAGGCAGGCATCCTGGCAGGCCTGAAATCGAGCAACATCAACATTGTGGATGGGGCCAGCATACCGAGCGAACCGGTCGCGCCCAAGATCCCGTTGAACATTGGCCTAGGTTGTATAGGGGGTCTGCTGTTGGGGATTGTTCTGGCTTTCGTGGTTGAAAACTTCGATAATTCCATTCGCACCCCGGAAGACATTGAGACCTACGGTTCCCTGCCTTCACTTGGCATCATCCCCAGCGTTGCTTCGAAAGGCAAGAATGGACAAAGGTCACTAGCTCGCACGGACCCGCCGCAATTGATTCTGCCCGTAACCATGGAGCAGCGCAATTCCGGTGGCGCGGAGGCTTTTCGAGCCTTGCGCACTTCTCTCCTCCTGTCCTCACCGGAGAAGCCCCCGCAAGTGATACTCGTGACCAGTGCCATGACGCAAGAAGGCAAGAGTTTCACGTCACTTAATCTGGCGGTGGTCCTGGCCCAGACCGGAGAGAGCGTCCTCCTGGTCGATTCCGATATGCGGCGGCCGGCGATCCATAAGTACCTGGGCATAGCGATGAACCGAGGCTTGAGCGCCTGCCTGGCGGGAACACAGGATTCCGCAGCAGCGGTCGTCAATATCGCGGAGATTCCCGGTCTGCATGTCCTTCCGGCTGGACACATGCCGCCTTACCCTTCGGAAATGCTCGCTTCGAGCGCCATGCATCAATTAGTGCAGGGCTGGCGGCAAACCTTCCGCTACATCGTGCTTGACACTCCGCCGGTATTGGCTGTGACGGATGCCGTAGTGTGCGCCCGAGTTGCGGACGTGGTCGTGCTCATTGTCCGGTCGGAACAGACAGGCCGCCAGTCGTTGATACGTGCGCGTGATGTCCTCAGGAAGGCGGGAGCCAATATCGCCGGTGTTGTCGTGAACGACCTCTCCTTTAACTCGGTCGACTATCGGCAATATTATGGATATTACGGCGATGAACATCACAGCTATTACCACCTTGACCAGTTAGGTGGGAACGGCAACGGCAACGGCAACGGTCATCATTGAAACGTAGTCTGATAAGCATTCTTAGCGCCCACAGCCTATTCGAGGATGTGCATGAATAAAGTCAAGAATTACCCTGGCCTTTGTACGGCTCTGCTTCTCCTGATGATCTGCGTACCCAAGGCTGGGTTTGCGCAGGAGGACCGAATGCCGGTCTTACCTTCTCCTGCTCCCCTCGTGGGGAGCTCCGGGTTCAGCAGTGGTGCGGCAGGCCCGGTTGGCGCCGGCGATCTTGTGGAAATGAGTGTTTTTGACACTCCGGAACTAACAGGAAAACTCCGTGTCAACAACTCCGGCGATATCTTGCTGCCGTTGGTAGGCTCGATTCATGTGGCAGGGCTGCAGCCCGCACAAGCTCAGAACATGATTCGCCAGAAATTCATCGACGGCGGTTTCCTCAAGGATCCACAAGTCACGATATTCGTCACCGAGTCTGCAACCCAAGGGGTTTCGATCGTAGGCGAGGTCCATAAACCGGGTGTCTACCCCGCTTTCGGGGCGCATCGCTTGCTCGATTATCTCTCTATGGCCGAAGGTCTTACTGCGTTAGCCGGCACGACTATCACCATCACTCATGCCAATCATCCGGATCAGCCGGACAATGTGAGCGTAACATCGGGCGCGGCTCCCCAGCCCGTAAACAACCCGGAGATTCTGCCCGGTGACACGATCTTCGTGGAGCGAACCGGAATTGTATACGTCATCGGAGATGTTCTACGCCCCGGTGGTTTTCCCATGAGTCACGACCAGCATCTAACCGTTCTCCAAGCGGTTGCATTATCGATGGGCACGAATTACACGGCGGCGAAGAGCGACGTCCGGATTATTCGCACCACAGCGCAAGGCCGCGAAGAGATTCCCGTGAATTTGAAGAAGATCCTGGCGTCCAAGGCTCCCGACATGCCACTGCAGGATAATGACATCTTGTTTGTGCCGAGTAGCACCGGCAAGAACGTTCTGAAGGGAATTGGAGCCGCAATGCCCGGAGCGGCTTCGGCAACGATTTACCGAATGCCCTAAGCAGTCCAGTTGCACTCGTTCGAGCCAGCCACCAGTGCAACGCCTGTCCACCTTGGACTACAAAATGAGTCCGTCTTCTAAGAAAATTCTGTTGGTCGTCACCTCGCCACTTACCTGTAGTTTCTACGGTGGCTTCTTAGGATACCTGCAGGACGCGGGGATAAGGGCGACGTTAGTCTCATCTCCCGGAGAATTGCTTGACCAGGTAGCCAGCCGACATGGCGCCGCGAGAGTAGCCGTAGCGATGCAGCGTGAGATCAGTCCTCTGCGGGACTTGATCTCTCTATACCAGATATTCCGCACCATGAAGCAGCAGAATCCTAGCCTGGTGGATGTCAGCACGCCTAAAGCTGGGCTGCTTGGCGGTGTGGCCGGTTGGTTGGCTGGAGTACCGTGCCGGGTGTACACCTTGCGCGGGCTACGCTTGGAGACCACAACCGGACTCAAGCGCGCCCTGCTGTGGGCAACCGAATGGATTTCTTGCCAATGCGCCCATCGCGTGGTGTGCATCAGCCCGAGCCTGGGTTCGCGGGTGGTTGATCTAAAGCTGGTACCAGCGAACAAAACAACCGTGTTGGCGAACGGCAGCCGCGGGGTCGATCTAGTCCGCTTTGTTCCCTGCGATCAGAAGCGGTTTGAAGCTGATGCTATTCGCGAGCGACTGGGCATTGCCGAGAATGAGCTTGTAATCGGGTTCGTTGGCCGTTTGGTGAAGGATAAAGGGATTCGAGAGTTGGTCCAGGCGTTCCGGCGAATTAAAGGAACTCGCGCGAACACTCGTTTGCTGTTGATTGGAGATTTTGAACAAGGGAATCCCGTGGAGGGTAGAGCTCGACGCTATATCGAGTCAGACCCGGAGATAATCCGGCTGGGATTCGTCGCCGACACCGCACCCTACTACGCAGTCATGGATATCTTCGCGCTGCCAACTTACCGAGAAGGATTTCCTGGAGTTGCGCTGGAAGCGCAAGCCAGCGGCGTCCCCGTCGTCACTACGAATGCCACAGGCGCAATCGATTCGATTCTCGATGGCGTTACTGGACTTCTGGTGCCGGTTGGGGACTCGAATTCTCTTGCTGTGGCCATCGATAAACTGCTGGGCGATCCAGAAGCGAGAGCGCGCATGGGACGAGCCGGACGCGAGCGAATGGAGCGAGATTTTCGCCCGGAGGTGATTTGGCGGGCGCACCTCCAGGTGTATCGCGACCTTCTTCAAGAGAAGCAGGGGAGGAGTCGAAATCATTCGGATAGTATTACCTCGCAGACCAGTCGATGGGCAAAGCGGTCGTTCGATCTTTTGACGGCAATCGGTCTGCTCCTTGTGCTCTCCCCAGTCCTGGCCGCGATTGCCGTTGTTGTCCGCTTGCTCGCCGGCTCGCCAGTCCTTTTTCGGCAACGGCGGCCGGGGCTGCGCGGTCAACTCTTTACCTGCCTCAAATTCCGCACTATGACCGCTGCTCATGACGCCAATGGTCAATTGCTCCCGGACGGGGAGCGCCTGACGCCATTTGGACGGTTCCTGCGCTGCACTAGCCTGGACGAACTGCCCGAATTGATCAACGTGATTCGCGGCGAAATGAGCCTGGTCGGTCCCCGGCCACTGCTACCGAAATACCTCAACCGCTACTCGCCGGAACAGATGCGTCGGCACGAAGTGAAGCCAGGGATCACGGGCTGGGCGCAGATCAATGGTAGGAATGCTCTGAATTGGAATCGGAAGTTCGAGCTTGACCTGTGGTACGTGGATCACCGGAGCTTCTGGCTGGATCTCAAGATTCTGGCAACGACCGCCTGGAAAGTCTTGAAGTGCGTTGGTATTTCCACACCGGGTCACGCAACCATGCCAGAGTTTGTAGGCGTAAACACGGAGCGGGAACAGGGAAACGCCTGATGAAGCGCAAGCGAATCGTCATCATCGGTGCCGGTGGGATGGCTCGTGAGGTTGCGTCAGCGCTGCATTGGATCAATCGGGCCGAACCCCGGTTCGATTTCCTCGGCTACGTCGTCAGCGACGTCTCGCGTCTCGGAGGCCACGACACTCGCGACCGGGTGCTCGGCGGTTTCAGCTGGCTTGAACAGAATCGTTCCTCGGTAGATGCGCTCGCGCTCGGCGTCGGGAGCCCAGCGACTCGATTAGAACTTGCTGCTGGGATCACAGCGTTGCTGAAAGAAATCGAATGGCCAGCACTCATCCATCCAACGGCGGTAATCGATCTTGACTCGGCACAACTGGGGGAAGGTTGCTTCATCGGAGCCGGGACGGTCGCAACCGTGAACATCGCGCTGGAACCGTTTGCGCTGGTGAATTTCGGCGTCACCCTGGGCCACGAAGTGCGCATCGGACGAGGTTCAGTGGTCAACCCTGGAGCCAACATTTCTGGCGGCGTGGTAATCGGCGAAGGCGTGCTGGTCGGCACCGGGGCGCAGATTCTGCAATATCTTCAGGTCGGCTCCCACACCATTGTCGGCGCGGGCGCCGTGGTTACCAAGAATGTCGAGTCCGATGCAACCGTTGTCGGTGTGCCGGCTCGTCCGTGTAGGGCCGCGAAAACCGCCGCCGCTGGCAAGTAGTCGTGGTGAGCGCAGCACCAAATCAGATCCTTTCATAGCGACTCTATGAACACAACCGCGGCTCAGCGACAAAACCTGCCATCGTCCGCACAGGAACGGCTAGTTTTTTCGCCCTGGCCTTATTTCGAAGGTGATGAAATCGAGGCAGCAGCCTCGGTCCTCCGCTCCGGAAAGGTTAATTACTGGACGGGCGAGGAGGGTCGCCGGTTCGAACGCGAATTCGCTGAATCGGTAGGCACGAAGTACGCCGTTTGTGTGGCTAATGGCACGGTCGCGCTGGAGCTTGCTCTGCATGCGCTCGGCATCGGACGGGGCGACGAGGTCATCACCAGTTGCCGCACCTTTATCGCGTCCGCGAGTTGCGCCGTGATGCGCGGCGCGCGTCCGGTTTGTGCCGATGTCGATCCTGAAAGCCAGAACATCACCGCGGAAACCATTCGACGGGCAATTACGCCGCGAACCAAAGCAATCCTCGCAGTACATCTGGCAGGATGGCCCTGCGACATGGACTCGATCCTCGAGTTAGCAGCGGAGTACGATCTGCGAGTCATCGAGGATTGCGCGCAAGCGCAGGGCGCGACCTATAAGGGCCGTCCGGTCGGCTCTATCGGCGATGCAGCGGCTTTTTCCTTCTGTCAGGATAAGATCATGACGACTGCAGGCGAAGGCGGCATGCTCACCACCAACAGCCGCGAGATCTGGGAGCGCGCCTGGAGTTTCAAGGATCACGGCAAGAATCACGATGCCACGCACAACCGTGACCACCCGGCTGGCTTCCGCTGGTTGCACGAATCATTCGGCACCAACTGGCGCATGACGGAGATACAGTCGGCGATTGGCCGCGTAGCGCTGACGAAGGTGCCGCGGTGGATCGAAACCCGCCGCCGCCACGCGGCAACACTGAATTCACGATTCTCCAAGCTGCCCGGACTGCGTGTCACGGTGCCGCCCGACGATAGCCGCCACGTCTATTACAAGTATTACACCTTCGTGCGTCCGGAAACGCTGCAGGCTGGCTGGGACCGCGATGCCATCATGCAGGCAATCGTCGCCGAAGGAGTTCCCTGTTTTGTCGGCACTTGTAGCGAGATTTATTTGGAGAAGGCCTTCGTGACGCGACGCAGACCCGAGCGTATGGGTTCGGCGAGACGATTGGGCGAAACCAGCATCATGTTCCTTGTCCATCCGACCCTCTCTGACGAACACATTGCTATGACCTGCCAGGCGGTCGAACAGGTAATGGCAAAGGCTACCCAGCCCCAACAATTTCAAACGGCCATGTAGTTTCAGCAGACTCTATGCGGCAACTTGCCTTCTGGTCCCTTGCACTCTTCATCTTCGTCGTACCATGGCAGGACGCCGTCAATTTCGGCGACCAACTGGGCGGGATCGCCCGAGTTGCAGGGGTGCTTGCATTCGTCGTCGGAGTGCTCGCCGTGCTTTTCAACGGTGCGATTCGACACCCCAGAACTGAGCACATACTCTGCCTGGTGGTCCTGCTCTACTCTTTCTTGACCATTCTATGGACGGTCGATGTTGAACAGAGCACATACATGGCGCGTACCAACCTCCAGGTCATGTGGTCAGTTTGGTTAATTTGGGAGTTTGCGGATAGTATCAAGCGCATCAACCAGTTGCTCTGGACCTACATCATCAGCGGATTTGTGGTTTCGTGCCAGACCATTCTGGATTTCATCCACACTGGCGTTCCATTCGGCGCCAAGCAGTTTCGCTACAGCATCGATGAAGGAGTCAATCCCAACGGACTGGCCCTGGGATTGGCCATGGGAGTGCCGTTTGCCATCTATATGGGTGTCCGCCAGCGCAAGTTGCATATCCGGCTCTTCGCATTAAGCTATGTTTTTGTCGCATTGTTTGCTATCGCACTCACTGCGTCCCGCTCGGCCTTTGTGGTTGCGCTCGTCGGCATCTGCTTCCTGCCGCTATTCTCCGCCCAGGAAAATCTTTCCAAGAAGGCGGTCGCGGTTTGTGGAATTACGGGAGGATTGCTGGCAGCGTACGCTTGGATCCCAGAGGTAGCGACTTCCCGCCTCTCGACCATTCTTTCGCAACTGCAGTCCGGGGATCTCAATGGTCGAGTAGCCGTCTGGGTCGCATCCTGGAACATTATCCAGGACCATCCCTTCCTGGGTATCGGAATCGGTAACTTTGATCAGGCGGTGGGGCTGGGAATGAGCGCGCACAACACGTACGTCTCTATTCTCACTGAGCAGGGCACGATCGGTCTGGCGATATTTTCCGTACTTCTGCTCGCTCTTTTTGTGAGTATGTGGAAAATGCCGCGGGGGGCGAAGCTGCTTTGGTTTGGAGTTCTGGTTTGCTGGTGCATCGGAGTGACCACCATCGACTGGAATTCGAATCGCATCACCTGGATTGTATTCGGATTATTGCTTACGCATAGTGCGGTGCTTGCTGAACAAGTCGAGCGCGTACGGCATTCGATCCTCGTGCATGCCACGCACCGCCGGTACGAACCCTCAATAGATGGAATTCGTGTTCCGGCCCGGGTCCGGTAACAACAACTGCTTCCGGGCTGTAGCCAATATTTCATCGATCGAAAGGAATATATGTTGCGCAGATTCGTGCTGATTGGCGTCGTCGGGATGTTCCTCACTCAGCTGGGTGCGGCACAGGTCCTCTACGCTGACAAAACTCCGGGAAATGATTTTAGCAGTCACCTTCTGGCCACTCTTAAGACCGTTCCGGATGAGGGTGCCATCATTGATGCCAGGAACCTTGGCGGGAAGCAAACGTTGTCTCGCGACATCAATATCAACAAATCGAATCTCAGCATTTTGTTGGGAGTGGTCCGGTTGAATATGGGCAAGTTTCATATCTACGTGGCGCCAGGCACTCAAAACGTCGCCTTTGTAGGAGCTACGCCGTTCGGGGGTCTGATGGGCGGTCGTTCCTACGGTGGCACGTATCTCACGTTCACTGGCGACGGCGCAGCAGTTTCCGTGGGAGCCGCCAGTGACAACACACTCGGCTTCTCCTGGTCTGACATCGCGCTTGACATTTCCGGGGCCAGTTCGAACGCGACCGGAATCAACCTGGCCAGATCCATCGACTTCTCCATTTACCGCAGCCGGATTTCAGGATTCTACAAACCAAACAACCAGGTCCTGTTGCGGTTGGACGGCAGCGGCAATTACACGGGAGGCCTGATCGAAAGCGCGTACTTGATGAACGGCCATATCGGGCTGCAGTTGACTGCAATCGGCAACTTTGCCGTGGCAAACGTGACGGTTATCCATCCCCACATTGTCGGCATGCGAGATACTGGCAGCATCGGTGTGGACTTCGTCCAGTGCGGGCAGGATGTCGTGATTGGCGGAGATTTGGAGAATTGGGACGTAGCCTATCATTTTGGCGCCCATGCCGCCGAGGTCGCTTTATATGGAGTTCGCTACG
>Ga0210383_10005958_pt1 | contig 10661 bp, 8 predicted proteins | sample IncBWC14OmetaG_FD_160072 | JGI IMG/M metagenome (GOLD analysis project Ga0210383, IMG submission 160072) | Forest soil microbial communities from Barre Woods Harvard Forest LTER site, Petersham, Massachusetts, United States - Inc-BW-C-14-O ...
ATCATGGGTCCAAGACTCCTGCCACCATCGCAGTGCGGCATCGACGCCGCCCGCCGGAAATGGATCGGCCGAATACTATATCGGAAATTGGCGCTGACGATAGCGCACCGGCCAAGCTGGCGCGACGCCTGCCGATGATCTGATCATGCACCGCGATGCCGAGTGGACCCACACCGTCGCAAAATCGTTTACCCCTCAGCGCATAGAAGGCCTAACCCGAAACAGAGCGGTGCGCGAAGAATGCGATCAGCAGGCCAAATCCGAGCATCGCGAGGAGATTTCCGCCCAGCGTCCATGACGTGAATTGCGGTATGTGTCCAATCGCAGACAGCGGCACCACCACGTAATTCATCACCACGAACACGCCGACGCCGTAAGCCAGGCCGCCAGCGATCCAGTGCTGCTTGAGTTCGCCGATGCGATTGCTGACGAGAATGTAAATGGTGGCGATGATTAGCGACATCAGCCACTGCAGCACGAGACCCAATATCACCGCGGGCAGTCCACTTGGAACGAGGCCTTGCCCAGCAGACCACTGGCAATCACCAGGAGGATCACGAGTGGGCTTCTGTCGTTGATGAGCGCAGCTGCGCCGATATCGAGCGTGCCGGCGATCAAGCCGCCGAGAAGAATCGCGACCGGAGTGGAGAAAGACGTTGTCATGGCGTGAGCCCGCCTGGCTGCTGGATACGCAGATCACCGCCCCGCGGCCGGCGACCACGGGTGATGTTTCAGTTGAGTAATATTGTATAGATCGATACATTCAGTGTCAATGTCGTATTGATTGGGCGCGAGGAAGGAAAGCAACGCTTGCCTCGAAAACCTCAGGGTGCTGCTCCCGGAACGCCTCCCTGAACCAGCGTGTCTTCAGGAAGCCAACCGGGCCGGGCCATCCTGTTTGGCTTTGACGGCGCGTCCGTCCCGATCCTCGTGAGCGTCCGGGCCATACCAGGCTGTGGTATCGAACAGGCCGAGCCTGGAGACCTGCGCCGGATATTTCGCCGCAAATCCCTGCGAACGCCCACAAAGCCGGCCGCCATATCGGTCATTGCCACATCGATAAGTTGCACAACCTGGAATTTTTACTGTCGACGGGATTTGTGGTGTCGTGCTTCCCTGTGAGGATCGAGCGGGTTTCCGCGGGCTGGATCCGGGCGGTGGCGATCATCGATGGCTGAAGCTACAACCGGCCGAGTTTGATCAAAGGTCCCGCAGGGACCGACAGGGAGGATGCCATGAATGGCCAACACCACTGGTCGTATCGGAACTGCGCATGCTGCGAGGCAGGCACGCTTTCCTTGACGAGCGGGGCGCTGAATCGGCGCAAATTCATCGCGGCCGCGGCAGCGATGGCCACGGTCGGGCTCGGCAAGCCCGAGAGCGCCGCGGCGCAGACGGCTGAAGCGACCAAACCGTTCCGCATCGATATCCATCACCATTTGTCGCCACCGGCCTACGTCGCAGCGTCGAACGCCAACAATTTCGGCGATCCTCCGATGAAGAACTGGACCCCGGAAAAATCCCTCGAGGATATGGACAAAGCTGGCGTTGCGGTTGCGATCCTCTCGGTGACCACGCCGGCTCTCAATTTCACTTCCGGCGAACCTGCGCGCAAGCTGGCGCGCGAGTGCAACGACTACGGCGCCAAGCTGGTCGCCGACCATCCCGGCCGCTTCGGCAGCTTCGCGATGATTCCGCTGACCGATATCGACGGCAGCCTGCAGGAGATCGCCTACGCGCTCGACACGCTCAAGGCCGACGGGATCGGCTTGATGACGAGCTACGGCGACAAATGGCTCGGCGACCCTCTGTTCCTGCCGGTGATGGAAGAGCTCAATCGGCGCAAAGCAGTGGTTTTTACCCATCCGACCTTGGCCAATTGCTGCGTCAATCTCGTCAAGACCCAACCGCCGGCGATGATCGAATTCGCTACCGACACGACCCGTACGATTGCAGACATCGTATTTAGCGGCGGCGCGCAGAAGTTTCGCGACATCCGCTGGATTTTCTCGCACGCCGGCGGAACGATGCCATTCCTGATCGAGCGCTTTGTCCGCAATCCGCAGCTCGATCCGAAAGCGAAGGCAGCAGTGCCGGAGGGAACACTGGCCGAACTCAGGCGCTTCTATTACGACACCGCGCAGACCTCGAATAAAAGTTCGATGTCGGCGCTCGCGGCCATCATTCCCGTTTCGCAGATCGTCTTCGGCACGGACTTCCCGTACCGAACCGGCATCGACCACGTCAACGGCTTGCGCGACACCGGTGTTTTCACCGACGCACAGCTTACGGATATCGAACGCGGCAACGCGCTCAAGCTTCTGCCGCGGTTCGCCAGCTAGCTGTGTCGATCATCGTTGTCACCGCTTCGCCGGAGTGCCCCGCGCGTGACATATCAGGTAGAACTCTTTCGTCGTCGGAGGATGAGAAAGGCAATACCCAAACACACGACGACCGCCGCGGCTGCCATGCCGGCGCGGGCGAGCGCGAGCAGTGGAGAGGAGGGGCCGCCCCGGCGCTCCTCCGCGACCTGTGGTTCGGTGATGGTGGTGTCGGCTGAGCCATAATGGGCGAGCACGTAGTTGCCCAGCACCACAATGTCGCGATCGCTGAGCGGATTGGCATCGGTCGCGTGGCCGCCAAAGCCGGGCATGAAGGCCTGTCCCCCCGACGTGGTCCGATCCACGCCGTACAGGATGGCGGCAATGAGGTTGGTCGGGTTCTTCGCGCCGGTGGCCGAGTTCGAGAACAGGCTCGGATAGTAGCCGTCCTTGCTGCCTTGACCTTCAGCCGAATGGCAGGAGCCGCAATTGCCTTGAAACAGCGCCGCGCCGCTCGGATCGGCATCGTTATCAGACTTGATGCCGTCGCGTCCGCGCAACGCAGCGAGTTCGGAGAACATCTTTCCGGCCGTGAAGCGGGAAGCATCGTCGGCTGGACCGTGGACGGCGGCCACGCTCTTGATATAAGTCGCGATGGCGTCGAGGTCCGCGGCGGTAAGGTGCTGGAAACTGTCTTCGACCGCTTCGCCCATGCTTCCGGCGGCCTGCGCCTTTCCGGACAGGTGTCCCGTGCGCAAATAGGCGGCGAGTTCTTCCTTGGTCCAGCGTCCAATGCCGCTTATCGGGTCCGACGTGATGTTGGGCGCGTACCAGGGCCCGACCTGCGCGCCCGACAACGCACGGCTGGCCTCCTCCTGCATCAGAAAGCCACGCGGCGTATGACAGGTGCTGCAATGCGCGGCGCCCTGCACGAGGTAAGCGCCTCGATTCCATTCCGGCGATTGATGCGGGTCCGGCACGAAGGCTGCCGAGTCCAGGAACAGCAGGTTCCACGCGATCATCGACGCGCGTATGTTCATCGGAAACGGCAGCTGGGTCGGCGGCGGGCGCTGTTCGACCGGCTTTACCGTCTGCGTGAAATACAGGTAAAGCGCATGCGCGTCGTCTTCGGTGAACTTCGCATAGGATGTGTATGGCATCGCGGGATAGAGGTTGGCTCCATCCCGTCGAACGCCGCGACGCAGCGCCCGCGAAAATTCTTCCTCGGTGTAGTGCCCAATCCCGAAATCCACCGACGGCGTGATATTGGTCGAATAAATGGTGCCGAGCGGCGTCGAGATGGGCAGCCCGCCGGCGAACGGCTTGCCACCCGGCGCGGTGTGGCAGGCGCCGCAGTCGGCGGCCGTTGCCAGGTACTCCCCGCGTTTGATCGCGGTAGCCGTTTGATCCGGCGGATCGGCTGCCTGACAAATGCCGGCCGCCATGGTTCCGAAAAAGATCAGCAGCGCGCCGAGGTGGTGACTGGAGTTGCCCATGATCAGCCGTGCTTGAGTTGATCGGCGATCGCGTCAGCCGCCTTCAGCGCCAGCGCCGCCATGGTGAGGGTACTGTTCGACGCAGTTCCGCTGGGCATCGCGCCGCCGCCAGGCAAGAACAGGTTGGGGTGATCGTGCGCGCGACAGTCGGCATCTACCACAGCCGTCGCCGGTTCGGCCCCCATGACGCAGCCGCCCATGATGTGGTCGCTGTTGAGAAACTCGGGGGACAGCTGGAAATTGGTGGCGCCAAGTTCGGCTGCCAACTGCTGCAACCGCGGCACGGTGTATTCTTTGGCGCTTTGCCGCACATAGTCGCCGACGTCGTAATAGATATTTGGTTTGTTGATACCGAGCCAATCTTTCTTGCTGGACAGCGTCAAACGGTTATCCGCTGAAGGCATGATCTCATGCTCCACGGTCAACCTCGCGGTACAAGCGGAAAGCCGCCGGATCTCGGCGTCCAGAGCCTTGCCGACCAGCCCTTTCTTCAGCGCGGCGGCTGCGCCGAGCGGGCTGCGGGCGAAGTTCTCCATGCGGAACATCGCGCCGGCATAGCGGCTGCGGAATTCACCTTGCGTGGTATTGAGAATACTGCTGCTCTGAACCGGTCCGACGCCTGTCCATAGTGGTTCTTGAAGCTCCAGGTCCGCTATGAGCTTCGGCTGATCCATCATGTTGCGCCCAACCTGATCGGAGCTGTTCGCCACGCCGTTGGGATTGCGTTCGTCCTTTGACAGCAACAACAGCTTTGGCGTCTCGATGCCGTTGCAGGCGATCACGAAGATCTTGGCCGTGACCCGGTGCGAGCGTTTGTCCGGATCGAAAAAGTGAACCGCCTCGATCGCGTTCTTCTCGCCGGTCTCGATTCGATAGACGACAGCGTTGGCCAGGATCTTGCCGCCCTTGGCCTCGATCTTCGGCAAAGCCGTTGCGGCATCGTACTTGGCAGCGATCGGGCAGACTGGAAAACAGTTGTTGTTGCCGCAACACGGCGGCCGGCCATCATAGGAGACGCCGCTGTTGCGTGCCTGAGGCGCCGGCAAGTTGATCATCCCGATTCTCGCGGCCGCCTCGGTGAAACGGTGCTCACCGGGACCGAAGGGAATTGGTCCCATGGGGTAGGGTTTTGAGCGTTTTGCATTCGGCGGCCATTGCAGCGTGGGGTCGGATGGACCGCACACGCCGATCGCATATTCGGCGCGCGTGTAGTAGGGTTCGATGACGTCGTGGCTGAATGGCCAGTCCCGGCCGACCCCATAAAGGCTTTTCAAGCGCATGTCCTCAGGCGTCAAGCGCCAGCAGATTCCGGCCCAGTGCCAGGTCGCGCCTCCCGCATAGCGGACGTAGCCCTGGAGATAAGCGCGGGCATTCGGCCCCTCCAGTTGAAGGTATTGCTCCTGCTCTTTGTCCATGCGGGTTTCGAGGTGCGGCGCCCACGGCTTCGGCGGGTAGGGCGCATCCCGATGAAAGAGCCGCAGGCTTGGCGGCAGGTTCCGGAAATTCTCGACGATCCGCCAGCGATCGACGCGAGGACCGGCCTCAAGCATCAGCACGGACAAGCCAGCTTCCAGGGCCTGTTCGGCGATCAGGCAACCGACCACGCCCGTTCCCACAACGACGACGTCTGCACTGGTATCGCTCGCCATCTGGACAATTCCTGTTCTTTCGAGAGCACCGCGTTCAAAATTCAGGCATATTGCTCAGTGGGGGAGCCTCGGCCGTCCATCCGTTCGGCCCGGAGATCGCGTAGGAGGGAATGGTCATGACGTCCCTCGTCGGCTGGTACATCAGCGCATACTCGTAGGCGAACACCTCGGCATCGGCAGCGTCGGTTACGACGCCCAGATACCAAGCGGAAATGATCGAGAGCGCGGTCTCTTTGAGCGGACCATCCGGAATGTCGGCGAAGAAGTCCTCGACGATGCGTGCGTTCTTTTCCCGTGCGATGGAAAGGAGTCCGTCAATGTGTTGCGACAGCGACGGATTCAACGCGGCCATTGCCGCGCCCATGCGCTTCCCGACCTCCTCGTTCAGGCGATGGGGAATCAGTAGCAATGAGATTTCCATAAACCGCGCCGCGGATTGATCCGACCACGAGGCCGGCGCCGCAATGAGCGGCAGCGTCGGCAGTGCGGCAACCCCGCCAACTACGAGCCCACCTACCAAAACCTTGCGGCGAGCGAGTTTGAATGCCGTAGGAGAGTCGTCGCGGTCCTGGTCAGGCATATGCGTACACCTCGTTACTCAGAGCTCTAGCCGGCTCATTGACGGATGTTACTTGAGTTGACGTGCATTTGTCATCGATCAGGTTTTAGATTGTTGCACCATTCGCGCCAGGCGCCAGCAAAATCCCGGAAAATTCAGCCAAATCTCAGCACCGTTGGAGATGAAATACCGACGGGCTGGTGACTTCTTCCATCGCACTTAGGTGTTTATGATTGGGCGGCAAACCTATACTTAGGTTTAGAACTGCGCCGCCGCCAAGAGGTCGAACGACTGACGCAAAAATCTCCGGCATTCGATCAGAGCGCCTTCATCGAAAGGAGGATTGTTCAGGCCAGCGCGAACAGATTCAACTTGCGCGGCGCAGCGGCAAAGGCAAAGGCTTGTTTGGCCCCGACCTACGAGGGGCGGGCATACCACAGCGCCAAACTTCCGACAGGTAGAATGGCCAACGATATACAGGGCAGCCCCACGATGACGTAGGCGACAGCGCCGAGCGCGGTTCCGGCGAGGAAGCCGAGCCAGAGCGGGAGCAGCGCTGCGACGTCGCAGCGCGCTTGGACGTAGTCCGCGTTCGAAGTCCCGGACGGACCGCTCTTGATGCGCTCGATCCAACCGAGCAGTATTTCGGCGGCGTTGATTGCCAGCAGTGTCGTATTCGTGGTCATCACGTTGGTCGAAGCCACGCCCCGCATCAGCAGGCGCACCAGCGCGCTTTGTGCGCCCATCGCCGCCATTCCGAACAGCAGCGCAACGACCGCGCCCGGTGCGTCCAAACCGCGGAAGGGCATGCCGGTCAGGCACGACGCTAACAATCCGATCAGCAAGATGCATTCGAGCACCAAGCTCCAAGCCAAAGCGGAGCGCGGCCGCTTTCTCATTGAATGGACGAGCATCGTTACGGCCATGCCAGCGAAAAAGAACGAAGGAATCGCGAGAAGTTTTGCAGGCGTGCCCGGCTCGCTCTTGACAAGTGCGGTTCCCGCAAGCACGAGGCTTCCCGTCAACTGCGCAACGAAAACGCCGAACAGGCCGAGGTACGTGCAGCTATCGACGTAACCGGCGACGACGCTCAGCATGACAGGGATCGGCCGTGGGACTAGAATTGATCGTGGTGGCTGCGTCTCGCCCATAAGTGGCCCAGGCGGCGCCACGAGCTTGATGCCAAGCATAGCAGTAAACCCCTGTGTTCCGGACTTCGGGCACTCATCCGCTGCGCCCTGTCCATCTTCATTTTGATTCGCTTGCTTCGGCTAGTCTGAGGCACTCCAAGCCCGACATGACAAGGCGCCCGTCCTATCTTCTATGCGTTTTCCCAGTTCGTGGGGATTTTCGCCGCTGCGCAAAATTGCGCGCTCTTGCTGGATAGGGGCAACCCTTTGTCAAACCCCGAGGCAAAGGAAGTGTTGCCACGATCGCCTCACCTGGCCGAGCAACTTCGGTCACCGCAGATGTCCCCTTGAAGTCATGTAAGCGAATAGAGGGTCAACAATGACTTACAAGTGACCAGGCATCGAACAAGACCGGTTCTCTTTTTCCCGCCGAGGAAACAACGGGGCTCGTATTGGTGGGCAGGGCGCGTCCGGTGGGCCGACCTATACGTTGGTTTGATCCCCGTCGAGCTTTCTGCCATGCTAGGGATAGTTGCGGCTGCCGAACAGGTGCTTGTGTAATGCCGTCCCCGGCGAGCGACAGGGCAATTGTGCATGTGGTCGATGATGACGAATCGATGCGCGGCGCATTGGAAGGTCTGTTCGAATCGGTGGGATTGGACACCCAAGGCTATGCAGCCGCGCGGGACTTTCTGTCCATCGAGCTTGCGGACAGGCCCGGATGCATCGTCATTGATATTCGCCTGCCCGATATGAATGGGTTGGATTTTCAGGCCCAGCTAACCGATATCGGGGTTCGGCTGCCGGTCGTGATGATGACCGGTTACGGTGATATTCCGATGTCGGTTCGCGCCATGAAACGCGGTGCGGTGGACTTTCTTTCCAAGCCGTTCCACGACCAGGATATGCTGGACGCGGTGATGGCCGCTATCCAGCGCGATCGAGCGCGGCGAATGGCGGAGGACGACATTTCGCGGGTACAGCAGCGATTTGCAATGCTCTCTCCCCGTGAACTGCAGGTGATGCAGCTGGTGACGGCCGGCAAGATGAACAAGCAGGTGGCCGGCGATCTAGGAATAAGCGAGATCACGGTAAAAATTCATCGGGGTGCGGCGATGCGCAAGATGGGCGCGCGAACCTTGGCGGACCTCGTCCGGATGGCCGAAATGCTCAAACCCAAGGGGTGATAAGGGGTGATAAAAAGTCGCATAACACCCGTGTATAGTTTCTTGGCGCCGCTGTCTCGTGTGATGGTTGTGAATTCAGGATTGGCGGCCTTGGCCGGGGCAGGGGATGATGTGTGTCAAGAGAGCTCTCAATCGCGGTCATCGATGATGACGACTCCTTCCGCGTGGCGCTCGTTGAATCGCTCCAATCGCTAGGTTACGACGCCAGCGGGTTTGTTTCCGCGGAGCAATTTGTCGCCGGGGGCGGTGAGGGATCATGCGACTGCGTCATTACCGACATTCAGATGCCGGGAATGAGCGGGTTTGATCTCAAAAAGCTGCTGGTGGCCCGTGGCTCCGCGATACCGGTGATCATGATTACAGCGCGCGCGGGGGTAGACCTGGAAGCCAAGGCGGCAGCGAGTGGTGCGGTCTGCCTGCTCAGAAAGCCGTTTGAGACCGATGCCCTGATCGACTGTCTCGAAAAAGCTGCGAAGCCCTAGCCACTCATACATTGATATGAGTGGCGTTTTCCAAAGGTTTGGATAGCCGGGTGCGCAAAAGGGCCTCAAGATCGAGCCGCAATCGCTTCAGTAAGCATCGGATAGTGACCGTCCTGTTGCGAGTTGATGGCGGAGCGCTGAAGCCGGAACGGGGCCGGATTTCGGTACCGCGGGGACCGGGCCTTGGAATCGACCCTGATCCCGACGTGGTCCGCACCTACACGCGGAAATAGGGCGATGCGAGCGGCTTACGAAATCATCGAGCATAGCTATGACGTGGTGATCGTCGGCGCCGGCGGCGCCGGACTACGGGCTGCGCTCGGAATGGCGGCGTCGGGCCTGAAGACGGCCTGCGTCACCAAGGTGTTCCCGACGCGCAGTCATACCGTGGCGGCGCAAGGCGGCATGGCGGCCTCGCTCGGCAATATGGGCGACGGCGACAATTGGCGTTTCCACATGTACGACACCGTGAAGGGCTCCGACTGGCTCGGCGACCAGGACGCCATCGAATATATGTGCCGGGAGGCGGTGCCCGCGGTGCTGGAGCTGGAGCATTACGGCGTTCCTTTCTCGCGCACCCAAGAAGGTCGGATCTATCAGCGACCCTTTGGCGGCCAGACCATCGGCTACGGCAAGGAGATGGCACAGCGCACCTGTGCGGCGGCCGACCGGACCGGCCATGCCATTCTGCATACGCTCTACCAGCAGTGCCTGAAGCACAACACTGAATTCTTCGTCGAATATGTCGCGCTCGACCTGTTGATGGACGAGGACGGCGCTTGCCGCGGCATGCTGGCCTGGAACATGGAGGAGGGGACACTGCACCTCTTCCGTGCCCATCGCACGGTCTTGGCAACCGGCGGCTATGGCCGCGTCTATTTCTCCTGCACGGCCGCCCACACCTGCACCGGCGACGGCAACGCCATGGTGCTGCGCGCCGGACTGCCGCTGGAAGACATGGAGTTCACCCAGTTTCATCCGAGCGGCATCTACGGTTCGGGCTGCCTGATCACCGATGGTGCACGTGGCGAGGGCGGCTATTTCACCAATTCGCAAGGCGAGCGGTTCATGGAACGCTATGCTCCGAGCGCCAAGGATCTGGCGGGGCGCGACGTCGTCTGCCGCGCGATGACGATCGAGATCAACGAGGGTCGCGGCTGCGGCCCGCTGAAGGATTACATCGAGCTCCATCTGGAGCACCTTGGTGCGGAGCTGCTGCATGAGCGTCTGCCGGGCATCAGCGAGACCGCACGAATCTTCGCCGGCGTCGACGTCACGCGCCAGCCGATCCCGGTGTTGCCGACCGTGCACTACAACATGGGCGGCGTGCCGACCAATCTGCATAGCGAGATCGTGACCTTGCGCGACGGCGACGCGGAAGCGGTCGTTCCCGGACTGATGGCGATCGGCGAGGCGGCTTGCGTCTCCGTTCACGGGGCGAACCGGCTCGGCTCCAACTCGCTTCTGGATATCGTCGTGTTTGGACGGGCAGCCGCGCATCGGGTGATGGAGAGCCTGCGACCGGGCGAGAGCCATGCGCCTGCCTCCAGGGAGGCAACCGACCTCGCCATCTCTCGGCTCGATCGTATCAGGTGGTCCAAAGGTGGTATCGGAGCCGCTGCAATAAGGCTTGCCATGCAGCGGACCATGCAGCGGCACTGTGCTGTCTTCCGAGACGGTCCCTTGCTGGAGGAGGGGGCGCGCAAGCTCGACGACGTCGTCCAAATGATGCGCGCCGATCTTGGCGTCAGCGACCGTTCGATGATCTTCAACACCGATCTCGTGGAGGCGCTCGAACTCGACAACATGCTGGCGCAGGCAAGCGTGAGCCTTCGTT
>Ga0210383_10005959_pt1 | contig 10660 bp, 6 predicted proteins | sample IncBWC14OmetaG_FD_160072 | JGI IMG/M metagenome (GOLD analysis project Ga0210383, IMG submission 160072) | Forest soil microbial communities from Barre Woods Harvard Forest LTER site, Petersham, Massachusetts, United States - Inc-BW-C-14-O ...
TACCTCGGTTGCACCTGAGTGGGATCTTCTGCTGGCTGCGAGTTCGGCTGACCCCGATGGGAGCGCGCTCGATCGCATCCGGTGCCTGCTGGAGGAGCCGGTCGACTGGGATGCGGAGCTGCGCCTGGCGGATAATCACGGCACCTCTTCGCTGCTGTATCGGAACCTCTTACTTCTGGCAGACATGGTTCCTTCCTCGACGCTGGCATCGCTTCGCCAGCGCTATGAGGGCAACATCTATAAGTCCCTCTTTCTGACGCGCGAATTAATCCGCATAGTGGACTGCCTCGACAGGCTCGGCATCGACGCCATTCCTTACAAGGGTGTCGTTATGTCGGAGGTGTATTACGGGGACATGGCGCTGCGGCAGTCCGGTGACATGGACTTGTTTGTGCGCAAGCGGGACGTGGGGCGCATCAAGAGCGCGCTGCGGGACCTGGAATATACGACGCGGCTGGTCATCCCGGACGAAGTGTTGGAGGATTACATCGCTGCCGGCTATGAGTGGACTTTCGACAGCCCTGCCGGGCCAAACCTACTGGAATTGCAGTGGGCTCTGCAGCCGCGGTTCTATGCCGTCGACTTCGATATGGATGGATTGTTTGAGCGGGCGGTGAAGGTCACGGTGGCGGGACGGCCGGTGAAAACGCCTTCTCCGGAAGATCTGTTGCTGGTGCTTTCGGTGCATGCTGCGAAACACGTTTGGGGACGGGTGATCTGGCTGCGCGACATCGCGCAGATTTTGCAGCGCGAGAATCTGGATTGGGATCGGGTGCAGGTTCGAACTGGGGAATTGGGGATCGAGCGGATACTGCGCGTCACACTTTTATTGGCAAATCGGTTTTTAGGAACTGCGATTCCGGCAGCGATCGAAAGAGCAGTGCTTGCCGATCATGTTGCGCGGGGCTTGGCGGAAGAGATTGCGGCTGCTCTGGCTGCTGGAGTTTCGTACGACACGGGGCGGACATCTTATTTCCGGCTGATGATGCGGCTTCGCGAACGGCGAGCGGATCGGGTGCGATTTCTTGCGCGGTTGGCGTTTACTCCTGGGCCTGGGGAGTGGGAGGCGGTTCGGTTGCCTGGGGCGCTGGTTCCGCTTTATCGGATCGTGCGTGTGATGCGGCTGGCGGGGAGATTCGCGCGGGGGTAGCGCCTGGTACTCGCCCAGCTGTGATAGTCAGGACTTGGCCAGCCCGCAGTACTGTCGGGTGACGACGCTCCTTAAATCCTCGAACTGGAAGAGCGAACGGACGGCGCTAGCTTGTGCTAACGTCTGGTTTCAACAGCTACGGTGTCATTCTGCTATAAGATCTTGCTGTCGGGCGACTACAGTGAAAAAGCGACCAATCCTTTTTGGCCTCGTGCTCGTTTCAGGCACAGCTTTAATTCCCGCTACCGCTGTTGCGCAGTCCCCGCACACTGACAGCGCCGAGCAGTGGCCCAGCATGAATGAACTGCTTCACAGCAAGAGTTCTCAAAGGCCTTTGCAAGAAGCCGGGCTGACCTCTGAACAGGTTAAAGCATTACGGGCCGCTCTCAAAACCGCGGATCGCAAGGCGCCCTGGCTAGATTCAGGCAAACTAGCCATTACAAAGGTAGAGTTGACCGCCGACGGGCAGAGTGCGCTGTTCGTAAGCGGGGCGCGTACACCGCCATGCGGAGCGCATGATTGTCCCATATGGATTGTGAGTCTTGTTGGAAACCATACAGATGTTCTGCTGAAAGATTGGGGTTGGGGGCTGGTTTTAATGCGTTCGACGCATAGTGGTCACTTCGACGTCGTGACAGCTTCCGGTAGCCGCGATCCCGAACTGCTTTATTGGGTGTTCGGCGCTAACGGATACCGCGTGTTTAAATGTGGGTCTGCAATTGAAGTGGGCACGGATGACGAACCACGATGGCAAGTTTCGGTGCATCCATGTCCCTCGCCCTCCAGTTAGGCGAGCTTAGCTTGCTCGGCTTCTAAGCACCTCAGCGGCTAAAGCCCCATCCAAATTGGCCGCTTTCAATGCAGGCCCGGAAGGCCTGCTCCACCCTGCACTCTTAGCGGCTGGCCAGGCCGCCGGCGGTTTCGCCGCCATCCATTGTGTAGACGTGGCCGGTGGCGTAGGCAGCGTCGTCGGAGGCTAGAAAAGCGAATAGGGCCGCGATCTCTTCTGGCTGCGCGTGGCGGCGCAGGGGGATCTTGCGGTTTACTTCTTCAAGCATGGCGTCGGTGTACTCGGCGCGCTGCATGGGGGTGAAGACGTATCCGGGAGCTACGGCGCAGACGCGAATTCTGGGCGCCAGTTCGAGTGCCATGGAGCGGGTCAGCTCGATTACTCCTGCCTTGGTGGCGTTGTAGCCGGCATAGTAGGGATAGCCCATGATGCCGTTCGTGGAGGCGGTTTGTAGAATCACTCCACTACCGCGCTCGGCGGAAAAATGCTCCCACATGTGCCGTGCGGCGGTTTGCGCCACGTAGAAGACGCCGGTGAGATTCACGGCGATGACCTGGTCCCACTCTTCGGGCGTGATTTCGAGGAAGCTGCGGCGGATGCTGATGCCGGCGTTGTTGATGAGGACATCGACGCCGCCCATCACGCGGACGGCTTCGGCGAATGCGGCTTCCACCTGCATCAGGTCGGTGACGTCGGCGATGATGGCCTGGGAGATGGCCGGCAGTTGGTGGCGAAGGGCGGCACATGCCGCGGAGTCGCGGTCGAGGATGCAGACTTGGGAGCCTTCTTCGATAAAACGCGCGGCTGTGGCGGCGCCGATTCCCCTGGCGCCTCCGGTGATGAGGACTCGTTTGTCTTTCAGGCCTTTCATGCAGGTTCTATCGTACCCGAGGCGAATGATACGGTAGAATTTAGTTTGATTTTCGCGCAATGCGAGCGTGTAGCTAAGGCTTTGACATGCCCGTAACCTACGCCATCGATACGAAAGAAAAGGTCATCCGCACCCGGTGTATTGGGATGGCGACCCTGGCCGAAGTGGTTGAGCACTTTCGAGAGTTGGAGCGCGATCCCGACTGCGTGGATCGCCTTGACGTTCTGTTAGACCTGAGTGAGATGACCAGCCTGCCGAGAGCCCTCGACATAAAGGCTGTTCCCTTTGAAATAGCGAGGATTCGGGAGAAAGTGCGTTTCGATGCCTGCGCTGTCGTGGCTCCAACGGACCCACTTTTCGGCATGTTGCGAATGTTTGAGGTTCTAGCCGAGCGGTATTTTCGGGTGATTCACGTTTTCCGAACCAGGCCGGAGGCGGAGACGTGGCTGAAGTTGCAGAGGCAGGCGGCTGCGGCGGGTGGCGGGTCGATTTCAGACGGGATGGAGGCCTGAAGCAAGGGACAAAGGCCTGAGGCTGAAGCTGTGATGGCGCAAGCAAGACGGCTGGAAGCGACGCCCTTTCAAAACAATCGTCCTAGATGGGTTTGCCGCGGAAGAAATAGACAAGTTCGATGATCAGGATGATGACTACCATCAGTTCCAGGACGAAGGCGCGGCTTTGGTTGAATTCGTCAACCATGAAGCGGTAGAGCTCTTCGGCGGTTTGCAGCTTTTGCTGGACCAGGTCCTTGTAGTCGGGCACGCCGACTTTCAGTGCCGCTAGCTTGTAGAGGCGGGCGGAAAACATATCGCTTAAGAACTTAATGGCGTTGTCGGCGCGCTCGGTTAACTCGCTTACGTCAAGCAAGACGGTGTGCAGTTTCGAGGCGGCTTTGGCGGTGCGCCAGCGCGACCAGAGGCCGCGGCCTCCGCGGTCGAGGAAGTCGTAGACCTGTTCGAGCTGTCTGGTCAGCAGTTCGTCGTAATGGCGGAATTCGAGCAACTGCGAGTTGGCGTACTGCAGCAGCTGGATGGCAGTCTCGGCTCCGGTGGGACTGTCGTAAATGAAGGCTGCGTTCCAGCCGATCACGGCAAGGTCGTTGGGATAGTAGGAAATGCGCGATTGCAGGATTTCCTGGCGTTCGCCATCGGAGAGCGGCTGGCTCTCGCCGCGCACGACCTGGGAGATGTATTGTCCTTGAGAAGCGAGGAGATCGGTGGCGGAGGGTGAGCCGGCAATCTCGCGCAAGTGGAAGATGAAATAGTCTTCCTGCAGCCACTCGGTGGTGTAGGGCTTGACCAGGGCGGGCGCGGCTCGCTCTAGTTTCTGCTTAACGATGCGGGTGGCGAGGCTCTCGAAATTGGTGTCCCAAACCCAGCGGCTTGAGAGTTGGATCAGCTTGTCCCAGTCGCCGGAGAACGGCAGCTCAAAGACCACGCTGACCACGCCATAATCGAAATACTTGATGTCGCCCTGCAGGCGCTCGCCGCTTTCAAGAATCAGCGGTTCGAGAACCTCTTCGACCGGGGGACGCTGGTAGCGGACGTAGCCGGGAGCGAGATGCTTAAAGCTGGCATCGGCGGTGCGGGCGCCCAGGATCTGGCGCAGCTGGTCGAGGCGAATCTCCTCGCAAACGTCGAACTGGATCAGAACCAGCACGGAGCCGGACAGGGGCGCGTCCGGCGGTTTGGCGGCTACCAGAGTGGGCAGAGCCTCGGCGGGAACCTTGCCTACGGCCGGAGCGGTGATGATGGTTTCGCGGTCCATGACGTTCGCGCCCTGAAGTTCTGTGGCTAGAACTGCGGGCTCCATTACTTCCACTTCGGGTTCCATGACTTCCTGACTGAGAATTCGGACTTAGAATCGGCTCGCCGTGGTGTTTTGTCTAGGGCTCCTTCTGGAGGAGCGGGCGAACGTCTTAATTGTCCCAGAACTCTGGCGATCTGGCGAGGGGCGGGGGTTAGCATCGAGCTATAAAACATAGCTAAATCCTGTAAAATCAGCGCCTTATGGAACCTTTCCATAATAGAGCGCCGCCTGCGGCGAGGGCAGCTAAACCAAGACCAGCACGCTTCATGGACCGGAGAACCTCGGCTTCGCGTTGCTGGGTGCGTGCGGATTCGGGGTAGGACTGGGAGTCGGGTGTGCCGGGGCTTGGGCCGACGCTGGCGGTGGACAGCGCCATCTGCAGGACTTCGGCCAGGTGCAGGGCGCGGCGCGGCGTTCCCTGTGCGATCTGCTCCCGGCAACTGAAGCCGTCGGCGATGATCAGCCAGTCGGCTGGCGCCCGGCGGACGGCGGGCATCAGTTCGAGTTCGCCGATGGCCACGGACAAATCGTACTTGTCGGGCTCAAAGCCGAAAGAGCCGGCCATGCCGCAGCAGCCCTGGGCGGGGCTCTGGAAGTCGATGCCTAGGCGGTGCAGGACTGATTCCTCGGCCGTCATCTTCATCAGGGATTTGTGGTGGCAGTGACCGTGGAGAAGCGCTTTGCGGTCGAGATGGGGCAGGGGGAAATCCTTGGCGTGGGATTCAAGGAATTCGCTGAGCAGGAAAGTCTGGCGCGACAAGGCTTGGGCGCGTTCGTCGTGGGGAAATAGATTCAGCAGTTCGTCGCGGAACACGGCGACGCAACTCGGCTCCAAGCCTACGATGGGAATGCCCGCTTCGATTTCGGGTGAGAGCTCATCGAGGATCTGGAGCAGGAGCGATTGGGCGCGGTCAAGCATGCCATGGTCGTAGAGCGGGCGTCCGCAACAGAGATTGGCTTTGGGGACTACGACTCGGAAGCCGGCGGCTTCGAGGACTTCGACGGCTGCCTTGGCGGTGCTGGGGTGAAAATAGTTATTGAAGGTGTCAGGCCAGAGGAGAACGGGTGGTCCCTCCGCGTTTCGCGTCAGGTCACGTCGGCGGTGGAACCGGGATTTGTGAAACCAGGTCTTGAAGGTTTCCGGGGCGAAGGCTGGGATGGCCCGTTCTTTGGGAATTCCGGCGACCAGCTTTGAAAGATCGCGGAGGAATGGGAGTTGCGTGGTCAGGTTGGCCAGGCCGGGGGCGTTTGACGCGAGGCGTGCCCAGAGATCGATGTTGCCGAACGCATAGGCGCTGCGCGGGCGGGCGCGGCCTTCGTAGTAATGGGAAAGGAACTCGGCTTTGTAGGTGGCAAGGTCGACGCCTACGGGACATTCGGTTTTGCATCCCTTGCAGGCGAGGCAGAGATCGAGCGACTGTTTCACCTCTTCGCTGCGCCAGCCGTCACGGATGATTCCATCCTCTCGACCTTGGCCCTGCGTCATCTCCCAGAGCAGGTGGGCGCGGCCGCGGGTCGAGTGCTCTTCTTCTCGCGTAGCGCGGTAGCTGGGGCACATCACTCCGCCTTCATCGTGGCGGCACTTGCCGACGCCTACGCAGCGCAGTGTGGCTTGCGCGAGGCTGCCGTGATCGGCCAGAAATTTGAAGTTCGTCTTCGGTTCCCACGGAGCATAGTCCGCGCCTAGACGGAGGTTTTCGTCGAGCTTGTAAGGATCGATCACCTTGCCGGGATTCATCTTCCATTCGGGATCCCAGACCGATTTGAACTCGCGGAAAGCCTGGACTAGTTCGGGGCCGAACATTTTCGGCAACAGCTCGCCGCGGGCCTGGCCGTCTCCGTGTTCGCCGGAGATGGAGCCACCATAGCCGACCACGAGATCGGCTGCTTCTTCCATAAACTTGCGGAACTTGGCTATGCCTTCTTTCGACTGCAGGTCGAAATTGATACGGGTGTGGACGCAGCCGTGTCCGAAGTGGCCGTAGAGCGACCCTTTGTAGCCATAGGCCGCGAACATCTTGCGCAGATCGCGAAGATAGTCGCCAAGTTTTTCGGGCGCGACCGCGGCGTCTTCCCAGCCTTCCCAACTCATAGCTTCGCCGGTCACGTGGGAAGTTGCTCCCAGAGCCGATTCACGAACTTCCCACACGCGTTTGACTTGTTGCTTTTGAGTGTAGAGGCGCAGGTTCGGTGGATGAGAGCCGTGGGAGAGAGTCTGCATCAAGCCGCGGGCCTGCGATTCGGCTTCCCGCGCGGTTTCAGCGCCGAACTCAACCATCAGCCATCCGCCGCCTTCGGGCAGAAGCGCGAGGCCCTCGGAGTTGATCCCCTTCATTCGCGTGTAGCTGACCAGAAGATCGTCGAAGCCTTCGAGGCCGATGGGTTTGTGCCTCATGATTTCGGGGACGTGATCCGCGCATTGATAAATGTCGGGATAGGCAACAACCAGCAGTACGCGCTCGGGTGGGCTTTCGACTAGACGGCAGGTTGCTTCTAGAACCGTGACGCAGGTGCCTTCGGATCCGACTAGGGCACGTGCCACGTGGAATCCGTTCTCGGGCAGAAGATAATTCAAGTTGTAGCCGGAGACGCGGCGCGGAATTTTAGGAAAGCGCTGCCGCACCAGATCGCCGTAGGTCGCGGCGATGCTCTTCAGCCTGGAGTAGATTTCTGCGCGGCTTCCGCCGGCTTCGCGGATGCGATCGAGTTCCTCGCTGGATGTTGCGCCGACTCTCATGTGGAGGCCATCGTAGGTGAGGATTTCCAGAGTCTCGATGTTGTCGTCGGTCTTGCCGGCCATCACGGAATGCACGCCGCAGGAGTTGTTGCCGATCATGCCGCCGAGAGTGCAGCGGCCGTGAGTTGCGGGATCAGGCCCGAAGGTGAGGTGGTGTTTTTCGGCGGCGGCGCGGAGACGGTCGAGCACGACTCCGGGCTGTACGCGGGCGATGCGGCGCGTGGGATCGATTTCGAGGATCCGCGACATGTACTTGGAAAAATCGAGGATGACGGCGACGTTGCAGCACTGTCCGGCGAGAGACGTGCCGGCGCCGCGGCAGAGCAAAGGCGCGCCGAACTGGCGGCAGAGGGCGACCGTGGCTTGGACATCATCGGCGTTGCGCGGGAGCACTACGCCGATCGGAACCTGGCGATAGTTGGAGCCGTCGGTGGCGTAGAGAGCGCGGGTGCCGCGATCGAAGCGGACTTCACCGCTAATCTGTTCGCGCAAAGCTTCGGCCAGACCTGAGGCGTCAACGGATGCGGACCTGGCCGGCGCGAGTTCTACGAATTGGTCAGGCATGGGCGGTGGTGAGTTGTGGTTCGGCGCGAGTATACCGCAGATCGGACGGAGAGCCGCCCGGACGGCGGTTCTGCTGAAATCTTAGCTCCACAGCCGGGTGGCGTAGTCGGTCATGGTGAGTCCCAGCAACAGGAGCAGGAAGAACAACGCTGCGATCACGACCAGCTTGGTCAGCTTCTCACTGGCGTGCCAGACATGCATGAAGAAGAGCGCCACCAGAGTGGCTTTGATGGTAGCGATGCCGAGAGCGACCGCGGCATTGTAGGGAGCAAGGTCCAGGGTCGCGGCGTAAACCGTGAGACCGGTGCCGGCCAGCAGCGCGATCCAAACCGCGATGTAACCTTTCAAGGGCGATTTTGCCGACGAGTGTTCAGACATGCAAGCCTCACGGGTGCCGGTCGATCAGGTAAAGCAACGGGAACAGATAAATCCAGACAATGTCGACGAAGTGCCAGTAGAGGCCGCCGATCTCAACTGGAGTGTGCCACTCAGGAGTGAAGCGTCCCTTCCATGCCATGGTTAAGAGCCAGAGAAAAATCCCCAGGCCGATGATCATGTGCAGCGCGTGCAGGCCGGTCATCACGAAGTATAGAGAGAAGAACAGCTGCGCGTGATGCGGATCGGCGTACTGGCCGGGATGTCCGGGGATCGCCACGTGATCGAAACTGAAAGAAGCGCCGGGGACGTGATGCTCCTCAAATTTTTCTACGTATTCAATGCCTTTGATGCCAAGGAACACGACGCCGAGCAGCATGGTGATGATGAGACTAACAATCAGCAGCGTGCGGCGCGCAGTCTGCGCGGCCCAGACGGCAAGGACTACCGTCAAACTGCTGCAGATCAGTACCGCGGTATTGGTCGCGCCCAGGCCCATGTTGATCGTCTTGCTGGCCGCGGCGAAGTCTCCAAAATACAAGCGGCGGTAGACCAGGTACGCGCAGAACAGGCCGCCGAAAAACATGACTTCCGTGGCGAGGAAGACCCACATGCCCAGGCTGGCGGCATCCCGCTGCTGTTGCGGCTCGGCGAAGTGGTGTAGCAGCGCCGGGTTATGCTCTTCGGCGTGAAGGCCGGTTGCTGCGGAGCTATCGGGCAACTGGGACCTCCTCCTTGCGTGGCGCGTCATCGCGCGGTGCGTCGAGCTCGTCGTAGTTGTAAGCTTCCCAGGTAACGACGGGCTCTTCGTCGAAGTTGAAAGTCGGTGGCGGGGATGGAGTTTTCCACTCGAGTCCGGCTGCATTCCACGGATTGTCAGGCGCCGGCTTGCCGTAGCGCATCGACCAAAGGAAATAAAGCATAGGCAGCAAATATCCCACACCGAGCACCGTGGCGCCGGCGGTGGAGAGCACGTTCAACACCTGAAATTCGGGCATGTGGCTGTAATCGTAATAACGGCGCGGCATGCCCATGTAGCCGAGTAGGAACTGCGGGAAGAATGTCAGATTGAAGCCGATGAAAACGATGAGCGCGGCCAGACGCGCCCAGCCCTCGGGATACAGCTTGCCGGAAATCTTCGGCCACCAGAAATGCATTCCTCCCAGATAGCCCATGACCGCGCCTCCGACCATGATGTAGTGGAAGTGGGCTACGACGAAGTAGGTATCGGTGACGTGGACATCGATACCGAGCGCCGCGAGGAACAACCCAGTGAGGCCGCCGATAGTGAAGAGTCCCAGGAATCCGAAAGCGTAGAGCATGGGCGCATCGTAGTGGATGGAGCCTTTGTAGAGCGTGGCCGTCCAATTGAAAACTTTGATGGCGGAAGGCACGGCCACCGCGTAGCTGAGCAGGGAAAATACCAGAGCGGCGTATACCGACATTCCAGCCACAAACATGTGGTGCGCCCAGACCAGGAAACCGAAGACGGCGATCGCGATCGAAGAGAACGCGACGAAGCTGTAGCCGAAGATGCGCTTGCGCGAAAAGCAGGCGATGATTTCGGTGACGACGCCCATCGCGGGCAGAATCATGATGTAGACGGCGGGATGGGAATAGAACCAGAAGAGATGCTGGAAGAGGAGTGGATCGCCGCCGAGTTTGGGATCGAAGATGCCGAGGTGCAGAGCGCGTTCGCAGGCGACCAGCACAATGGTGACGGCGATGACTGGCGTGCCAAGAAGCTGAATGATGCTGGTGGCGTAGTGCGCCCAGATAAACAGAGGCAGGCGCGACCACGTCATGCCGGGCGCGCGCATGCGATGGATGGTGACGACGAAGTTCAGGCCGGTGAGGATGGAGGAGAATCCAGCGACGAAGATTGCTAACGCGGCTTCAACGATCTTGGTGTTGGTGAAGTTGGTGGCGAAGGGAGCGTAGAAGGTCCAACCGGTGTCGACGCCGCCGGTCAGCATACAGTGCAGCATCATCACTCCGCCAATGATGTAGAGATACCAGCTCAGCAGGTTGATGCGGGGGAAAGCGAGATCCTTGGCCCCGATCATCATGGGCACGAGAAAATTTCCCAGCACTGCAGGAATTGAGGGAATCAGGAAGAAGAAAACCATGACCATGCCATGCATGGTGAAGAGTTTGTTGTAAGTGTCGGCCTGGACGAGGTCGCCCGCAGGAGTTAGCAACTCGAGGCGGATGAGCAGGGCGAAGAAGCCTCCGATAAAGAAAAAGAACGTGATCGAAATAAGATAGAGAAGGGCGATGCGTTTGTGATCCGTGGTGAGCAGCCAGGACCAGACGCCGTAGTGCTTGTTCAGGTAATTCTCGCGTTCGGGTTGAGGCATCGGG
>Ga0210383_10005960_pt1 | contig 10659 bp, 6 predicted proteins | sample IncBWC14OmetaG_FD_160072 | JGI IMG/M metagenome (GOLD analysis project Ga0210383, IMG submission 160072) | Forest soil microbial communities from Barre Woods Harvard Forest LTER site, Petersham, Massachusetts, United States - Inc-BW-C-14-O ...
AGGCGCGCGATTCATAATTTCCGAATGGATGCCGGCGACGGAATCTTCGGCCTGTAGAAGCGCGAGTGGCAACGCCAAGCCAAGGACTGAAATTTCGGTGCGGGCAGATTCGAGACTCGAATCTGCTGTTGCCGGCACGCAGAGTACCGCGTCCCATTGATGCTGCTGAATCATCGCCAGATTACTTGTAGCGCCTGCTTCGTGCCCAAGTTGTACGACCGGAAGGGCTTCGTAAAAGCGAATAATGTTGAAGGCAGGAGCGAGGAGGGAACGCCAGGCCTCGCATTCTTCGGCCGACAAGGGCGGGAGAATTTCTTCGCGGATGAAAATCAAATTTGCTCCGGCTTCGACGATAGCGGATGCGATCTTCGTGATGGCCGAAGCGGCAACTTCCAGAGCAGATTCCGAGGGTTTCTCGCCGTGCCGTATTTCGTTGGCATCGAGTTGAGTAAGGCGAGCGGCCAGCGTGTAGGGCCCGCTAACGCCTGCCATTAGAAGAGGCTCGTCGCGAAGAAGGGAATTCAGTCTGCGAATCACGTCGACAGCGATTTTCACACGTGGGATCTTCGCGGCATCTTCGGCTGGGCGCAGACCGGGTGGCAATTCGCCTTTCTGGGCGTTCTCTGAGGGTCTGATCGTGCGAGTCTGGTTCGTGCTGTCCCAGTGGCATTCGACGCCGAGCGCTTCCAGTTCCAGGTAAGAATCGAAATAGCAAGAGACGCCATCGGTGCGGAGTTGGGTGCGAATTTGGCGGAGGGCGTTCGTGATTTTTGTAGGGTTATCGAGATACGCGCTAGGCGAGAGATTTTCGATTTTCGCGCCGAGGGCGAAAACAATTGGGACGATGAGCGGGCGCTCCGGTACGACGCCTTGAAGGATTGATTTCATGATTTGGCGCGGAGTGGGCATGGAGTTTTGTCGTGCCGCGATTGTATTTCGCGGCTGATGCGGACGGTGCGTTTTTCCGCTTTACTGGCGAAAGATTGGACCTAATGATTTCGCGTCGGGCCAACGGCCGTAAAATTGCAATATGTCTTCCGGCGGTTTCGTCTTGTTCCATTCCTTGTGAAATTCGTCGTAGGATTTGCCGCGGGCGAGGCGGCTCTTGCGCTCGGCGTCGCGTTGTTCTTTTGTCTTCTCGACGTCGAGCTTGTGGCGCTGAGAATCGTAGGCAACGTGATAGATTTTTTGTGCCGTCCAATCGGAGATCATTTTCTTTGTGACATCTTCGAGGACTTCGGCTGGCTCACGTTCGAGCGGATCGCCGTAGCCTGGGCCGCCGCCGCTGAATCCAAACAGCAGGTCTCCTTCATCGTAGAGCTTCGGCGTACGCGCGATCAGCTCAAATGTCCAATCGCCATGAATCGTGTTGTTTTCGAAAATGTCGCGGCTGTCCAAGGTGAGCGCGGGATTTGATTCCTTCATCTGCTTCAGTAAGTCGGCTTTACGAACGCTGATGCCGGGAATCGGCGCTGAAGCGTAGCCGCCAAAAAGCGGCTGACCAAGCGGAACCTTGCTGCCATTGCCCATGCACAGTGAAACGAGATTCGGGACTTTGTGAATCATCCACTGCTGGACTCCGCCGGAGCCGCCGCGATGGCGGCCCGGGCCACAGGAGTCTTTCCAGTGTTGCGACAATGTGACGGTGACGGGCAATTCGCTTTCAACTTGTTCGGAATCGGGCGCACGGCCGAATGCGCACCAGGCAAAACCGTAGGCGTCCATCCCGTCTGTTGCGGCACGGCCGCCCTGGCCTTGCGTGTTGAGCGAAAATGAAAGCACGTCTGATACGGCAAGATTCCATTGCGAGTGTCCGGCGCAGATTTGAGCTGTGTGCTGGTTGCCGGGCGATGCAGCGACCTGGCGCCAAAGGCCAGCGCTAGAGAAAGTCATTTTTGCGAAGCTGTTGTGGGTGGCACAACGGCATTGCATTCCGATGTAAACGCAGCAGCTGGTTGCGGCCATTCGTCCAGGATTCAGAATGATGTCTTCGGGGAAAACGAAATCAATCGGCGCGAAGGTGGAGCTGCAAATCGGCAGATCGTGGAAGACGTATTCGTACATGAAGTTCGCGATGTGACCGACGACGGCTTGCGAATGCACGTTGTATGAGGATGGGTTTTCGGGAGACGTACCTTCGAAGTCGAACGTGAGCGTTTCACCCTTTTTTATCAGCGTGAGATAACAGGCGCGGACGAGGGCGGGGGTCCAGCCGATCGCGTCGTTGAAGACGACGGTACGGAATTTGCCGTCCGGCAGATCTTTGATTTTTTTCCGCGCCCCGGCTTCGGCAGTGTCAGACATTTTGCGCAACAATCCGACCACGAATTCTCCGCCGCGCTTATCGGCGAGTTCGAGAACGCGGACGCGAACGCGGTCAGCGGTGGTGCAGCGAGCGCGAAGATCGGAAATGAACATCGCGGGGGCACGCAGTCCATACACTGAATAGAACTCGAGAAAATCGTTGCGAAGCTCGTAATTCTCTCCGATTTTGATCGGGGGCATGTTGAGGCCCTCATCGAATCGCGATTTCGCGCTGACGGGCATGCCGCCCGGTTCAATCGCGCCGGTTTCCGTGGTATGTAATGCCGCGGTGGCCCAAGCGAGCAGAATTCCTTTGTAAAAAATCGGCATGAGCGCCACTTGATCGGGATTATGAATACCGCCGTATAGCGCGTCATTGGTGTACCAGATATCGCCTTCGCGAACGCCTGGATTTTCTGAGTAGTACTTCTGAATAAACTTGATGATGATGGGCTGGATGATTGCGTGAAGATATGTGCCGCAGGAAGCGTTTACGAGATCGCCCTGGGCAGTAAATATGGCAACCATCGAGTCGCCGGAGACGCCGAAATAACTGCGCGACGAACGAACGAAGACTTCCATAGCTTCGTCAAGGATATCGTTCGTGATCTGGACGCCAATTTCGTAGTCGCCCGAACGTACCTTTGCGGCGCACTCTTTTTCGAATGGCGTGGCGGGAGCTGGCTTCAGCCACGCGAGTTTTTCAGCAGTCGATGGTATTGACATGTTTCTCCTTCAAACCTGCTCTCATCTAGCTTTCAAGAATTCCCAGTCCTCGTTCGTCGATTGAGAATCTCATCGACGGCGGCACGACAACCGTCGTGTACTCGCCTTCCAGAATCGCGGGGCCTTCGAGAATATTTCCGGGACGCAGCGATTCATAGGTATAGATTGGCGTGGGCCTATAGTCTTTTGCATCCGGCCAGTACGCCGGGCGCTCACCTTTGCGAGCGGCGGAAGCATCGTGACCTTCGAGCGGCATAATCGGCAGATTGATTTGCTGCACCGGAACAATCGCTTTCAGGATAAAGCTGTCGACGAACACGCCGCCTTCAGGGTTCACCACAAACGGGCTAAAGGCTTCGCTGAATTCTTTCTTGAATGCCTCGCAGATTGTGGCGACGTCGTCTGTTGAGTGGATTGCGAGCCGCGGCGAAAGCGCACGTTTCACGTGGAATTGACCGCCGTACAGCATGTCGAGTTCGAGAACAAATGAAGCAGACGAGGGATCGAGCCCGTCGGCGACGAGATCCTTGCGAGCTTGTTTGAGCAATTCTTCGACAGTTCGGTTGAAGACGGTGAATTCCTGGGTTAGCTCTTGCGTGCCAGGCGACATCAGCGTGAGTTTCTTCGAAACTTCATAAACGTGCATGATATCCATCGTGGAAGAACCGAAGGCACAGAAAACGGGAGAGAAAGGAAAGGTGACGGCTTTTTTGATGTCCGCTTTGTAGCCCTCAGCATGAGTGGCGCCGGCGCCACCGCCGACGAAAAGAATAAAATCCTCGGGACTATAACCGCGCAGATGCACTTCTTTCATGATCGCCGAAGCCATGTTGCCATTGACGATTTTGCGAATGAGCGTGGCGGCTTCTTCGACGGAAATTCCGAAAGGCTTGGCGATCTTGTCGCGGATGGCGGCGATGGCGCGATTTTTGTCGAGCTTCATGCGTCCGCCAGAGTAGTAGCCGGGGTTTATGTAGCCGAGAACCACGTCGGCGTCCGTAACTGTCGGTTCCGAGCCGCCCAAGCTGAAACACGCCGGGCCCGGCATTGAGCCTGCGCTGCGCGGACCGACTTGAAGCTGATTCTGCAGCAGAGGATTGATTGAAGCGATCGAGCCGCCGCCCGCACCGACCGACAGCGTCTTAATCATCGTGATGCCGACCATCCAGCGATCGATGATCGGACGGAAGTCATAACTGCGGACGCTATCTTTTACGACGAGGCCAACGTCGAAACTCGTGCCGCCCATGTCCGTCATCACCACGTTTTGATAGCCGAGCGATTTCGCAACGTGGTGCGCGCCCATCAAGCCTGAGACGGGACCACTGTTGAAAGTTCTGCAGGCAGTGGTGCGGAAAACTTCTGCAATGCCGCCGGAACTTTGGATCATCAACAAAGGCTTCGTGTAACCGCGCTCGCGCAGCTTGTCCCACATCGCGGAGAGTTCGATTTGCATCGAGCGTTGCAGGTACGCGTCGAGAATCGCAGCAAGCGTGCGCTCGTATTCGCCGAGTTTGCCGACGACCTGCCCGGCGAGGACGACCGGAAGGTAGCCGATGTGAAATTCCTTGTATTCGTCGCGAATGATCTCTTTTACGCGGCGCTCGTTTGCGGAATTGAGAAATCCCCAGAGAAGCGAAACGACAAAGCCGCGCGCACCGCGGCTGACGAGGTAGCGCACTTTCTTGCGGACGTCGTCTTCATCGAGCGGGCGGATGATATTGCCGCGTGAATCGACACGCTCTTTGACGCCAACAATCATGTCGCGCGGGATGAGCGGGTCGGGCTTTTTCTGGACGGCAAGATTGCGGCGTTCCTGGACGCGCGTGCCGTCAATCCACTGGGCGCCACGGCCGATGAGGACCACATCTTCGTGGCCTTCCGTGGTGATCAAGCCAAGGCGAGGACCTTTTTTCTCGATCAGGCGATTCATGGCGATCGTAGTTGAGTAGCGGATCATATCGATCGCGGGAAGCAAGTCTTCAATTTTGAGGCCGAGTGCGCCTGCTCCTTCCTCGATTACGCGTGAAAAGCAAACGGAAAGATCGTAGGGCGTCGTCGGTACCTTTTTGATCAGGGCTTTCCCATTGAAATTGAGTACGAGATCGGTGAACGTGCCGCCTACGTCGATATCGATGGAATTCATTCGGCGACCTCGAGCCTTTGCGCGCGAATGACGAATTCGCCTTTGCGCAATCGTTCTTTAAGGCTATCCAGATCGATTTCGATATCGTGAGTGACGGGATGGCCGGGCGGCAGGTATTCGGTTTCGACCTGCGTGCCGCAGCCGGGGCAGTAGAATTCAACGATACGAACCCAAAGCGGGTCAGGCGAAAAACTGAACGCGCCGGGGACGAGCGGCGGGTGGATTTCGCGCGGGTCGCGGTCGTAGAGAAGGCAGCCGCGTTTGTAGTTTTCGCGCGCGGGGCCGATGGCGTGGCCACAGCGGTTACAGAGCCACTGCTCGAGATCGAGATCGAGGTCGAGATATTCGGTGACGCGGAGGCGATTTTCTTGATCGGACGGCATTTGCATCTCCTCGTTTCGCGAGAACCTTTCGTATGGCTATCAGTACGTGAGCTACTTTCTGGTCAGCGCACCGTTTCCAAATCGATCGATGGCGATCGTCCAGTTTTCAGGGACGAAATAGGTCGTGTTGACGGCCTCGAGTATCGCCGGCCCTTCGATACGATTGCCAGGCTCGAGCGATTCCCAGCGGTAGACCAGCGCCTCACCGCTGTGGCTGCCCCAAAAGACTTTCCTCGAGCCCGTTCGCGCGTGCGCAGGATCCGGGCTTTTCAATGTGCGGTTCAGCAGCTGCGGTTTCGCCATCGCCTTTTTAATGCGGACCCGCATCAGTTCCAACGAAATGCTTTTCGCCGCTGCACCTGAGGTATCTCCAATCGCTTTTGCGAGAGTGGCGTGCAGTTCTTTTTCGGAGCTAATTGCAGGCTCCGAGCACGGAACCGCCACGGAGTTGCGGCCATCGACGGATGCCTCCAGCTCGATGTCATGCGTGAGGCCGTCGGGACGAATTCCCTCGCCGAGCAAATCCTTCTTGCCTTCAGCTTCTATTTCTTCGAGGATTTTGAGCAGAGTGCCGTCGCCAGCGCCGGAGATAGAGTTTCCCCCGAGCCCGCGCTCGTAGACATGGCAGATATCCGAAACGGATGAGCCGAAAGCGCTGAATACAGGTCCCAGCGCGAAAACTTGCACATTTCGCATGCCTGCTTTCTCGGCTACGCCGCAAGCGAACAGGCTGCCGTTGCCGCCATAGGCAAAAAGCGTGTGATGAGAAAAATCCTGTTTTAACTCCTTGCCGGAGGCCGCGATCAGTTCGGCAACCATTTCGAAAGCGCGACCGATGACGAGACGGCAAGCTTCCTCCACAGAGACTGATAATGGCTTCGCGACGAGATCTTCCATCGCGCGTTGTGCCAGCTCGCGATCGAGAGGTTTTGAGCCGCCGAGAAAAAAGTCCGGGTTGATCAATCCGGCTGTGACGAATGCGTCGGTCAGGGTCGCCTGATCACCCCCCAATCCGTAGCACGCGGGGCCAGGAAAAGAGCCCATGCTTTCGGGGCCTAATTCGACCGTTGGACTTGAAGGCGTGCCGGCCGGTTTTACGATGCTGCCGCCGCCGAGTGCGATTGAGCGCAAGTCGGGGAGGGAAATCTCGACTGGGATACCGAAAAAATCGGAAGGCTTGCGATTGATCGGCAAACCATTTTTCAGCACGCTGATTTTCGCGGTCGTGCCGCCGATGTCCATCGCGACTACGTCTTTGAGGCCATACAGCTGAGCGAAAAACACGCTGGCATGAATGCCGAGAATTGGGCCGGACTCGATTGTATCGATGGCCTTGGTCTTGGCGATTCCTGCTACGCCGCCATTGATATGGCTGACGAGGAAAGTTCCCGCGTATTGAGAAGTTTGGCGCAGTTCGTCCTCGGCTTTGAACAGAGTAGCCGCGAGTGCCCCATGCGTGTAGGCGTTGATGACGGCACAGTAGGTGCGCGTGCGATCGTCGGCGCTTTTCGAAATGTCGCTGCCAGCGAGGACGGGAACTGAACCGAGAAAATGATCAGGGTATTGCAGATCGATCGCTGACTTTACCGAGAGCTCAGAGGCTGAGTCCCGATGGCTACCTTTGAGACTAACGCAAATACGGCGGACGCCACCTTCCAGCAGGGTGCGAGCAGCGTTTGTTACTTCGATTCCATCGGATGACCCGTTCACACCGATGATGTCTTTTTCAACGAGAAGACGGCCCAGTACGGAGTTTCGAAGATCCTTCCCATAAAGATCTTTCTCGTGTCCCTTCGAGACGAGCAGTCCAATTCTGGGGCCGCGAAGTTCGGCGAGAACATTGGAAGTGATCGTGGTGGACCAGCGAATTAGATCGATGTGCTCGAGAAACTCGGGAGCGTCTGCGAATCCGAGTTGCGAGGCGCCTTGTGACAAACAGTCAAAGAGACAGACAGTGAGATCGTGCGGAGTGGTGTCAACTTTAGCGGAGAAAAGTTGCTCGCCGTTCGTGAAGATGCCGTCGGTGAGGGTGCCGCCCACGTCGATGTCAACGGTCCACGCGGCGCTCTTCACTGTAGGGTCCTCACTAGTTCTTGTGATGTCGTCGTCCAGCCGAAAAATGATTCTACGTTAAATATTGTTGCTTCGTGCGCGCTGGCAGGCCCGGCGGGCATAGCCGCGTCGGAAAGCAGGATTGGCCAGTAGTCGTGAAAGTAGGCGTCGCGCAAGGTGGATTCCACGCACACGTTCGTGGCGATTCCGGCGAAGAAAAGAAATTGAATGCCGCGCATTCTCAGCTGCGAATCGAGCGGGGTTCCGGCAAACCCGCTATATCGCGTTTTAGTGATGACGAGATCGCCGGGTTGCGGCGCCAGTTCTTCGACGATTTCGGCGTCCCACGTTCCCTCGGTGAGGACTTTTCCTTTTAATTGCGGGCGCGAGCACATGAGCGTCATCGCCAATTCCTTGTGCCAATTGGGCGATTTCGGACCGCCGCTATCGCTCAGATCGGGTTTGTAAGCCATTCGCAGGTGCACAACCGGAAGTGACCTGCTGCGAGCCGCTTCGACAACGGATCGAATGATTCTTACGATGCGCGGCGCGCCGGTAATATCGGCTCCTGCGATGTCCAGCATTCCGTCCTTGCTGGCAAAAGCATTTTGCATATCCACGACAACGATTGCCGATTTCTTGAAATCGACTTCCAGCGAATTTGGTTTTGCCTCCAGTTTCGTCATCGCGAGCGCCTAATCGCGTCCAGCCTCGATGATTTTCTGTGCGAACAGCTTGGGGTTCGTGTAGATCACCTCGTGGCTTCCCGGCATCTGAACCAGTCGGTGCAGGCCCAAGCGGCTCGACATGCGCGGATGCCATCCCCATTCGCCGGGTGGCAATGCGGTGTCTTCGGTGCAATTGATGTAACTCTTGGGCGTTGGGAGCGAGTAAAACTTTTTCAGGTCGAGCTTGTCTTTGATGGGCTGATACGGTTCCGGTGAAAGTTGCGAGTGCGTCCAGGTAGCGACTCCCAGATCAGAGTCGTTTATGAATGCCTCCCGCCAGATCGGAAATGGGATCATCACCGTGTCGTCGGATGACTCGCTTGCGAGCTTGTCGAAAAGTTCGCGGTAATGCGGAGGCGTTTCATCGTTAAGGCTATGGCCGTCGCGAAGGACAAAGCCATTTGCGAAGACGAGGCGCTTGATGCGATCGGGAAGCGCTTCCACCACTTTTGAAATTACAGTGCCACCGAAACTGTGCCCGACGAGAACGAAATTGCTGAGGTTCTTACTGACGATGAAATCTACGATGGACTTAGTGCAGTCCGCGTGGTTGACTTGCTTGTTTGCGCCTTTGCCGTGGCCTGCGATTGTCGGAGCGTACGCCTTATGTCCAGCGCCCGACAATTCGAGAATGGTTTGATCCCACGCGGTGCCGTCATGCCAGGAGCCATGCACCAAAACGAATGTTTCCAATTCCAGATCTCCTGAGGGGTTTGCGAGGCCGCCGAAATTTCAAGCCCTGCAAGCCGGATTCGCGCACTCCTAACAACGGCTGAAGGAGGACGGCCACGCTTTTCTTGCACGGAAGGACAGTGCGGGCCCGGGTCGTTCTAAATCACCAGCACCGGCCGCGATTTCGAGGGCGCGGCCGATGTTGGGCTGAACCCTAGAACGAGAGTTTTGCCGCGAACTGGAACTGGCGCGGGTTAAGCATCGTTCTCGGAGTACCAAACAGCGCATTCGGAACCGGCGGGCTCGGTATGGGTGCCAGATTTGGGCACGTGGGTCCGCCCGTCCCTTCGTCAAATGCAATCGCCTGCTGCTGAGTTTCGATCGTAGCCCTGTCTTTGAAGTTCTTTGGAACCGCGGTGCCTCCGCAAATTACTGCAGCACCGTACACTGAGGTCACCTCATCCACGTTCGGCCGGTTGAGAAGATTGAAGGCATCGGCGATGAGATCGAGTCTCATACGCTCTCGAATCTGGAAGTATCGCGATATACGCAAATCCCACGAGTAGAGATGGTCGCCGTAGTAAGTGTTCCTTCCGAGATCGCCAACGCGGTCGGTGACAGGGTTTGTATCGCCGTTGGAATCGAATCCGACGAATTCGGTGAAGGGACGTCCAGTTTGCAGCGTGATGATGCTGCTGAGCGCGAAGTGACGAAGAAAACTGTCGTTCGGAGCGGTCGCGGTAAAGTTCGTGATGAAACGCTGGCGAACGTCCTGGTTCGAATTCGCGCGCTCGAGCGAACGATCATAGAGGTCCTGGGGCGTGCTGACGAATGTTGTGAATGTACCGTCGTCAAGCGTGTGCGAGAAGGTGTAGTTCGCGTCGAGGTTGAAAACCTTGTTAAACCGCTCGATCACCTGCAGTGTCACGCCGTTGTAAACAGAATTGCCGCTGTTATCCGTGTAATACAGGAGGCCGGAATTGTTGTACGCCGGACCGCCTGTGGTCCCGGGAGCGCCAAAATACGCTTTACCGGTGGGCCAGCCCGCGGGAGGAGGCGGAGGCGGCGTGCAATTCGGAATCCCGGGAGTCACCTCGGGAACGGTCGTACCGGCCGGCGCGCCGAAGGGCGGGCAGACGTTCAGGTTTTCCGCTCTCACGAGATGATGTGCTGCGACCCACATATATCCGATGCTTGCCGTTAGTCCACGAGTGAGTTCGCGGTCGATCTCGAGATTGGCTTGTTCGGAGTACGGAATCTTGCTGTTGTGCTCCACCATTCCAGCGCCAGCAGTACAAGATGGAGGGCATGGGCCCGTGATGAACTGATCGGGAACCTGACCGGTAGTAACCAGCGTTGCCGCCGCCATAGAGGGAAGCCCCAAAGGACCCGGGGTGAATTGATTCAAAACCCAGCCAGCAGTGTTCGCTCCATCGCGAATGCCAGGTAGTGTCTCGCCGGGGATAATTACCGGCCGCTGGGGCTGGGTGATAAATAGGAACGAGAGGTTGTAGCGATCATCGAAAATCCCGAAACCCGTGCGGATGACCGTCTTGCTGTCCGGAGAGTACGCGAAGCCGATCCGGGGCTGAACGCCGTTGTAGTGCGCGTTAATCTGTTTTGTAAGCCCCGACTCCACGTCGTAGCG
>Ga0210383_10005963_pt1 | contig 10658 bp, 5 predicted proteins | sample IncBWC14OmetaG_FD_160072 | JGI IMG/M metagenome (GOLD analysis project Ga0210383, IMG submission 160072) | Forest soil microbial communities from Barre Woods Harvard Forest LTER site, Petersham, Massachusetts, United States - Inc-BW-C-14-O ...
GCTGTACGTCATACCAGGACACATCTGGGCGCGAGCCAATACAAAAGTGCCCAGACCATAGGCCGTGCCGCCCGCATAATTTTCGATCGTGAGAGGTGTTCCATCTTGCACCGTGGTCACACCCGACAGATTCCATCCGTTGGCGAGCAAGCCCAGGCCGCCGGTATGATTTCCAAACGGCAGATCGTAGCTGTAGTTCACGATGAACCGGTTCGGCCGGCTGAACCAGGCTGGACCCATTTGCTGCGAGAGGTTCTCGGGAACATTGCTATCGGCGGAGATATTGTTCGCATTCGCCTGCGAAAGATTGGTTAGATCCTTGCTGAAGGTATAGGAAGCCTGCATGGTCAGGCCGTGGCTGAAGCGCTTGCGCAGCGTTACCTGCAGGCTGTTGTAGCGCGAGATGGCGTTGAAGCTGGTGGGCTGATAACCAGCCGGCTGGAAGCCGAGATACGGAACTCGCAGCGCGGCGTTGCTGACGGTGTTGTACGTCAGCCCGTTGACTGGATTGCTCGGACTAGCGAGGCCAGGCGTGTTCTGGCCCTGATAGGTATCCACCAGGTTAATTCCGCTGGATCCAACGTATCCGGTCTCGAGCACCCAATTAGGCGCAAACTCATACTGCAGCGTCAGATTGTACTGGCGCACCAGCGGAGTGTGCAGGTCCTGATCCAAAGACGGAGTGTTCAAATTGGATGTCTGGCCGGTTTGGAAGTTCGCCCAGCGCGCGGCAAAAACGCCGACCGGCGGACTGGACGGATAAAGATTCGCAAGCGTCGCGAATGACGCGCCCGCACCTGCGTAATCGAGCGTCTCGCCGTAGGGATTGCCTTGCTCGACGGAGTGAACGAAGCGGTCGCCGGCGATGCGATCGTAGAAAATTCCGAATCCGCCGCGGATGACCAGTTTACTCGCAGCTTGGTAGGCGAAGCCGATGCGCGGCCCGAAATTAGTTAACGGAGGACCGCTGCTCACGGGCAAACCGCGATTGGAAATCAAAACTCCCGTGGGCGGATTACCGTAGTGTGAGATGTAATTGTTCGGCACCACGTATCCAGCCAGATAATTCGCCCCTGGATTATAGATATTGCTGGGCGGAGCGTTGGGAATCTGCGAGTTGGGAACCGATGCCAGCTGGCTGGCCCAGACGTTAGTCAAATTTCCGTATTTATCGCTAAATGCCCCGTCATATTCCCACCGAACGCCCAGATTCATCGTCAACTTGGAGCTTACCTTCCAATCGTCCTGCACAAAAGCGTCCTGATTCGGCAGACGATAACCATGGATCAGCCCGCCCGGCCCGCTGCGCGTGCAGAACAGGCACTGCAGGATGTCGCCATTGCCTCCAATCAGGAAATCGTTGAAGGCGCCGATAAACACCAACCCGCGCTCCAAGCCACCGAAGGTGATGTTCCATTGCGTCTCTTCGTACTCGTACCCGGCCCGGATAGTGTGCTTGCCGTGCGACCAGGAAACTTGATCGGCAACCTGCATCTGCGTGGTCGGGCTGTAGGATGGAGCCAGAGTTCCGCCGGTAGTGGGACCGCCAAAATTAATGATGGGGGTCATCTCGGTTTCGGTCGGAATATTCGGCGTCTGGCCCAACGACTGCGGCGTGGCGGGTGTAGTATCGGTTTCAAGCTCGTCATTGCGCTGGAACGAACCGCGCAATTCATTCACCAGCGTGGGCGTCACCAGCGTGGTCAGCTTGAGAACCGCGTCCGTGTTGGCGTAATAAACCTTGGCCGGCGCACCCGGCAGACCACCCGACAAGGGCAATGTCTGCGGGTTTTGCGTGTAGAAATAGCGCGCTGCCAAAGTGTTTTTCTCGTTCACCAGATAATCGCCATTCAGAATGAGTTGATGCTCCACATAGGTGGCGGGATCGGTTATAAATGTAGGAACGAAACCCGATGTGCCCGAACTGGGAATGTAGTATTGCCCATTCGGCAGCTTGATGTTCAGGTAGTTCAACGCCACCGGGCTGATGTTGGATCCATCGCAATTCAGAGACGGCAAAAAAGGTAGGAAGGGGCCAAACCCCTGGCCTGGATGATTAGCCGGACACAACGCCGCGCCCAGTGCAGCCTGATAACCGGGCGCGCTACGGTCGCCCGGCGGCAGCGGAGGCAGAAGCTGCGTCGTAACGCCTTGCGACGCGACGCCGTTTAACTGCCGCGTCTCTTGATAATTGGCGAAGAAGAACAGTTTATCTTTCTTGATTGGGCCGCCCACGTCGCCGCCCACTTGATTCTGCCGGAACACCTGACGCGCTCCGCCGTTTGAGCTGTTATCGAAAAAGTCGTTCGCATCCAGATCTTCGTTGCGGAAGAAATACCACACCCCGCCGTGGAAGACATTGGATCCTGACTTAGTAACCACATTCACGTTCGCGCCGGGATTACGTCCGTAACTGGCGTCATAAGTGGACGTCTGAATCTTAAATTCCTGAATCGCATCTGGATTCGGTATGCCGATGCCAGCATAAATTCCCGAGTCGTTCGAACTGCCGCCGTTCGCAATGTTGTTGATGGCCACCCCATCCATCTGGTAGTTGTTTTGCCCCGGGTCGGCGCCATTCACACTGAAGTCGTTGGTGGCCTTTCCGAAATTAGTGGCGTTGTTCACCGTTCCATTAACGCCGGCCGACAAGCCGAGTATCTGGGTATAGTTGCGGTTGCTCAACGGCAGCGCGGTCACCACCTTTTCACCCACTGTCGTTCCCAAGGTAGAACTCTGAGTTTGCAAGATCTCAGCCGAGGCTTCCACGGTCACTTGTTCAGACTGTTGTCCCACTTCCAAAGCGCGATCCAAGGTTGGGGTCTCAGTCACGTTGAGCGTTACGGTGGTCACTTCGGCTGTTTTAAAGCCCATCGCCGCAAAACGAACCCGATAACTCCCCGGCGGAAGGAGCGTAAATTTGTATTGACCGTCTGGGCCAGTAGTCGCACTTCGCGTTTGGCCAGTGTCGTTGTTAGTGATGGTGACAGTAACATTCGGGATGGCCGCGCCCGATGGATCGGTCACAGTCCCGGCTAAGCCGGCTGTGCCGGCGGATTGTGCCACCAGGGACGGCACGCAAATCGCAAACAACAAAGTCAGCAGCGCCACCGAGGCGAGCCGCGAACGGAGCAGCACTTGCGATCTCATGAACTCCTTCTCCTTTTGCAACTACCTTAATTTCAAATAGTTAAGTTCCACGGGTACCAAGCGGTCCCGAAGCAAGAGTGATTTGGAGCGGTGAGAAGACACACAAAATCCAGACAAAACCTGCATACAGACCCACCAATCCATTACCCGGATTGTATTCCGAGTTCGGGTCTAACTGCCGTCAAAACAGCGGCAAATTTTGACTTGGATTAGAGGTTACAAGTGAGAAGGAGGAGTGTAAGAGGAGGTAAAGAAAAGGTGGGTTGGCCGCAGCGGTCAAGCCGCGGCCAACTTGAGAATGCGAAACTAGAAAATCAGCTTCAGGCCGAGCTGAATCACGCGGGGATTCACACTCGTGCTGGTAATCTGGCCGAACGAGGGCGAATTGACATTCGGCAGAGTTGGAAGTCCAAAATTAGGCTGGTTGAATTGCGGGTGATTGAGCAAGTTGAAGAACTCAGCCCGGAATTGCAACGAGGTCCGCTCGGTGATCGCAGTCATCTTCTGCACTGTGACGTCGAAGTTGAACTGGCCTGGACCCAGGATGATTCCAGGGCCGGTATTGCCGAACCCGGTAGCGGTGGCGTCGCCGAAGGGAACTATGGGCGGCGCGCAGAAAGCCGCATTGTTGAAATAGTCGCTCAGCCTGGCCTCGGTGCCTCCCGGGCTGGGGATATTCGCATAGGTCATGCCGGGACAAAGCTGCGCGCGGCTGAATCCGCTCTGAATGGTTCCACCACTGCCGATTCCATAAGCCGCGCCTCCGCGGGTATCGATGATCGTCATCGGGGCGCCGCCCTGTATCGTGGTCACGCCCGAGAGGTTCCAGCCGTTTAGCGCTTTAGCCGCCGCGCCGGTGTGTTGTCCGAAGGGGAGGTCCCATCCGTAGTTGAAGATGAACCGCTGCGGCCGGTTGAAGTAGGAAGGACCAATCTGTTGATCCAGATTGCGCGGATCGCCGCTGTTGGCTGTGTTTACTAGCGAATTCGTCATGGACTTGCTGTAGGTGTACGACCCCTGTAGCGTGAATCCGTGACTAAAGCGTTTCCGAATCGTGGTCTGCAGGCTGTTATACGAGTCTACGAGATCGTACGCGGTGCCTTGCAGCCCGGTCGGCTGCCATCCCAGGTATGGAACGCGCAGAGCCGCATTCGTGGCGGTGTTGGTGGTAATGCCGTTGATCGGAGCCGTCGGGCTGGCCAGGAACGACGTATTATAAGCGTCGTGATTATAGTCGGTCAGGTTGATGCCGTTGGAGCCTACATATCCCGCTTCCAGCACCCAATTGGGAGCAAATTCATATTGGAAGGTGAGATTGTATTGGCGAACCGTCGGCGTATGCGTCTCCGCATCCAGGAACGGCGCGTTCAAGGCCGAATTGGCTCCGGTGGTTAGGTTGGCCCAACGCTGCGCGAATTGTCCCACCACCGGCTGGGCCGGAAAAGGATTCGCGAGAGTGAAGCCAAACGATGCCGGAGCTGCATAGTCCAACGTGACAGCGTACGGATTGCCCTGCTCCACCGAGTGGACGAAGCGATCCGCACCCACGCGATCGTAGAAGATCCCGGCGCCGCCGCGAATTACCAACTTACTGTTCACCTGGTAGGCGAATCCAACGCGCGGTCCAAAGTTGCTGTAGGGTGGGTGATTCGGAATCGGCAGGCTGCTGGTGCTTTGCACAACGCCTGGAGGCAGGGGCCCCCAAGTAGATGTCTGATAGTTGTTTGGGACCACCCAACCGCCGTAGTTCGCCGCCGTACCAAGCGGCGCACTGGGAACCTGTGAATTCGGCACCATGTATTGGAGCTGCGGATTCGTCAGGTTGCCATACTTGTCGCTCAAAGTGCCGTCGTATTCCCATCGCACGCCGAGATTGACGGTGAGTTTATTGTTCACCTTCCAATCGTCCTGGACGAACGAGTTCATGTTCGGCAGCCGGTAGGCATGCACGATTCCGTCCGGTCCGCTGCGCGTGCAGAAGAGACACTGGAGAATATTACCGTTGGATCCAAGCAACAGATCGGGCACTCCGCCCATGATCAGGAATCCACGTTCCAGGCCCGCGAACACGATATTCCATTGCGTCTCTTCATACTCGAAGCCGGCGCGTATGGTGTGCCTGCCACGGCTCCACGAAACCTGATCCGCGATCTGCATCTGGGTGGTGGGACTGAAAGACGGATTGAGACCACCAAACAAATTTGCAAATCCGAAAGGAGCCAAGAGCAGGAAGGGTGGCTCGGTCGCATTCGGCCCGGTATTGATACCGCCTTTGGTCAACGCCGGAATCATAGGCGTAATTCCCAAAGCCTGGTCGGTTGCGCCAGGCGGCATGGTATCGGTGGTTTCCGCTACATTGCGTTGCATCGAGCCGCGCAATTCATTCACCAACGAGTTGGTGACAAGTGTTGTCAGCTTGATCACCGCAGCCGTGTTGGCGTAATAAGCGTGGTTCGGCGTCCCAGGCAGGTAACCGTTTAGAGGGACCGTTTCCGGATCGCGCGAGTAGAAGTAGCGCATGGCCAGGGTGTTCTTGCTGCTGACCAGATAGTCGCCATTCACAATAACCTGATCTTCGCGGAAAATGGCCGGCGAACTGAAATTGGCGAGCACGAAGTTATTGGTGCCGGAGCTGGGGATGTAATAGCTCCCATTCGTATTCTTTAAATTGAGAATGTTCAGTCCAACTTGGCTGATGTTGGAACCGTCGCAAGCAATCTCGTTAATGCCGACGGCCGTTTTGAAGAACCGGTTACCCGGGTGATTTCCGGGGCACATAGCCGCGCCCAGCGCCGCCTGAAAGCCTGGCGCGCTGCGATCGCCACCAGGGATAGGTGGCAGGTTTACGCCATTGGTCTCGCCCTGCGGCGCGACGGCATTCCTGGAACGAGTGCCTTGATAACTGCCAAAAATGAAGAGCTTGTCTTTCTTAATTGGCCCGCCCACCACGCCGCCAAACTGGTTCTGGTTGAGAACCTGCTTGGGACAGGTGCCGGTGAAGGTGGGACACGTGGATCTGTTGTAGAAGAAGTCGTTGGCATTCAACTGCGCGTTGCGGAAGAACTCGAACGCGGTGCCATGCCAGGCATTGCTTCCCGACTTAGTGAGCACATTCACGTTCGCGCCGGGGTTGCGGCCGTAACTGGCATCGTAAGTGGAAGTCTGGATCTTGAATTCCGCGATCGCATCCGGATTTGGGATGCCGATTCCGGCATAGATTCCCGAATCGTTTGAGCTGCCGCTATTCGCAATGTTGTTGATGGCAACGCCATCCATCTGAAAATTGTTCTGAGCCGGATCGTTCCCGTTCACGCTGATGTCCTGGGTCGCTTTGCCGAACTGGGTGGCATCGCTGACGCTTACGTTGGCTCCGGCCGAAAGGCCGAGAATCTGCGTGTAATTCCGGTTGGCGAGCGGCAGCGCCGTCACGGTTCTCGATTCGACCGTGGTACCCAGCGAAGACGTAGCGGTCTGCAACGTCTCGGCGGTAGCTTCCACTGTCACTTGATCGGACTGCGCACCCACTTCTAATGCACGATCTAGCGTTGGCGTCTCGGTGACGTTCAGATTCACCGCCCCAACCTCGGACGTTTTGAATCCCGGGGCCGCGAAGCGAACTTTATAGCTGCCTGGCGGCAACAAAGTGAACTTGTAGACGCCGTCCGATCCCGTGGTCTCGGTACGGGATTGGCCTGTATCATTACTCGTGATGGTGACGGTGACGTTCGGAATGGCGGCGCCGGAGGGATCAGTGATCGTACCGGTAAGACTAGATGTTCCCGCCGACTGGGCCATCAAGGCCGGAACAAACAAAGCCAGCAACAGAGCCAGTGCCAGCGCGGCAATGACTTGCGAACGAAGCAAGGTCGTAATTTTCATAATCTCCCTAAAATCTCGCTGGAACCCAAAGTTTGGATAGATGCTGCGCGGAAACCTAATACATAGGCCCGCTGGTCGAGTCACCCCAGGCACACTTGCATACACCCCATGGCTCCATTACTGGGATTGTATGCGAGATTTCACCGTGATGAAGTCAAAACAGCGGCAAATTTTGAGAGCTGCCTGGTCAAAACCTGCAGCTAATGTTTAAAACACCTTCGACCTCGAATGTTCCAGCTTGGTCGGATGGTCGGGCGGATGACGCAATAAAGGCCTATTAGTACCCCACTGAAATCGTGTCCCCACCGGAGCCAAACTGTGATATGATTCGCTGAACTGAAGTCAAAAGCGCGTCAATGTCTGTAACGGGAAGGGCGCCAAAATGGAACAGATAACGTTCGGGCCGTTTCGGCTCGACACTATAACTACAACGTTGTTGAGAGATGGCCACGAGCTGGAGCTGCGGCCACAGGCGTTTCATGCCCTGCGAGCTCTCATTCACAATCGCGGCCGCTACGTGGGATACGCCCAGATGATCAATCAGGCCTGGGACGGCAACTTGGTCTCGAAGCACACCGTGGCGGTAACCATCGGCGAGGTCAAAAAAACCTTGGGCGAGTTCGGCCTCTGGATCACTTACCGGCCCAAGTTAGGCTACCGGCTCGATGTGCCTCATTCCGACGACATGGTCAAGCAGGGCTGGCACTTTTGGAGCCGCCGCACGCGCGAAGGGTTCGAAAAAGCGCTGGACTGCTTCCAGCAGGCCGCCATTGAAAATCCCTCGGACTTCCGCGCGTTCGAAGGCATTTCGCTGTGTTACCTGCTGCTCGGGACTTATGGAATGCGCATGCCGCGCGAGATGTACAGCGGATTCCAGCAAGCCCATCGGCGTGCGGTGGAGTTATGCGGGTTGACGCCCGAACGCCGCGCCGACCGCGCTCACGGCCTGCATCTGTTCGAACACAAATTCGAAGAGGCTGAGAGCGAGTTGCTCCAAGCCCAGCAGGAAAGTCCGGAGTCGCCCGAAGTATACGTCCGCCTGACGATGCTCTATATTACCCAGGGCCGCCTGGATGACGCGCTCAACATTTTGTTGCGGGCGCGAACCACGCATTCACTCTGGCCGACGGTTCCCGCCAACGAAATCCTGGTCCGCTTCTTTCGCCGCGAATTCGACTCCGCGGTCGCGTGTGGACAGAAAGCGCTGGAGCTTCATCCCTACCTGTATCTGGGGCGTCTCTTCTACGGTGAAGCGCTCGAACGGAGCGGAAAGCCCAGCCAAGCTCTGGAGCAATACAGGTTGGCGGTAATCATGTCTCCCGATCTTCCCTGGCTACGCGCCGTTGAGGCAGCTTGCATGGCCAAACATGGACGCCGCAAGGAGGCTAACGCCATCTTGACTGAGCTGATTCAAGTCCGCAAAGCCCAGTACGTGGATGCCTATTTTATGGCGATGCTATTGGATGCTTTGGGAGACGCCGATCAGGCCTTCCAGGAGTTAGACCGGGCGTATCGAGAGAAATCCCCGGCTCTGTTTGCCCTCCGAGTGGATCCTCGCCTGGATCATCTCCGCGAAGATCCCCGCTTCACAGCCTTGGTCGGCAGAGTGTTTGCGAACCAGGACGAGCCACAAGCCGTTAGCGCGTAGCGTCGACAGGCTGAACGTGGTGCGCGGGACTTTGTTGAAGATGAACAGACAGACGCGCCGGCTGGCTGGAAAGGCTTTTCACTAGAATATAGAACGCTTCCGTGTCGGGCCCGTGGTAAGGCAGAGCCACACTTACCCGCCCCACGCCACCCGCGATCGGAGTCAGCGTGGAATCCGCCAGCGCCACGTAAGCCTTGGCGCCCGTGACCGTCACTTCCACCCGATCGTGGCCATTCCCCTCAAACACGAACGCCTGGTACTTAGATGTGTGCAGGTACTCTTCCGGCTTGCTCGTCTGGCCGCTGTTGATGGTCCCAACCACCTTTATGTCATTTGCCGAGTATGAGGCTGATTGCGCCACGAAGTTGGCCGGCACTATGGCCCCAACGGCACTTTTTTCCTGCCCAAAAGCCGTCATGCCGCCAACTAACATGGTTATGATCGAACCGTATAATAAGAAGTTTTTCATTGCGTCGCTTCAACCTTCGCACGTTAACAAGCATCTGAATCGCCAAACCCGCTCGCAACCCAAAATCTATTTTGGGCAGTTAATTGCAAAGGGCTTAGCCATGATCGAACGCTGTGTATTTATTCTTCTTTCACTTGCGATGGTTGCCAGCTTGGGAGGTTTTTTCCTTTACGTGGCGATCTTACCGAACTTGGCCGTTACCTTCATGCTGGGCGGTTTGTGCGCCATGTTCTGGTTAGGCATTCGTGTCGGAAGGCGGCCACAGAATGCCAGTATTGCTCCTTCGACGTCGAATGAGACCACCCAGTTGAGCCTGTCGTAGCCGATCGCTTCCATCCGGTCTTGACAGTGGTGTATTATCTGTTATAGTACACCTGTGATCCCGTTCCGTGTCGCGTTCGAACCCGGCATTGCACTTAGTGAGCAGATTGTTTACGCGGCGAAAAAAGCCGTGATTTCTGGCCAGATGCGTCCGGGCGACCCGTTTCCCTCCGTTCGCCTCTTGAGCAAAGTCCTCAAAATCAACCCCAATACGGCGCATAAAATTATCACCCAGCTGGTTGCCGAAGGCTTGGTCGAAGTCCGCCCCGGACTCGGGACCGTGGTCGCCGAGTTGCCCGCATCCTCCGCCGCCGAACGTGGCGCGCTTCTAAAGAAAGAAGTGGAACAACTTGTCGTCGAGGCGAAACGCCTGGGCCTCGACCTGGAGGAAGTTACGGTCGCTGTAGCCCGGCATTGGTCCCGGTTGGAAAACGCCCCACCGCTGGCCGGATCAAGGAGGAGGGAATGAGCGATATCGTTTCTGCCAGCGATCTGGTCAAACGCTTTCGTAGCGTTTCTGTACTGGACGGTCTGAATCTTACAGTTCCCGAAGGAAGCGTATTTGGCTTGGCCGGACCCAATGGCGCTGGCAAAACTACCACTATTAAGATTTTGATGAATATTCTTCAGCCCACTTCCGGCTGTGCTGAAATGCTCGGAATCGATTCGCGGCGTCTTGGCCCGGCGGCGCTGGCAAAAATCGGCTATGTGTCGGAAAACCAGCAATTGCCGGAATGGATGACCGTAGAATATCTGCTCGCTTATCTGAAGCCCTTTTACCCAACCTGGGATGACGCCCGGGCAGCCCAACTGATTCGCCAATTCGACCTGCCGCGGGATCGCGAACTTCGCCATCTATCCCGTGGCATGCGTATGAAGATTGCTCTGGCGTCATCGCTCGCTTATCGCCCGCGCCTCCTGATTATGGACGAGCCTTTTAGCGGCTTGGACCCTCTGGTGCGCGAAGACCTGATCGACGGTTTGCTCGAAAGCGCGGCGGAGACCACCATCTTGGTCTCGTCCCATGATCTGGGCGAGATCGAGAGTTTCGCCAGTCACATCGCTTATCTGGATGGCGGGCGTCTGCAATTTTCCGAAGAAATGACGTCGCTCACCGCGCGCTTTAGCGAAGTGGAGGTGGCCGTGGATTCGCCGCCGCTGCTGCCGCTCGATGGCCCGTGGCCCGCTCAT